>Ga0209700_105160_pt1 | contig 22420 bp, 10 predicted proteins | sample SiratroredBW_FD_187528 | JGI IMG/M metagenome (GOLD analysis project Ga0209700, IMG submission 187528) | Root nodule microbial communities of legume samples collected from California, USA - Siratro red BW (SPAdes) (version 2) | ecosystem: Host-associated > Plants > Roots > Nodule | place: USA... | reverse complement strand
TATATATATATATATGTGTCTTATTTTAAATTTAAATATTTAAATAATGTGATGCTATATTTATAATTTACATAATATATAGCATTATACATTCTTGTATAATATTAGGATATATGATGTTAATATTTAAAATTTTGATAATTATATTCAAATATTTACGAAAACAAATTATAATGAAGTTACATGTTCGAATAAATACAAAGAATCAAAGACTTAAGAATTTGATATTTCAAAAAGTAAACTTTTAAATTTAATTTCTGAATATCTTATATCAGACATGATATTTAATGCAGTAAAATTATTAGTTATCATCAGAGTATTGCAGTCGTATATTAATGTTAAGTAGTTATCATTACCAGTTGTGGTGATGACTTTACAAGAAAATCCTTACACATGATAAAATTAATTTTCATTTTTTATTTTTATAAAAACTCAATGTATTTGTTTTAAGAAAGACATTATTTAAACCCATGAAATTATCACGAGTAGTACTTTTTAAAAATATTTAATAATTATATATCTAAAACTTGAACTTAGGATCGCTAACAAAATTATAACAATTTCTTATTAGTTGATTAATATATATGACGATAAAAAATTGTTCTCAATTATTATCTGATGACATTCTTTTCCGTACGTCGCAGTTAGAATAAAAATTAGTTATTACACAACTATTGTTATATATCTGTATTTGTATAATAATTAGCAATTTTTTGGAGAATTACCAGAGTAATTCTAAAATTAATTTTTTTATAAATAATAATGAATTAAAAAGAAAAATAGATACTACTTTTATTAACAACAAAACGTTATTATATTAAATATAAGTAAATCAACAAAAATAAGACTTTTAAAAATGAGAAAGACCTTATGAAAATTAATTATCAAAATTATCGTTTTTATTGATATGTCATGTCAAACTTTAACTTAAGAACTAAATTCAAATTAAGATTAATTAAGATCACAACACAACAATCTTAAAATCCAATTTACCTAAAAAAAATATCTATAATTTGATTTATATAGTAAAATTAAAATTCAGATATAACATTTAGAAAGTAAAATTCAATATGACATAGAAAGTAAATAATGTAATTTAAGTGTTATTATTAAGAATGGAAAATGAGAGATATGCAAGGTAGGGGAGAAGATATAGTTTGAGAAAGAAGCAGCAGCAACAAATTCAGCATCTACTCATTAGAGATTATTGTCCTTATGTTATTATATTAGGAAGCAATCATAGTTGTGAGATTTTTGAGATGAGTGGAACTAGAGTTGGCATATTGTGTTTTCCCTTTCTAATCAATTCAAAATCCAAATCAATCAAGTGCAACACCAACAAATTATTCTACAATCTGAAATCTGATATGTACTGGATTCATAGAATCAAACCATATCCTTTAACTTTTCTGCTCCATACTAAGATTACATCAACTGTTAGTCACCTCTGCAGGCTACTTTCTCAAAATAGGCACATGAAGCCCAAATCCAAATTAGAAGAAACCTAAACAACTCATATCATACATGGCAACAATTCAGTATTTGCTTTTTTTTCTGCAGCTGTTTTCAACTTCTGTCATCTGCATCATGGTTACTGCCATCTTATTATTCTTCAGTAAAGACAGTGCTAGCTAGAACTTGCAATGCCCTCGTACACTCATCTTAAACTGCTAAAGTTTTCACACCAAAACAAATTTAAGTCCTGTTTTAAATATTAATATAAAACATGTAATTTGTTATGAAAATTGAGTTAGACATAATTATAATCTTGAGTCTAATATAGTTGCATGTTAGCTTAATTGGGTTTTTTTTTTCATTTTGATGTAATTTCTTTTAGAAATTTCTAGAATGGGTAAAAAAATAATTTATTCTCATTATGGGTAAATCGTGAAGTTGATACAATTTTATTGTGAAAAATTAATGAAATCAGGTTATCATGACACGAATTTAAAAATTTAATCACCATTTAAGTGTAATAAGATTGAATTGAAATTGTGTCATATGAGAACAACTAAAATCATGTGACATTAGCACGATTTCAATTAATACATAAATCATTTTATAATGACACGATTTTGTACTATGATGACACTATTCTTCATAATAAAATCGTGTCAAAATTAAAAAAAAATCATTCTGATAATTTTGAAAAAAAAGATTGCACCAGAGAAAAAAAACCGCTTAATTTTAAATTTGTTGGAAGTCTAATTATGTGTCTTATCTTATTTGAAGGTTTAAACTTTAATAAGGTCTCTAATATACTAAGCTAAGTTTTGAAATAATAAAGTAAATTAATAACTAGACAATATTTTGTCTTATATTTTTTTTAAAAAAGTTTATTAAGATGTAGGTGATGAAGGAAAATATGACCTTGTTATTATAATTTTTTGAGTGGTAATGAAAGGTGATAATATAGTTGATGACACAATGATATAAATCTACAATGGGAATTTGGAGAAGGTTATGGTATAATATTTGGTTGGTGTGGTGATTTTTGAGTGGTGTAGCGAGTAAATGTAGGCTACCAAATGCAACATTACCAGTGGAAAGTGACTGTTGGGAACTAAAATAGACGAGTGGAAGTGTGCATAGGAGACCAAAAAACTAGGAATATGAGGTTTTGATTAACTAAAATCCCCCTAAAATGGGGCTAAAATGTTGGTCATTTAATTAACGTTTTCCCTTCCCTATAATTATATAATTTTTAAAAAACTAAAATCAATGTTCAAGAAACAAAAAGTAATTGAAATTAAAATTTGAATTTGTTTTTTTAACTAAATTCCAAGGTACTTAAATTTTAGCAATTTCAAGTTTCCAAAACCTAACCCTAGCCACCTAATTTTCCAATTGATGAAAAGTATAGTAACCTAATTATTCTCATTCCTTTTATTTTTCAAGGAAATGTCCCAATTTCTAATATCATCACTTATTATAACCATTTAAATATCACAAAAAAATGTAATTAAAAGCAAACATATTCATGTGGGGACTTTGCCATAATAATTTTTAAGCAAGTAAGGTAAGAAAATAATTCTTCTTAAAATATTAGTTTGCATATATGTCCTTTCCTACCTACAATAGTAAAATCAAGTTATGCATATGCTTTTATATTTGTTGGGTTTTGATATTTTATTTTGTTCCTTTACTTTATTGAAAAGAGTGAACCCTAATCCCTCCATATTAAGAATGAGTAGAAGAAGAATGGGTATTATTAATTTATGTTAATTCAATTTTAATTTTAGAAATTTATTTCTCTAGACTATGTGTTGTGATAATAGCACAAATTGAAGCTCTACAAATCTCTACTAGAGAATTTTTTCCAAACAATTGAAAATAAATAAGCTTCATAGATGCATAGAATAAATTTCCAAATCAATATAACTTGTTATCTCTTGAGGCTTTTTATATAGAGAGATTTTTCTTCTTAGTTGATTTTGCATGTTGGAGTGGATTGAATAATTTCCCCACTCTAAAAAGGACTTTATTTATTTTAAAAAATACTTGCAAATTTAGCAGAGTATTATTAGTGGGATTAAATTTCTAGGCTAATTATTGTCAAGGTGATGGGTTTATTTTGTTAAAAAGTAATGCTAAATTAATATGAAAAAGAGGAAATGGCAAATTACAATAAAAGAAATATAAAACACATATAGTTATTACCTTACGAATCTGTCAACGAATCAATTAAGCTTTTTTAAGGCAAACGAACAAGATCGTTAAATGTATAGAAGTTAAAGTTTAACTTTAATTATTTGAACAAATCAAACAGTGTGACTAAAAAAAATCTCATTTTTTTCATTTGTCTGATTTCAGGTCAAAAAAGCAGTTGATCTCACCTGTTCATTTCAAATCAAGATTCTTTGGTGTACAAGGTTAGCAAATGGGTTTTCTTTTTGCACGTTTGAGCCAAAATACATAAATTTTGTGGAACAAATTATGATGTTTTGGACACTTATATATAATAGATTGTTGATCACCACCACTACACCCTGCCGACAAAATAAAAGGGTAGAATTTGTTAGAACGTCTTTCATAGATTTGATTTGATAGAAAAACAAACATAAAGGTAAATTTTGATAATAGAATAAGAGAAAAAAAATAAGGTAAAGTAATTTTGGTGGGTGGAATTGTGACATCATATGAACAGTATGATTGACTTTACTTGTGGATGTTTTTGGGTTCCAAAAACCAAAATTTGATGACCCAATTGAATTCCTTTTGTCAAACTTATCCAACTTTGAGGGCATTGGAGGAGAGAGACATTAGTGCCCCACCATTGAAGGGTCCTAATAAGCACCTTTTTCTTCTTCTTCTTAGGATCATCAAATGCATTTGGTACACCTTCGTTCACCACCCATTCAAGGAAACTGCCCTTAAATCTACTCCAACCTTGTTCCATGTCAATGTGCATGACATTTTCTTCAACTTTAAACTCAGCACCACATGTTACTATAAATAAATGCCATTATTAATGTTGCATATGCCTCCAATCAAAACAAGTTTTGAGGCCTTGTCCTCTCAAAGTTCATTCTCAAGTGCATTTCATAATTGTGGCCGAGTCGTGTTCTTATGGGCACATCAAACAAATTGGATTGAATTATCATATTGGTTATATACAATCCATAGCTTTAATCATGAGTTTTGTTTTATTATTATTATTATTATTATTATTATTATTATCATTATTATTATTATTATCATTATTATTATTATTATAATAATAATAATAATAATAATAATAATAATAATAATAATAGCCATCAGCCAAGTATATTATTGTCCACGTTTTTTACGGTACATTGCCCAGATTTTAAAATCTAATATTATTTTGAATATAAAATATCTCGCTTGGTATTTTTGTTTTGATAAAATTTATGAGTAAATTTTAAAAATTGAACCATTATATTGGTACACAATTTTGTATAAAAAGGTTTACGATAAAAGAGATACGGAAAAAACGGAGAAATATATATAAACAGTTGATATTATGAAGAAAAAAAACATATAGTCTGAAATAAATTGTATGATTTTTCTTAAATTTTTATATTTAAACTTTATTTATCTCTATAAAACCGCTTTATAAAGTGTAATATGTTAAAAATTTAAATTTAACTCAAGATGAAATGTCTCAAATGTGAAAATTAAATCACATTACATTAATAAATAATTTAATCATGATTTAATAATGAAATATTTGATAAACCTAATAACAATTATTATAATAGATTTTGGTACCATTTCATAATTTATGAATTTGATTGTAATAAATTTTACATTATATTTTATTACTATATTTTATTTTAATAATATTATTAATTTATTAAATAATCTAACAAACTAATAATAAGGATTTTTTTATTTAGTAAAGTTTTTTTTTTTAAATGACTTGCTAACAAATGTTTTAGAAGATCAAGGCAAACTTGGAAAACAAGTTTTTAGATTGGTGTATCATTCTCTTTGACATCATCAAATAAACTAATTAAAAATAACCTAAATCTCCTTATCACGTCCTAGGAAATCCATTAAATTTTACCTGATAAAAAAAAACCTAAATAAAGTTCACGATTTCAAACGTAAAACCCACTTATTTTCTTTTTTGGTAGATACATGGAAGAATTATAATATAGAGTCTTTTAAAATGTATAATCTAAGCAATTTTATATGACTTTTTAAAATACTCAGGGTGAGAGTGAAGTATCATGGTGAGGGAGTGAAACACGAAGATCCAATAATCCAGGACATGTGCGACTGCGCATGAGTTAGCACATCTTTTCAACTATTTTATCAATTGTCATCTCATCTTTATGATATACAAAACGTGTATTTAATGAATACAAAGATGTACAATAGAATAGTTAATAAACATGAAAAAGAATTGAAATATATTAATGATTTTTTTTTTCTTATTACAAAAGAAACAGGAAGAAAATATATTTAATTACGATAGAGAAAGAAAATAAAATGAAAGTATAATTTATTTTTAACTGGATTTTAATTTCAGTTTTTTACTATTTTTAATTTTATGAGTCTAATTATTTGTTTTCATTTCCTCTCACTCACACACACATATATATAAGTTTTAATAGGCACAATTAAATATATATAATACTTTTGTAGGTTAAATATCCATACATATTTTGCATTTCATATAAAATTCGCACGTTGAAACTTGAAATTGAATATTTTCAGCGAAAAATTGATGTCAAACTAAAAGCAAGTTAATATTTTATTATTAATTTATCTTTATTTTATAATGTATTATATATATATATATATATATATATATATATATATTACTATCATATTTTTTACACATTTTACACATCCATTAAAAATTAACAGGTTAATCTAGTATAAAAAAATTAAAAAAAATCAAAATAACTTCATTTTATTACTACTTCTGTAAATTACTATTATTATTATTATTATATATTTTTTAATTTATTTTTCATGGTATATCAGGTTACACTATTCACAAAATAGTAAAATAAGATAAAGTTTGTAAAATAATTGTAATTAAATAATAAGGTGCGTAATAGGGATCTTTTTCCCTCTGTGCTAAATAAAAGCCTTTCACAATATTAATCGGACAACATTATTTATTGGTTATGGTGAAAATCTGGCTGTTGAAAAGTGGAGTTTCCAATTTGGTCTATCGTTATCGAAAAACAGATTATTTAAGTGATTGAATTCCGATTTTCAATTTTATTTTAAATTTAAATTAAGGAATTTTTTAAAAGAAAATTATTTATTGAATAAATTTTATATAAACCATTTAAATAATTATTAAGTATTTTTTATTGATAATATATTTATGAGTTTATTTATCTACTTTACTCTTACTATTTACTCGTTTTTTAATTTTTATTTTTCAGTTCCTCGTATCATCTCAATAAATTATATTTTCTTTAATATTCTTTTTAACATTTCATTTTAAAATTTTTAATACTAAAAGATAACTACTAAGACATTCAAAAAGTTAAATACATATTTATAATATTAAATTAAATCATTAATTTAAAACATAATCTATATTTATTAAATAATTTTCTCTTATACACAATTGAATAACTTAAAATATTATTTATTTTTAAATCACATGATTTATTGCATAAAAATCATATTTTTAAAAAAAATACTACAATACATAAAAAATAAGTAATTATATTAACAATCACATCACAACTTAATTTAATATATTATATAATTAAATTAAAAAATTTGAAATCACCAAAATATTTAATTAATATACTATTTATTTCTTATTTTTTTAAAAAAATCTTCTTTCTTTTCTCTTTTCTTAGTACTCATTTATTTATTTATTTTTACTTCAATGTAATAACTTTTACAAATGTCATTAGATCAAAATAAAAATATAGAAATATATTTTCAATTCTTACTATTGATATAAATAATTATAATTGAATAACTTAATAAAATAATTATATTCACCAAATTGTATTTTCAAACTTAAATTTTAAGTCATAATTATGATCAAAATATATCTTAAAACTTATTTCGTTAATTTAAATTTATTTCTTCAATTTTAAAATATTTATTAAAATTAAGAAAAATATACACCTTATATCAATTAATTATTACAAACAAGACATTACACCACATTTTGATTTCCCAAACATTCAAAATATTATTTCATATTTTATATAACTAAGTTAATGAATAAATTTAATTATAGATATACTTAAATCATTAATTTAAATTTCTAATTTTTATTATCAAATAACTTGATTTTTGAAAACAAAATCCCAATATTAATTATATTTATTAATTTATTTAAATTTTACGAAAAAAATTAGCTATCGCTAATGTAAAATTTTAACTATCTTAATCACTGTCTTTTAATTTTTATTTTTTAATTCAATTTTAATTTATAAATAATTAGAAAACTAGATCAGAATTTGATGGATTAAAATATAGTTTAAAATTCGTTTCTAAAATCCGAATTCTGAACTTTTAAGTAAATATTACAAATAGTATGATAAGATTTCTTGTAATCAGATCTTAAAAATTTAAGCTGAACCCGGTTCTGTGCACGTAATGCAGAGCCGGTCGACCCGGTTCACTGATTACTGCTAACCCTTTAAAATTATTGGTGGGACCCACATGTTCCCGTTTCCAAGAATCGTTGTCGGAGAATGACACGGAGACGACACGTGTCCTTATCCAGCATCCTACGTGTACGAAGGCAATAACTCGGCCACGTGTGAATGCGGGTACAGCATTGCATAAAGGTAGTGAATTGTAGGTGAATAAAACCGCGGGTGTGAGGAGTATAGAGCTGCAAAGAAAAGTGGGCGTTGGATTGATGAGGAAAGAAGGGTACATGGTTTTAGCGTAGTAACGGGTGCAGGAGATGGTGCCCCGTGGCGGAGACGAGTACAAAGGAAGTTTTACCCACGCGGCGTGCCAGCTGTGAGGGCCGTGGAGTCCGTGATTGCGTGCAGGATGGAGCATGCGGGTCCCACGTATGCCCTCAGTCTCGCTACACTACACACTTCCCATCTCATTAATCATATGCTAATTTATGTAATGTTGTAAAATTATTAGTGTTTTTTAAAAATGAAAAATTGTATTGGATGGATGAACTATCACTTACCTGTCATGCTCCCCAGTACCCACTTCCTTCTTGTCACCAATCCCACTCAATAATACCTTCAACCATTTTTTCCTTTTTTCCTTTTAATAATCAAAATGGATTATATAAAATCAATGCTAATTATATAATATCTATTGAAATATTGTTTAAGGATTAAGATGTTATTAGTTTTCTCCTTAAAATACTTTGGTAAATTAAAATAATATTATCAATTAAGTATGGTTTCTCCTTAGATTAAGAGAGAAGGATGAATCAAAAAGCTTCATCACTACAACTTCTAAAAATCTGATACTTTTTATATGTATGGGAATAATCCTTAACAATGATCATATTTTTTTTTCTATCTTCCCATTTTAGAGATTTTTTAAACTTTACAGTAACTTATATTTTCAAGTTTTAGTGAAGCATTAATCATTATTTTTAATTTATTATAGAAAGAAATAATATTTTCTCTGTTTCACAGTTATTAGAGTTCTGTTAATTTAAAAAAAATTCAACGATGCTTTGTATTTTAATAATTTTTTTTTTTTTGTGATTTATCTTCAAATTAGTTATTATTCTCTTTATCAAGTGATTAAATATTGAAAAAAATAATATTATTTAAGTAAAATTATATGAAAATATTGTATATTTATTATTTATAGACACTAGATAACATTAAACTGCATTCATTATAAAACGGAAGGAATAATCATCTTATGAAGAGATATGTAAAAAAAATCTTAAAACAAAGGTTATTATAAGATTGAAAAAATATTTTTAAGAAAACGATTTTGTTGCAATTAAATTATTTATTATTTTTCTTAATCAAAAAAATCGTAAACATATAATAATTCAAAGACAATTAATAATTAATTTATTTTCACTCAACATAACTGAAATCATTGACGTTTTGCTGTTTTAATAGAAAAAAAATTGTCTTTATATATTTATTTAAACAAAAAAAAAAACACTTAGTTTTTAATATATTTATATTTAATGTTGAATTCAACTTTTGTTAGTGAAGGTTTTTGTAGATCTTCACATGCATGCTGATGAACTTTCATTAAGGCCAATATCTTATGATTTTAAATATGTTTCAACAATACACTGTGTAGTTACCGACACCATCGCTGGTAGTCACTGTAAGAATAATCGTTTTAGTTATTCGATCCTTATCAATTAATAATTACTTCATTAAACACGTTTATGCATTAAATTTTCGTATTTTTCAGTTTAATTTGAAATTCAGACTTCTGCCACAGGATGTTATAAAACAATAAGCGTTTAATTCTGAAACGAACATTGTTTTAACATATAATAATCATATCAATGAACATTAAAATAGTTAATAAATAATTCAACGATATAGACTTTTTCTAATAAAATTTAAACATTATTATAGAATTAATAGTCAATAAAATAATAAAAAAAACTAAACTAAAGTAATCCATCCATAGAATATTTTTTGTATTCACAGGTATTCAAATTAACGCACCATACCACAAATATTTATAAAGAAAAAGGGTCTGCCTCTATTCATCACACTTCATTTATTATATTGACAGATCAGCAGTTAAAAAATTAAATATGACATTAACTTTTATGTGAAGTCAAACTCAAGATGGCATCTATAGAAAAATAGCTTTTTTTTTTTCGAAAGAATTTAAGTATAATGGACTAGCAAATATGTTTTTATTAGACGCAATTTAAAAATATTTAAAATTGTAAAACTTGTATAATTAACAAAAACTTTAAAAGAAGGGTGTTTATTATTATTTTTGTAGGAGAAAAGTAGAGTATTAACATTATGTTTGTGATTTGTATGAATGGCTAAACTAAATTCTTCAAAAACACTTCCTTTTAGTATTTAAAATTAAACTAAGACTCAACCTATCATTGATCAGCAATATTGTATTGTTTTCGAGAAAGATATTATTTGTCCTTAAAACTTGTATTTATATAAACCAAATTTGCAAAGAGGAGTAAGTTCATAACTTCGAAAGGAGAATCCAATGGTAAAATAATAATTTGGAGAGTCAATGTTGATGGCCAAATAGTACAAGTTAAGTTTCCAAGAGAGCCAATAGGAAATTTGATATATTTTAATGTATAGCACACATGATGAATTTGAAGTAGTAAATTGGTAAAATGGAAGAAAAAGGCAATGTGAAACTTGGGGTATAAGACTAGGAGAATATTAGCACTTTTATTTCTCTCTGTTGGTGTAAGAAGTTTGGGTGAATAGCTTGCAGATGAATTTTGGCTAAGGCCAAAGGAAGTGAGATTTTAGTATTATATAAGGAGAATAGAGTGTGGTGAGAGAGAGAAACTAAGGTGGAGTGGAGTTATGAGTTTGTGTCTTTATGGTAAAGTCCTTGTTTTCCTCTCCACAGATAAATGTTACTGAGAATAGAAGACAGCAGAATAATAAAAGCAGCCAAACCGGCACATAGAGAGAGACTCACTCACACACTCACTCAAATTTGCTTTCTTTTGAAAAGATGAGCAATATGTAAAGGAGAGAGAAGATGAAACGGTGCTGAACTCCTGATATATTCTCTGCTTCTCCATTCTATGAACCAAATTTTCAATTTTTAATATAAATAAGTTTCTGGGGTGTTGTAAAGTTGAAGGCTTTGGGGTCTGATCCATTGGGATCATCATCATCATCATCACATGGCCAAACCAGGGGTGTTGGAATCTGATCCAGGGGTGATGGTGAAGAAGGCCATAGAGTTGAAGAGGGAGCTTCAGAGGTTGGTGAAGTCCATTGTGGATGATGAGGATTGCAGCACTGAGACCATTGATCAAGCAAAAGAGACTCTTTGTGTTCTCAAGGAGTTGAAACTCAGAAAGAGCTCTTCTTTCTGCCTGAAGCTGCACAACAGGAGTGTGTCATCTTGCCCTGATGAATTCAAGTGTCCTCTTTCCAAGGACTTGATGAGAGATCCTGTCATTGTGGCTTCTGGTCAGGTTAGTGTCACAATTTGAAGTGTGGAATAAGAATTCTTAACCTTCCAACATTATTTTCCTGTTAATCCTCTTATTTAGCCCATAAACAGGGTATTGACATGCTTTGATTTTTAAGATATTTAAGGTATTTATTTTTACATTTAATACCTTTTTTTTTTATAAAATATTAGAAGGATTGGTAATTTTTTTTTTGTATAGAGTAAGGACAACAACAATTTGCTCTGTGGATTCTGAGAAAATGCTGGAAGCAGAGGTAAAAACAAAATAAATTGGGGTGATGCTATTATAGTTATTAATTTGATGAGTTGATGAATTATCCTGGTGAGGCAAAAAGGTAGAAAGTTCTTAACAAAAACGTTTTTTCTTTTTTTTTTAATTTCATTTCTTGAGGAATTAATTTAACTAAAGTGAAGATATAGATTCTAGTTTTGGCCTTTTGTCCGTTTCTTTTACTGATACTGATAGCAAAGGAATATATTCAGTTCTTTGGTAGTCCAGTGCAGAACCTTAGAGATATTATTTTTTTTCTTTGGTTTAATGAAGTTAATAATATAATTCATATTATCTATTTTAATAAATGTGATGGTAAATCGTTTCAACATTTGGAGTTTTATTTTGCTGTATTTTCTTTTTCTTCTTGTTTTCCTTCAATCCAAACAGTTTTAAACCTGTTTAACTGTTTCACATCTTGTTGAATGTGAGTGGGACTTGCAGCATTTTACTTTGGAATAGTTTTACATTGGCTATTAATGAAAGTGCAATAGCAAGTACCTTTTGTTTGATGTGCCGATCTTCTGTGATCTTCCCTTTAGTTATGTAGTTAGCTTTACTGCATTTATGTTTCAAGTGTACATTTGAAGAAACAAAAAAGGGGAAACAGAAAAAGAAAAAGGGCAATTTGATGATGCACATATGATAGCCATTGTAGATGGAAAGAGAAGGAGTGGGAGGTGGAAAAAGAACAATATTCTGTGTCCATAAAATATGATTCTTGAGTGAGTGGCGGTGGTGATTGTATCTTTGTGTACAACTTTTGACTGGTTTTCTCAAAAGGGAATAATTAAAATCTAGTGTTCTTGGCATTTTCTCTTTCTAAATTGCTAAAGTGATGTCTTCCACCACCCCAACTACCTTTTCTTTCTTTCTGTCTAGGCCTTTTTCTGTGCAATGATACTTCTGATTGGTTTTGAGTTTGAAACAGAAATGGAGATTGTGCAGATATTTTCCCTGTCTAATTATGAACAATGATTCATTTTGCTTCCCTCTTTTGGTTTCAATTATGCAGACATATGATAGACCTTTCATTCAAAAGTGGCTAAATGCTGGAAACAGGACTTGCCCTCGAACGCATCAAGTCCTCTCACACACTGTTCTTACACCAAATCATCTAATAAGGGAAATGATAGAACAATGGTCAAAAAACCAAGGGGTTGAATTGTCAAATACCGTTCAATACATTGATGAGGAAGGTCTAAACCAAGCAGACCGCGAGCATTTTCTTTGTTTGCTTAAGAAAATGTCATCAACACTTTCTGATCAGAAGACAGCAGCAAAAGAACTGCGCATGTTGACAAAGAAGCATCCTTGTTTCCGGGTGCTTTTCTGCGATTCTGCAGATGCCATTCCCCAATTGCTGAAGCCAATTTGTGGGAGTGATTCTTTCAGCAGTATCCACCCTGATCTCCAAGAAGATGTAATCACAACTCTCCTCAATATCTCTATTCACGATAACAACAAAAAGCTAGTGGCTGAAACTCCTATGGTAATCCCTCTCCTTATGAGAGCATTGAGATCTGGAACAATTGAAACAAGAAGCAATGCTGCAGCTGCCCTTTTCACACTCTCAGCTCTTGACTCAAACAAGGAAATCATAGGGAAATCGGGTGCCTTAAAGCCATTGATCGATCTCTTGGAAGAAGGGCATCCCTTAGCCATGAAGGATGTTGCTTCAGCAATTTTTAACATATGTGTAATGCATGAGAACAAGGCAAGAGCCGTGAAGGACGGTGCAGTGAGAGTGATTTTGACAAAGATAAAGAATCAGGTTCATGTTGATGAATTACTAGCCATCCTTGCACTTCTTTCAAGTCACCAAAGGGCTGTTCATGACATGGGAGATCTTGGAGCTGTGCCTAGCTTGCTAAGAATCATCAGGGAGAGCTCATGTGAACGCAACAAGGAGAATTGTGTAGCAATCCTTCAAACCATTTGTTTGTATGATAGATCGAAGTTGAAGGACATAAGGGAAGAGGAGAACAGCCACAAAACAATCTCTGAGCTAGCACAGAGTGGAACATCAAGGGCTAAGAGAAAAGCTAGTGGAATTCTTGAGAGACTGAACAGGGTTGTTAATATCACACACACTGCATAATGTCTCTTGAACCCTCTCTCAAGGTACATTACATCGTATATTCTGCATCTGTCTCCTGAACTTTAAGTTGTTTAAAGTTTAAATCAGTCAGAAATTCTGTCTCTTCACCAATTTTTGTACATTCCTTTTTCTTAACTCATCTTCATCATCAGTTAGTGAGTGAATAAAGTTATGTGCTCTTTGCCTCCAAATTGTTCAAAATCTTCTAGAGGACTCTACCAAGGATGTTTGGGCTTAAAACTTTTAGTTATGTTCATAATATATCATCTCTACTTTATATTATACAGTGTTATGAAATGAACATTAGGATACAAAACAAAATGAGTTTAGTGAAAGGTTTCATGGTATCACTGCACTGCACTTGTTTAACTAACCATCACAAATGCCAACATGTACATGCTTAATCAATCACATTCCTTGCTAATAATGATAGGGGGAAATGAATCACTGTCAATAACTGCTTTCATACTTCCAATTCTACAATTTGTATTACCTATTTTGTTTTATTTTATTTTAATTGTCAATGTATTTACACAGTTCTATTATTTATTTATTCATTTATTCCTTAGCTAACTTTCTCAGCCTGAGAGATTGAGCCTGACATACTGGCTGATTTAGCTTCAGTTTCTCTTTTTTTTTTTTTGAGGTGCAGTGTTCAGTTTCTTAGGCTTTTCTTTCATTTTTATAATTCCTTGACAACAGGGAAAGAGCTTTATAATTCCAATACTTGTTAATGGTTGTTGTTGAACAATTTTTTTTTTCTTACAAGTTCCTATTTCTTTCACTAATTCAAAAACTGTTACAAAGACCAAAATAAAAGGGACACAATATAAGAGAATTACAATTTATTGTTGATTATTAATTTGTTAAGATTTTTTGGTGAGTCCTACATTACCATCAAGAGTTTTTATTATTTTATCAGTGAGAAACATTAAATGAGTTATTTAAATGGTCCCATATAAATATTTCATTATTCCATTATAGTATCAACAATTAATAGTCAGATAAATAAGCTGTTTCATTTTAAATTTATGGGTCCTACAGTGTTTTATAAAATTTAAGAATTTTACATAAAAACTTACTTTAATTTTAAGATTTCTAAAATGAGTGATAACTTAAGTCACATAAATTTTGTGATTGAAAAAAACTGGTTTTAATTGGTATGAACAAGTTAATCACTGCACTACTAGATCAGGTGTTCTACTGGAAAAAATTGGTGGAGCAGCATTCTTCAACTTTAAACAACTTGCTTAAACAACCATACTACAATGCTCTTAAATGATTACGAGCATAGAAAAAATTTCATTGTTTAAAATTTGTCAAACACAATTGCTTATATAGGGATTATACAATCAAGATCACATCAAATGATCAAATGATGCAATGGAGAACAATGTTTAGGAACGATTGTCAAATTTAAACAATTTATAAACAACAATGTTAGAGTCTCTCTTAAGTGAAATTTTATTATGAATTTAATAATATTGTAGATTATTTGAATTACTTCTTAATTTTAATTATTTATTTTTTTATTGAAAAAACCGTTCTTTCTTAGCACACTATGTCTCTATGTTACGACCACAAAAATTACAAATATGAGCGTTAACAGAATTGATAAAGTTTGTATTATTAACCTTTATTTTATTTTAAATAAAATTTATGTTAAGTTGTCTGTCTTGCTAGAAAACATATAATTTATTTTTTGACTTGTGGTGGTTATCGGATCTATTAACAAAACATGAGACTTTATATTAGAATATTGCTTGTTGAGACTATTTAGAAATTGCATAGTCTGGTATTCTCTTTTCCTATGTGCAATATTAGCAAGAACACAACAAGAACATTTGGCTTTGTACACATAGACGGGGTTTGGCTGGAAATTGTCCAACTCATCCCATATGATTTGAAGCTTAGTATAGAATTCGACAATTGAAAGATCTCTTTGCTTGAGAATAGTTGCGTTAGTTTTCAACTCAGAAATGCGGAACTCAGATTTTCCTAAAAATATCTAGATTTCAAATCTTTTCAGATATCTTCGACTTTATCCATCTACAACATGCTCTCATAGATGGAATAAATCCAAGAAACTACCATTTTATTGCATCTTCACCAAGCTGAATACTTTTGATCATTCTTCTTAGTTCGGGCATAGTCCCATCCACGAATTCAAGCTTATTTTTTACACTTAACGTGATCTTCATGGATCGGCTCCAAGAATGGTAATCATTACCATCAAGAAGAGGTGAGACAAGATAATTTGCAAGATTCTCACTAGGAAGAATGTACAGGCAATTGTGCACTGAAGGTGTTTGTAAATCTTCTGCCACAAAAGAAAGACGAAAAAAAGAAACAAGAAAGAAATAAAAGATTCAAGAACAAGAATCAAGAAATAGTACAACAGAGTTGCATATACCATAACAGAGAACTGCAGCAGATGTCGATGTTGTGTAATAATATATGGCAACAGATGATGATGCGCTTCTTGCTTCTAACTTTATATGAAAAATAGAGATGAGCAGGAAAAAAAAACAAAAGAGATGAATGAAAACTAAAATAAGAACATTAATCGGCAAAGAAAAGAAATAAAAGAAATGAAAGAAGAAACAATAAAAAACTTTTATTAATATAAAGCAGTTCAAGTCTGTGTAAAAGAGTGCAAAAAAGTATTTAAATACTCTGTTATGAAAAAGCCGACAAAACTTTAAAAAATATTTAAAATAAAATAAAAATAAAAATAAATAATTAAAGTTAAGAGCCCCTCAAGCTGGAAGCATAAATTGAACATTTCCAACTTCTCACACATATGATATTAAACTCAATTCGAGATAAGGATTTCGTAAGAATATCAATAAGTTGAACTTTGGTAGATATAGGTAGAAACTTTAGCAGACCATTGTTAACTTTCTATCTCACAATATGACAATTTATCTCAATGTGTTTTGTTCTTTCATGCATGACTTGATTAGAAGTTATTTGGATAGCAGACTGGTTATTACAATAAAGTAATATAGGACTTTTATGGATGACACTAATATCATCAAGAAGATATTTTAACCATTGCATCTCACAAGTTGTAGTAGCCAAAAGTCTATATTCAGTCATGGAAGAGCTCCTAGACCCAATACATTGCTTTTTAGAACGCCAAGAAATGGGAGAATTTCCAAAATAAATAATGTATCTCATGACAGATTTTCTAGTATTAGCACTGCCAGCCCGGTTAGAATCACTATATCCTTTGAGTTGAGCTTTACTGTTGACAACAAGAAATAAACCTCTTTTCGGAGTTTGCTTCAATAGCACAAGATTCTCATAGCAGCCTAATGATAAATATTGGTTGGAGCGAAAACAAACTGACTCAGATGATGCAAACATGAGTGATATCCGGATGAGTATTTGTTAAATATATTATTCTTCCTATGAGTCTCGTATATAATGAAGAATCACAAATAACTTCTGATATATCAACTGTAAATTTGTTATTCATAGGAGTAATAACAGGAACACCTTCCATCATTCCTGCGTCTTTAAGATCTAAAATATATTTTCTTTGACACAAATAAATTTTACTTTTATTTTTAGCAATTTCTAATTTAAGAAAATGTTAAATAACAAAGATTCTTAATTTTGAAAAGATTGATTAAATTTTCAATTTCAATAATACTACTTCTATCCAATATAATATTATTAACATAAACTAAAGCAGCAGTACTACGATTATAAGTAATATTAAGAAATATAAGTAATATTAAGAAATAGAGGATAATCAACATTTGACTAAGTATAACATTGATATTAATAAAATAAAAATAATAATAATAAGCATGATGGTAAAAATTTTTGCACAAAGTTAAACTCACAGCTCCATAACAATAAAATTTTTCTATTGTTTCTTCTTTCATCTCTTTTTACTTTCATCTCTTTTTATTTCTTTTCTTTTGTCTCTTGCTATTCTTCTTTTAGTTCTAATTCATGTCAGTTGTTTCTTTTCCTGTTCATCTCTATTCTCCATAAAGTTACAAACACGAAAGGCATCATATGTTGTCATCTATTATCATACAACATTGACATGTGTTGCACTTTTATGTTATTACTTTTTGGATAAATTGAAATTGGTATTAATTATTTACATTACACTTGCTTTGAAAATTACGTCAAACTTTCTTACTTTATTATTTTTAAAAAAATGTTTCATGAATACTTATGTTTCTATTAAGAATCTAATTACTTTGCGTATCAATTTTTTTCTTGTGTCACATGTGATTTTGATATGATTAAATTAAAGAGATGTGTTTATATAACTAATTATTCCTTATGAGTGGTAATATTTATATTAATTTTGATTAATTTTGAAGAGAGAAAAAGATGATATTAGTGGGTTAAAACAAATTGTTAATATAAACTCCCATTAGAGTGAAATAAGAAATAGGATTGCTTAAAGTTTAGTTGGTTGTTTGAACGAAAAAAAAAAATTGGATTGCTCAGAGTTTACTAGGTTGTTTGAACGAAGAGCATTTAAGATGCTCTAAGGAGAGATAAATAAGATGTAGATATATTGTAGGTGATATTACATGATGAAAAGAAACCAAAATATTATAATTGAGTGAATGTAATGTACATGCCAATATTCATGTATTATTATATTTTTACTTTTGAGGATATTTTTGTGTAGTTTTTTCGTACAAACCATAAGCACTATACAGACAATTGTTTTTAAGCAAATTTTCTGTATTTTTAGGTATAAAAAATAAAAATAAAAAATTGTGTACTTTTCCAATCAAGTATATTAAAATTAATTTTAAGAGTAGAGATCAAAGTATATCTTTGTGATCTTTTTAATATTAAGTAATCCAAGTTGCCTTGATGTGGATTAATTTAAGAGAATAATTACTTTTGATCGTTATTTTTTTTATTTAAATTCAATACTTTACTTGAAAATTTATATTATCTAGATTAACATGCATTAATTATAGCTATTCCACTTTGATTCCTTAAGCATGTGATCATGGATTTGCCTCTTAAATTAGAAGGGTCTCTTTTTTCCACTTTTCATTGGTAGCGGTTGAAAAAAAAAAGGAGAAGAAAGACCCATAACAAGAACATAGAAAAAGGATAAAAATGTGAAAACGAAAGGAAACAATATCACCTCACAGCTCACTAGGAACCAAATTCACTTAGAAAAAAAGAGAGATAGGAACAAAGTGATTGGAGAAAATATCACTTCACGAATCAAAGGAATCGAATTTTTGTGTCTTCTTTCCTTTTGTTCTTCGTTGGTATTAGAGGACTTAATATATAGAGTTCGTCCAATTAATGGGTACAAGAATAATTCACTCAAGTCCAAGTTAGATTTGTGTGGATGTAAATTATGGTATATGAACTTGTTGTAGTCATCATCTTATTTTTATTTTTATTTTTTCAAAGGGGGTTCATCACCATTCAACTGTTGCATCATGCAAATATCTCTGGCTGCACGATTCAGTAACGAGAATAATTTCGAATTTTTTAAGAGTGACGTTGATTACGAAAAAAAATTGTTGGAGGCAAGTAAACCATAGTTTATAAATAAGTAAAAAACTGTTAAAGGGAATAATAAAATGAATTGTGGTAAAAAAAAAGTCTGAAAAGGCTATTTCTACATGTCCAAGGGAAATCGAGAGATTTTGAATTGAGTAGTGTTTATGAGACCTAATATTAAGTTCAAGTTTATGTGTACAAGTTCCAAATCACTTTATATCCATTTTTGAAATATTTAGAAATATATTGGTATGTATAAACATTTGATGAATGATTCAACAACTAGATAATGAGTGAATTTGGTTATTTGGTATGGCTCATAAAATACAACTATCATTCAAACATTACTAAAGGACTTGAAGTAAGTTACATTAAAAAAAAAATACTTAATATGCATTAGCGATTAACGAATTATAATACTTCCATAATTCTTTATTACTATTATTATTATTTTGGGTTAAACTTAATTAAAATTGAGATTTTAATAATAAGATTGTAGGATCGTATATATTTTCTATTATTCAAATTTCACGCAAGACTGTAAAACAAAATTATTCGTACGGATTGTAAAAAAAAATAGTAACAATGTTTGTTTGTCATTTCTTCTTACTTAACCATTCTGTTCAAACCTAATTTTAATTAAAAATTAATACAATTAAAATTTTACCTTATTTTATGTGTTGTCAGTCATAAACCACACAATTAAAATCAATGCAATTAAAGTTCAAAACAAATTTCAAACCCAAAGAGTGAGAGTCTCTTGAAACATCCCTCAAATATTTTCTTTTGTTTCTTTTCTTTCCTGATAAAAAATGTATTATATCAACGTATTAGCGATTCATTTATGAAAACGTTTTAGGCTGAGTTCAAGAGGGAGGTGAATTGAATTTTGAAAGATTTTTCCTGATTTAGACCTTTGAAAAATAGTTTTCGCAATTTGAAAAACTTTAATGAATCTTGGTGCTGAAGATATAGGGTGCAGTAAAGAAATAAATTGATTCAAAGCATGAATGAATCAATTTGTTATAAAGACAGATATAAGCACACAGCAGATTCTCAATCACACAGAATTGCAATTTCACAGCAGCACTTTAAGCAAGTCAAGTTTACACAGTTTCAATAACAAAATACACTCAGAACAGAACCACACAAAAATCAAACTTTGAATGAGAGCAAAGAGAAACAGAATTACAAAATACTAATTTAAAACTCTTATCACAACACTACACTGATTTAAATCAATATTAATAAATCTGATAAAGTTTCCTAACACCAGTAATTAATACAGAATTGAAAGTTGTTCAAAATACAGATTCAATTATTCAATTATATCAAGAAAAAAGAACAAGAATATAAATTTTGCATTATTACACCAATTCAGCCAAAGTTCCAATTCTTTATTAAATCACAAATTTAGAATCTTGTATGTATAACTGATTAAGAAAAGAACCAATCTGATAAGCAAAATTTCTTTGACTGCTATAGCAGATTTATCAGAAATCAATATCGAATTCAAGTTACAATACACACATCAATATTCAGCAGAGGACTTAAACCAGTTTTATCAAGATTACCAAAAATTAATTCAATCTTTCAATTTAATTTAATATGTAGAGCAAGAATAAATCAAGATTATGAGAGAAGGGTTCAAGAAGAAGAGACACAATCAATTTTATATTGGTTCACCACAAAGGGTTACTTCCAGTCTTCTCTACACCACTTGCAAAGAAAGTTCCACTAACTCAATTAATTGTTCACATACAATTAATCAACCAATTTCTACTCCCCGTAGAAATTAGAACCCTGCTAAATTGATCTAATGCTCCCCGCAACCTCCAATCAATTTCAGCAGAAACATCAGGCTAATTCCTATAGCCCAAACCAGTCAATTTCTACTCCCCGTAAAAATCAAGAACCCTGCTAATTGATAAACTGCTCCCCACAGCTCCCTATCAATTTCAGCAGTAAAACCAGGCTAATTCCTATAGCCCAGAACAGTCAATTTCTACTCCCTGTAGAAATCAAGAACCCTGCTAATTGATAAACTGCTCCCCGCAGCTCCCAATCAATTTCAGCAGAAACACCAGGCTAATTCCTATAGCCCAAACTAGTCAATTTCTACTCCCCGTAGAAATCAAGAACCCTGCAAATTGATCTACTGCTCCCCGCAGCTTCCAATCAATTTCAACAGAAAACACAGGCTTACTTCTAAAGCCCAAACCAGTACAAACGTTCAATGAATTTCACAGAATTACAATGAATACACCTCAAATCTTGATTCAAACAGGATCAAGAAGGGTTTAGAAAAACTCCCTGATTGGCGCAGAAAGAAATGCCTGTTCACAGTCTTGAAGAAACTCAGTAGCACACCTTAGTCAGAATTGATTCTTCAAGTAAAAGGCCCTCTTTCGAAAATGATTATTATGAAAACAGCAGAATCTCTCACAGTATTTCTCATAGAATGTATTTCAAAACGATTGTGATTTTCAAAAATGTATCTCTCTTCTTTCTTTTCTCTGATCTCTTTCTTTTTCTTGTTTTTCGCACTTGAAAAGCCCACTGTATTATAGAAGAAGAGCTCACACCAGATTTTCAGAAAAACAGTTAATTCAGTTAAGCTCAGGCACGAATAAATTGATTCGGGTTATCCTGAAATCAGTTTTTAGTAGTTCAGTACTTTATTTTCCAAAACTGTTAATTCAGTTATGCTCAGACACGAATAAATTGATTCGACTTAACCTAAAATCAGTTTATAATAGTTCAGTACTTTATTTTCCAAAACTGTTTTTAACTAATAGTTCAAACCTTTTTATAATTTGATTTAAATCATTTAAACCATGTGCTAATGAATTTCTCCTTAGATGTGCATAGGTTCTCTTTCACGGCCAATCATACTCACTCACACTAAGACACAGCCTAGAACACATTTCCACTTGCTTGCTTTGGCTTGCTGGTTATGTCTT
>Ga0209700_105158_pt1 | contig 22438 bp, 15 predicted proteins | sample SiratroredBW_FD_187528 | JGI IMG/M metagenome (GOLD analysis project Ga0209700, IMG submission 187528) | Root nodule microbial communities of legume samples collected from California, USA - Siratro red BW (SPAdes) (version 2) | ecosystem: Host-associated > Plants > Roots > Nodule | place: USA... | reverse complement strand
TTATTATTAATAAAATAAATATTATTAATAACATTATTACTAGATATTATTAATATTATTTATATTTAAATAAAATTATTGTTATTATTAATAATATTATTAACAAAATATTATTGTTGTTATTATTAATTTTATTATTAGTAATATTATCATTATTATTAATATTATAAATATTATTAATAATGTTAATATTGTATTATTATTAATTATAGAAATTATAATTACAATAATAATAATAGTAACAATAATTATAATAAGAATGTTAATAATCATATTATGATAATAATTATAATGGTGCACATTGTTAATAATATTGATAATTTTAATAAAACTAACTAAAACAATAATAAAAATAATTCTAAAAATAAATATACTAAAAATAAAAATAAAATATAAAGGTAGTAATAAAATTGAAAAGAAAAAAAAGTTGTAAATAATTTTTTTTAAATAATATTTGTTACATACAGAATAAATCTGTATATAATATTCTGTCGGTAAATTACATACAGAATAAATCTATATATAATTACCCATGAGCATATTACATACGGATTTTCATTTGTATGTAAATCCGTACCTAAAGTGATTACATATAGATTTTTAGCCATTACATACGGATTTTACCCTTACGTAATTTTAATTTTTTTTGTAGTATATGTTGGTAAATCTTTAAAATTTAGTTTTGTGAAAATTTATTTAGAATCTTTTAAAATAACAAACATTCATAACGCCTATCAATTCTTCTGTTCTAGAGTTTATCTACTTCTCAACAACAACATGATCATTAGGATAGGACTCAACCATGATTCATTTACACAATTTTGTTACAATGATTGTCTATCTAGTAAATTTATTTACTTCGTTTGAGTGACATTCCAATAAAATAACTGCAAAAGGAAAGTCATATATTAACATAACTTACCATTCAGATCCATTGAGAAAATTAAAATATGTAGCTGTATGAAACAAAAAATCAACACTTACTGTATTATACGAAATCAATGAATTAAAAATTGAGGTAAGAATCCCATACCTAGACCAACCACGCCAAATAAATCCTGACACCATTAACAATATTCTAAAAATAAATAACCCATCAACCAGTTACAATTATGTTACGAGGACAACGACAACCATTCAAAGCACTGAATCAATATAAGTATAAATATAAAGTACAAAATATTAAAATCCAAAATTGTCTCATAAACTTTTTACCATTACACATAAGAAGTAATCTGAAAAAAATATTCATCTAGATTCTCTAGTATTCTTGAAATAACTAGTAAAGACATCCTTTTTAACCTCTGTGAACCATAAGAGATTTCGGAAAGCCGACGAAAAAAAATAATGCACTTTTTTCATACTAGGTTCATTTCATGGTAGAACAATTGTGTCATTGACCTTACCTAATCGTAAAGCTTTTGAAACCTCTTTAACAGCCAGCATTCCTGAAACAGACTCTCTCTCACTGTAAATTATAAAATAATCATATTTTAAATAATTTATAATAATAAAATTATAAATTATCTTTAACGGATAATTTTCTTTTATTTTCTTTCTTCCATGTATACTTATTAACGGTTTTTAACATTTAAAAAACTCTAAAAATTAAATATTAGAATATAGATTTTATTTCATAATTAATTTATGTTTTAAAAATGATTTTAAATCCATTATTTCATATTAATTTTATTAATATATTTCAAACATAAGTTCAAAAACTTAACACCAAAATAACGATAAAGTACAAATAAATATTTTTTAGAGCGGTAAATCAAATATTTACAATTTATTAGATATCTAACTTAAGTAAAAAAATATTGATATTAAAAAGACATAAATTTGATACCTAAAATTAGTAAGGGTTTTAAATGACTTCTTGGAATCTAATTTGATAGTCATTATACTTCTTAAGAGATAAAATAATGAAATCTAATTTCATATTATAATGTCTCTTTCTTTTAGAAAATTTGTTAGAGAAATTGTATATCATTCAGGAAAAATTGAACTGAGTGGATTTTGAGAATTAGCTTGAGATAGAATAACTGATTTATCCCTATAGCTTTTCAACCTCCAAAAGGCTTTACCATCATCGTCCAAAGACCGGGCTTGATTCTTATAGAACAAGAATCATTTTTCTTTTTAATGTTAAAAGAATATAATAACAGAAATATTAAAGCTTACAAGATATAAGACTACAATATATACTCAAACTTTCCATTTTAGCCTCCTTAGGAGCATTAATTTATTTAAAAAACAAAATTACCTACACATACTTTATTTTCTGTTTTGACCAAATAAAAACATTTATTTCTTTATCAGACCAATTTCTAGATGGTTTCCACATCATCTCCAAGACCATCTTGCAGCTGCAAAAGAAGTGCATCCTCATCCTAAGGGAACTCCCAAGCAAGATAATTAAAATCGAGATTTTGAGTAGGAAAGTGGAGAGTTCATAATATCATAAATCGTGAAATCTAACACAATCGTAGATTCTACTTTTTTTAAATATATAAATATATATATATATATATATATATATAATAATAATAATAATATTTTTTTAAAAAATAAATAAATAAGAGAAATTAAAAAAATTATTTGAGGAATGATTCAACCTTTATACAAAATTATTTTAGTTTATATAGTCACATTTTTCTATTTTACTTAATGTATTACATGAAAAGTAATTAAGTAATTAAAAAGATTAATTGATGTGTTGGATATATTATGAAAGAGTAATAACAATATAAAATCTATGTAAAAGCATCTAGTGTCCAAATGAGATCCAAATTAAAGTCAGGAACCCTATACATTCAAATCAAATATACACACATAACTAATCAATTCATTTGTTAGTACTTCATCAAACTTAAGTCTACAAAATCAACTATTTTGACAATACTTAATAAAACTTAAGTTCATCTAATATAAATCACTCTCATAATCCAAAGTCATTAGTTTGATCTCCTTCATGAAGCACATCAATGAGAACATTCTCCTCCTCTAAAGTTAGGATGGCAAGAACATCATCATCTTCCACACCACCTTGGACTTTACCTTCAACCAAGTGTTCATAATCTCCATTTGAACTAAGAGTATCATTTAAATCTATATTGCCAAAGTGTGTGAGTTATGGAGTGTATTTTTTTTCTGGCTAATAAGGAGAAGTCCAAGAAAATCTTGTTAGTGGATGATCTAATGACTTTGAATGTGTGAGTGTGACTGAGGTTTTAGAATTAAGAGATGGTTAAAATGCCTTAATTAAATTAATTTAGTTTTATTTTAATTGGATTTGAAATAAAACCCAATCAAGGAATAAGAAGGAGGAATAAACTCCAGAAACTCTTCATTTGCCTTAATTAAATTAATTTAGTTTTATTTTAATTGGATTTGAAACAACTGTGCCAAACAACATAAGGGACTCTTAATTTGAAATGAGATGAGACTCTTCATTTGAAACGGGTGCGGTGCAAAAAGAAGCTAAAAAGACTTTTCATTTGAAATGGGGTTGGAATGAGGAGTAAAGGTGAAGAGACTCTTTATTTTTTAAAAATTTTAATTATATTAATGCATTAATTTTAATTGGTTCAAGGTCATGTATCACAATGTCAGAGTTAATTGCATTAATGTCAGAGTTAATTGCATTAATTTTGAATAAAATTGTTCGACTATCCGTACTATTGTTACAATTTTACAAGTAAACTCTATCGTACCATTGTTATAATACAATTTTACAAGTAAACTCTCGATCTTAACTATTATGCTCCAAGTCCCATTATCTTTTTTGGGTGCCCTTAGTGAAAGCTAGTTTACCTACTGTGACGACAGAACACACTAGAAATTATCGCTTCACCTTCCCTTTTTTATTTTTTTTCTTTGACACTTGTTTCGAAACATAGGATCTGTGGACATTGAGATACCTCTGTATGTTGTGTAAGAGGGTGGACAAGACAATTCAACATCTTTTTATCAATTGTGTAGTGGTGAAGGAATCGTGGGATGCTTGTGAGAGATAGGTTGGGATACTGTGTGTTAGACATGAGTCTTTTTCGACTCATTATCATCATTTTCAACTATCAATGTTAATTACAAAAGTTTACCAATTATGGAAAATATTATTGGTGGCTATTTTGACTGAGATACGGGCTCATAGAAATAAAGTGATTTTTAAAAATGGAGTTGTGGACAGTGTGGAGATCTTTAGCCAGCCTAGATCAGAGGTTGAAACTGGTTAAAACATAGAGTAAAGAGAGCTCAATTTACTTATTATGATTGGATCTTATGTCCATTGTTTAAAATATTTATCTTAAGAGGTTGTAAAGCTCTCACTTGTTCTTCTGACCTAGATTGAGTTGTGATTGCAGGTAAACAGGCACAGCCACTTAGACGGGATCGTCAAGGGTTAATTATGAAAGGACTTCATATTATATGTAACACATTGAGTCGTGCTTTATAATTTTAACTTGGTCTTATGTGCTCTCTTGTGCATTTCTACACGTGAAATTTTTTTTTCTTGTAATAAAATTGGAGCACCCCTAAATTGCTCCTAGTTATATAATTCTTTATTGTTGAAAAAACCAACCAAAAAGTTGGTGGAAAAAAGTCTTAATTAGTGGAAAAAAAATAATAGTTTTATTAAGTGACAAATTCATCCAATTTTTTTGAATTACCATGTGTGAGTGGTTCAATTAGCTGTAATCAAAAGGTTATATTGAGCTTCACTTAATCTATTCTTATTTATATTTGTTGTTTTTTAGGATGTAATGTATTTAGAAGTGTTATGTTGTTTAAATAAAATGGTATTTAGCTTTCTAATTTGAGATGTTCTCTCAAAATAGTACATTGATTGTACATTGTTTCTAAAGATGGTTTCTAGCAGAATTATATTAAATGGATTGAAAGATCTCTCTGTACTTTTGATTCAATATATATAACAAATCATATATTCTTTTAATTAAATAAATATCTTATATAAATGTGTCATAATTAACTATATATTATGAAAAAGTTGAATTATTTTTTAAGAAATAAACAAGTTATTTGATTTGACTAATTCTAAGGAAATAATAAGCTATTTCAATTAACTTATATAAAAAGATCGAATTCAACAGCTTATTTTTAATATTTAAAATATATAACTAAGAATGTCTAATAAAGATATTATAAATATTGTTTTCATAGATGAAATTACACTTGATATTTCAAACAAGTTATCTTTATCTTTTGTCCAAACATAACTTGCAATTTAAATTATGTGAAGACTCATTATAAATTAAATTGAAATATCTTGACTAAATATTTTGAATGTTGAACAAATACATACCAATGTGTTATCTCACTTGATATTTGGACTTTGTAACAGTATTCATTACCAATTAAGTTGAAAGATTTGGACAAACATAATGCATAGCAAGATATAGATATAATAAGTGGACACACAACAGCCAAACACAACACATGCAAGATATATATTAGGGTTTAATACTCCATGCCCAAACAGAATGTATACAAAATATAATATATCAGCTTAAAGTATTGACTAAAATACAAGCATTATGTTTACTAGTGAATGTTAAATGTTGTTATTAATGTCAGAGAAAACTGAGTTTCTTTTATATATATTGTTGTTTTTCTTTATACATGCAAATTATGATTATGATATAGAAAACCTATTATGTTGTTGTTGATGAAATATGACATTATGTTTGAATCCGTTATTCATAGTGTGTCTTGACTATACACTAATTTTCCTATCATCCACCTTATCATTTCTATGTTGATGATACCCAAATGCATCATTAACCATGTGACACATTGGATTATTATCAAGAATATTTTCATTATCTTCTTGCAGCATTACATGTGTTTCATATGTAACATATATTCCTATTCTCTCTCCATGTTGAAGCCGCACTTTGTATCCAATTGGAAAGGGTTTAAGAATCAAGTGCTCATACACTACTTCACGACATTACAATTTGTTAAGTTGCATTTCTGACATGGACATATTATCTTTCCCTCACACCATTATTAACAAATGCAAACTTCAAAAATCTATTCAATATATTCAAGTGTATCTCTAGGCATGTTTATCTAAGATTCATCCATTGTGAGAGTCTGATCAAGGCAATATAATTTCATTTAAAAAGTTGTATTTACATCATTTAAAGAGAACAATAATTATAAAAAAAAAAAAGATAACATCAGATATAATATCTAAATAAATAACAAATACACTTTATAATTTAATCACTATTTTAATGTCTAGGTTTCTGTTTGGCTAGTCCCATTTAAAACAATTTAAGTCTATTTTTGGCCGGCAACCATAATCAGCACTACATGGGATAGTTGTATAGGCTAATAACACCATTAAGAAAAAAATAAAAAAATATAATTGAATCTAAATTTCAAACTGAGTTTGAAAAGTGATTATAAGAAATAAAAAGTTATATAATCTTATCTAGAAGGTGACACAAGAGGAGTGACATAGAGAAAGTTAGCTAATAGCATGAATATTTAAAATTTGCATTTAATATATATATATATATATATATATATATATATATATATATATATATATATATATATATTTTATATATATAATATATATATATATATATATATATATATATATATATATATATATATATATATATATGTATATTATGAATATAAACTATATCTAAATATCAATAAAGATATTATTTATTTATAATATACTTATATTATTAATATTATTTTTCTACCCATTTTATCGGGAAAAGATGGTTCACATGGAGTAGCGTCGAAATTGTATGGTACAAGATTATCTTATGCATCGAAAAATTGACCGCAACAGGATGATGTTTGGGGATAGAAAACTGGATGAACCATTAGAGACAACTCTCCATCCAGTTCTCCATCCCCAAAAATCATCCTGTTGCGACAATTTTCCAGTGTTTATAGTAATCCCGTACCATACAGTTCTGCTGCCACTCGTGTGAACCATCTTTTCCAAGTAAAAGGGGTTGAAAAATAATATTAATATCTTTATTGTAATTTAGATATAATTTATATTCATAATATATATATATATATATATATATATATATATTAAATACAAATTTTAAATGTTATTTTTTAAACTTAATATAATTGCTAATTTATTTATTAACATATTATGAATATTTTTTAAATAAAAACTTCAATAATTAAAAATTTTAAGTAAAAGAAAGAGTATAAATTATCCAAAATTATATATTTCCTTAAATATAAGTTTGTATATAATTAAAATTTATAGATAGAAGAAAATCTATAGGTAAATTTCGTCCACTATAATCGGCTTATTACATACAGGTACAATCCTTGCAAGCTAAAATTATTTATAGCTTATATTATATCGGTAATTTTTCATAGATAAGTTTTAGACTTTTATAACTCAGACACTTTCTTTTCTACACTTAAATCAATTGTTTAAACTTCCATTTTGTGAAAAAAACAAAAGGATAATTATGTCAATATTTATCACGGTAGTGATATTTATGCCCTCTCTCTCAAGGATAATCATGGTAGTGATTAACTCAAGGAAATCATGTATTAACTCAAAAGTTTGTTTGTATTCTAGTGGAAGGAGAAGATCACTCATCCTATCAGAAAACATAAATAAAACCTACAGAAATAATATAAATGATTACATCAAGTAACAGTGTAATTCAATTATCAAATTATAATAAAATAGCAAAGTAACTATTAACTAAATATTATATTTGAAAAAAAAAGAAAGAATACTTACTTTAATGATTTCGGTCCACAAGGATATAAATTTTGCTATTCGTATTATTTCAAATAACTCAACCAAACAAAACAATAAATCGTTATTTTTAGTGAACCATCCTACATTAATATCTATTTCCTCCATCAAAGAAATGTTAATCTCACTGTAAAAATAATATAAATCAGAGTCACAATTTTTAAAATATTCAAGACTTGGTGTTGCTAGCTCAATAACACAGCCCACATCAAACATCTCGTTAATTCTCAAGCCTGATATATTCAAATATGTAAGACAGGGAGCAAGGATTTTAAACCTATTGATTTCGCCAAAAGTAGTAACAATTACAGAGGAACAAATGTTTAAGGAGAGGAAAACTAAAAGTGATAGTCTCAGTGGATCTGAAACAAACAAAGTTTGAGAATAGTGAGAGAATACAAAAGAGAAAATTGAGGAAGTTTCATCATGACACATTCAACATGAATTGTAAGGACGATGTATCATTAACTGTCAATAATGAAATCTATTAAATGCACATCATCCATTTCATTATGACATTCTAAGCTAGGCTTGAAAACACTGGTGAAAGGATCACTATGAGAGAGGAAATGATGTACGAAATATTCGAGAAGTGAAGAATCTTCGAATGATGAGTCGTGGAAGTTAGGCACCGATACAAAAACTCAAAAATACCTCAATCGCTTGCTTAGAGTACTTGTTTGAACAACAACTTTTGCATCCAGAGTAGAAAGTATACAATGGATAATCTCATCTGATAACTTACTAAATTTGTTTTCTTTCTTTACTCTATCACTCTTCTTATTCTTCTTTTGCTCCTTTGCTGAGTTCAAAGTTTCTCTCCTGTTAAGTGTGATGTTTCCTATGTTGATGATATCCAAATGCATCATTAACCAGGTCACACATTGGATTACTATTAAGAATTCTTTCGTTATCTTCCTGCAGCATTACATATGTTTCATCTGTAATATTTACTCCTGTTCACTACCCATGTTTGAAGTCACACTTTGTATCAAATTGAAAAGGGTTTAAGAATCAAGTGCTCATACACTACTTAATCACATTTCTTGTCTCATAGAGATCCTTCCACCAATGTTTTCAAGCTTAGCTTAGAATGTTATAATAAAATCAATGATGTACATTTAGTAGATTCCATCATCGACAGTGTTACTGATACACCATCTATATTCACAACTATTAAGGTTCTTACAATCCATGTTGACTGTGTCGTGATGAAACTTCCTCAACTTTCTGTTTATAGTTCTCTCACTATTCTCAAACTTTGTTTCATATCCACTGAAACTACAACTTTTAATTTTCCTTCCCTTAAACACTGTACCTCTGTAATTTTCAATTTGAGTGTGGACCGAAAAAAATCTCTTGTGGACCGAAAAACTCTCTTGTGGACCGAAAAACTCTCTTGAGCCATTTTAAGACTGTGTCAATATGAAATATTTACATTTTCATGGTTGTCACTACTTTAAGTAAATCAATATGTTCAATATCTTTGATGCCCACCTTATATACTTGAATATATCATTGAATATATCAGGATTGAGAGTGGATGAGAAGTTTGATGCTAACTGTCTTATTGAGCTAGCAACATCAAAGCATGAATATTTTAAATATTGTGAGTTTGATTTGTATTATTTTCCAATAAGATTAACCTTTCTTTAATGGAGGAAATAAATATTGATGTAGGATGGTTTACTAAGGATACTGATTTATTGTTTCGTTGAGTTATTTGAAATAATGTGAATAGCAGAATTCATATCCTTGTGAACCGAAATCGTGGAAGTATTCTTTCTTTTATCAAATATAATATTTAATTAATTGTTACTTGCTGTTATCTTATTATAATTTGATAATTGAATTACAGTTTGATAATTGAATTATAGTTGTTTGATGTGATCATTCATATTGTCGGTAGGTTTGGTCTGTTTCCTGATATCTTAAATAGTGATCTTCTCCTTTCATTAGAATGCAAACTTTTGAGTTAATACATGATATTTCTTCATCCTTTGGTATACCTCAGAAGGTGAAAGCTTATTTGTTTTGTGAAATTTCATTATTTGATTCATACTTTTGAGTTAATACATGATATTTCTTCATCCTCTGGTATACCTCAGAAGGTGAAAGCTTTGTGAAATTTATTTATTTGATTCATATCAATATGAAGGTATGGAAAAAATAAATAAAGTAAATAAAAGCATTTTTTGTAGACAAAAAATACAGCTGATATTTTTTTTATTATAATGTTTTTAGATTAGAAGTTAAAGTTGTTGGCTACTTTGTTATCTTGATGTAGGGGATATATTACAAGTCTTTTTTGCTCTTTAATGTAAAAATTATGTTATAACATATGATTCCCAATTATATGTATAACCATCAAACAGATTCTAGTTTATGAGTTTTATTTAATTTGCTTTTGATGCTCAAGATTCACGGTTTTTTTTTTTTTTACTAGTCAACAGCTCTATGTTCAAATCCTATCTTAATAAATTTTTTTTTTTACTTTACTTATCACTTTATTTTCTTTTATAATAAATTATTAACTAGTTTTTATTAACTTTTACATTTAAAATAATTCAAATGACATTTATCAACTCCAATAAAGTTTATAGTTTACATTGATGGTTAAGGATTTACTTAAATAGAAATAATATATCTCAAGTATATTGGTTTAGTTTTTTTTTTCTTGAACAAAATATTCACTATTTCTTTGAGACGCATTAAATGGACTAATATCTACATTATATCAACTCCCATTTAAAATATATAAGTAGTTAGATAATGTTCAGACATCATGTTAACAAAATGTGGATAGAATACTCATACCAGTCAATTCTTTTTAAATTTTCTAAATAAATTAAAAAAATAAAATAAAAGTCAAATGTCATATCTAATAAGACAAATCTTCCTGCCCATACCCTATATCTACCATTAATGGTAAATACATATATTTAATTAGTCTTCAGCCTATCACTTGTACTATATCAGTTTTAGACGTTATAATTATATAAATTATATAACCTAAAAGACTATAAAAAAAAACTCTAAATAAACACAATTTGAAACAGTTTATAATGACAATAACATAGGTGGAAAAAAGTCTTAATTGGAGGAAAAAATAATGTTTTTCTTAAGTGACAACTTCATCCAATCTTTGAACTACCATGTCACTCACAGAATTCAGCGGTTCAATTAGCTACTAATCAAAAGTTGTATTAAGCTTCACTTAGTCTAGTTCTTATTTATATTTGTTGTTGTTTTACGATGTAATGTATTTAGGAGTGTTATGTTGTTTAAATAAAATAGTATTTAGTTTTCTAATTTGGGATGTTCTCTCAAAATAGTAAATTGACTGTACATTGTTTCTAGAAATGGTTTGTAGCATAATCATCTTAAATGAGTTGAAAGATCTCTTTAGACTTTTGATTCAATATATGTTTTCTTTTATAAAAAAATTATATATAATGAATCATATATTATTTTAATTAAATAAATATCTTATATAAATATTTGTGTCATAATTAACTATATATTATCATAATGTTGAATTATTTTTTATAAAATAAACATGTCATTTGGTTTGACTAATTCTAAGGAAATAATAAACTATTTGAATTAACTTATATAAAAAAAATTGAATTCAATAGCTTATTTTTAATATTAAAATATATAACTAATAATGTCTAATAAAGATATTATAAATATTGTTTTCATAAATGAAATTACACTTGCTTTATCAAGATATTTCAAACATTTTCTTCGTCAAAACATAACTCGCAATTTAAATCATGTGAAGACTCATTATAAATTAAATTATTATAAATTAAATTGAGATATCTTGACTGGATATTTTGAATCTTGCACAAATGGCATGTAGATGATACAGGCACTATGTTTAGTGTATGTTAAATATTTGTTATTAATGTTTGAGCACACTAAACTCCTTATATATACATATATACTTTTTGCATTATAAATATGTATGCAAATTATGATTAAGATAAAGAAAACAGATTATATTATTGTTGATGAAATATGACATTATTGAATCCGTTATTCATAGTGTGCCTTGACTATACACTCATTTCTCTATCATCCAGCATGTCATTCCTATGTTGATGATATCTAAATGCTTCATTAACCAGGTCACACATTTGATTATTATTAAGAATTCTTTCATTATCTTCTTGCAGCATTACATGTGTTTCATCGGTAATATTTACTCCTATTCACTACCCATGTTTGAAGTCACACTTTATATCCAATTGAAAAGGGTTTAAAAATCAAGTGTTCATACACTACTTAACCACACTACCATTTGTTAAATTACATTTTTAACATGGACATATTTTCTTTCCCCTCACACCATTATTAACAAATGCCAAGTTCAAAAATCCAAGTTTTCCATATATTTGTATCTCTAAGCATATTTATCTAAGATTTATGCATTGAAATGAGAGTAGGCAATATAACTTCATTTAAAAAGTTGTATTTACATCATTTAAAAAGAACAATAATTATAAAAAAAAATAACACATCAGTTATAATATCTAAATAAGTAAATATAAAATATTTTTAGATGTACTTTAAAATTATTTGTTGACAAAGACACTTTATAATTAATCAGTTTTTAATGTCTATGTTTCTATTTGACTAGTTTCATTTAAAACAATTTAAGTCTACTTTGGTCCGCAACCACAGTTACCAGTACATGGGTTAGAGTTAGCTGTATAGGCTAATAACATCATTTAAGAAAAAATAAAAAATATAATTGAATCCAAATTTCAAACTGAATTGGAAAAGTAATAATAAGAAATTAAAAACTGAATTGGAATAAGATATAGCCTAAAAGGTGACACACGAGGAATGACATAGAAAAAGTTAGTTAAAGGCATGAATCCATAAAAAATTTAGCTTAAAGATTGCTAAATAATTACGGTTGTTTCAAATGAAAGTTGGGTATAAGGCAAAATAAGGTCCCTAATGTGAACCTATCAAATAACTTAATAAGGTGATCAGGATTCCATTCCAATAAAATACAAAATTCTTTTTCTTTTTAATTTATAAAAAATAATTAAGTTTTGCTAAACATTATTTATCTTAAAAAAAGTTCTTTTCACAAAAATGTATCATATAGGTTCAAATTCAGCAAATGCTATATTAAAAGCTGTACACACAATATATAAATAAAGAAAAGAAACAATGAAAAAAAAAAAGTGTAAAAATTCATCATACCAACCAGTTTGACGCAATTAAATTTGAAGACTCGTCAATCTGCGGGGATCCACTTCAAAACTGTGAAAGAGAGAAACAAAATTAATAATAAAACTAATATATAAATGTTAAATAAAAGTAAAATAACATAGCATCATCTAAAATTTATCTAGAACACTCTCTCTTAACATTTTACTAATGTTTTTTAAGCTTTCGCATCATAAAACGAAAAACCCAAAATCAAAAGTTATAAAATGAATAAAATAAGATTATTCTCGGTCTATATTAATCTTGACTGTGAAAGCATCTTTTTCTTTCCGGATTTAATAACTATTACCGGATTTAATAACTATTACAAGACATAGATTTAATAACTATTACGAGACATAGAAGTTGGTAGAGAAGAAAAGATAAAAGTTGATAGAGGAGAAAATGAAAGAAGAGATGGTAGTGATTGATAAATACCGAGTTGAGATAATAGTTTTATAATATAAGGAAGCGGCAGCGAGACACTGTTAGGGTTTCATTATATAGGAAATGTATCTTTAGTTGAAGTAAGAAAGACTAAATCTTATAATATTTAGCTTAAAAAAATAATTAATTAGTTAAATAATAATCAATGAATAATATTAATTTTATAATATACTTCAATATAGACTAAATTTTATATTGAATAATTATTTTAAAACAATTATATTAAATAAAACCATAAATAATTTTATTCCTATATTATTATTAATATTTTTAACTTTTTATCAACAAATTTATAACATAAAATAATTTTTTTAAAAACATTTTAAATATTTTTATCTCTTTATTATATTATTAAACATCTTTACAAATTCCTTTTAAATATTTTTTAAGATTAAAAAAATTAATAATAAACAAATAATTACAAAAGTGATTAAGAAAATAAAATTTATATTTTACATTTACTTGCATAGCCAAATTAATATTTATTTAATTTAAATATTTTTTATCTTATTTATTTTATTTCAAAAAATTTATTTTATTATTCACTTATCTAAAATTTAAATTATATTTTCTACTATTATTCATTATTGGTATTGTCTTTTATTGAAAAATTAAAAAAAAATAAACTAGAAAAAATATGCTAGAATTTGGTTCTCTAGAAAAAGGTTTAGTTTTTTCTTAACTAAAAAAAATTTAAGGAAACAATTTGAGAGATGTTTCAACCTAATTAAAAAAAGATAAAAAGGAATACAACAAACCTCCCAAAGACCAAAATCTACGTAACAAAGACCAAGAAAGAGCCACAATACTGCACTACTAAATGCAATGAAAAGGTACACCAACAAAAGTAATGCAAATTACCAATGTATGTCGGGTTTCATTGTTGAATATCAACTCTATGCACCCTATAAGTCGTAAATTATCAATACTATTTTCTTTAAACAAAGTTGTGACAGTACAACGTGACTTAAAAAAATTACATCATTTTGTGAACAACTCACTCCGCTCATTTCTTTGTCAAACCCAAGCACATCATAGTGCTTTTGCAAGAGATTGGTTAACTCCAACAACAACAGGTGTTTTCGATCGTTCTTTGTGAATCCTATCTCACTTTTCGGTTGTCCAGATTAGTCAGAATGCCCCTTAATCGATCCGTCCCTTAATCGATCCGATCTACTTCACGTACTTGCGATCCCGAGAGAGGTCTTGCATGCACTCTAACGTTCAAATCAGAAAAAATCTTAGTAATGTAGGGTTTAGTAGGATAGAATAACATTACCTTATGTTATGTGTTGGGAATACCTTCCCTTTTATAGCATTTGACTGGGCCTTCTAATAACTAGGCTAGAGACCAATGGGCCTTCTAACTATTGAACTGGAGGTCCAACTTACTAGTGAGACATCTCAACAAAAGAAACCTAAAACTAAAAATCATAAAAATGAATAAAAATTGTTACCAAAAAAGTCAAGTCCAAGTACTCTAAATGATTATAGACCTATATCATTGGCGGGATGCTTTTATAAGATCATATCAAAGATTTTAGCGAAAAGATTGAAAATGACTTTACCGAATGTGATTGATAAATATCAATCTGCATTCCTAAAAGGAAGAGGTATGTCAGATAGTGTTTTAATTGCTAATGAAACAGTATAATACCTTAGGAAGGAAAAGATGAAGGGTGTCATAGTGAAAGTAGATTTTGAAAAAGCTTATGACTCAGTGGATTGAGATTTCTTGATGTATATGTTGGGCAGATTAGGTTTTCATCAAAAATGGATACAATGGATCAAGGCATGTTTGACTTCAGCTACAATTTCGGTTTTGGTCAATGGGAGTCCGACTAAGGAGTTTAAACCAAAGAGGGGGCTTAGACAAGATGACCCATTAACACCATTTTTGTTTATTATAGTGGCGGAGGGGTTGACAGGACTAGTGAGGGAGGCATCTAAGATAAGGATATTAGAAGGGGTTAGAGTAAGATCGAATAATGTGGAAGTCAAAATGCTGCCATTTGCAGATGACACCTTGTTCTTTTGCCAACCACACATGCAGTGTGTTTTACCAGTTAAAGCAGTGCTTTGTAGCTTTGAAATTATTTTTGGGTTGAAAGTTAACTTTTATAAGAGTCATGTGGGTGTTATAGGTTTAAGTGAAGTGGATCCGGTGGTGTTCTCTAATTGCCTTAATAGTGGCTAAATGGTATTTCCATTTAAGTACTTAAGCATGTCTATAGGTGGGAATCCTAGGAGGGTGGAATTCTGGAAGCTTATTATTGAAAAGATTAAGTCTAGGTTATCCACTTGGAAGGGAAAAACACTCTTTATGGCTAGAAGAATTTGTCTTATTAAGTTTGTTCTCACTGCATTATCGCTATTCTATTTCTCCTTTTTTAAAGCTTCTTCTTTTGTGTGTAACATGATTAGGAAGATCCAAGCTAAGTTCCTATGGGGTTGGGGGTTTGATGGTAGGAAGATTGCTTGGGTGGCTTGGGATAAGATGTGCTCTCCTATTGAGGTAGGTGGGTTGGAATAAAAGATATTAGGAGATTTAATGCAACCCTCTTAGCTAAATGGAATTGGAGAATTGGGGTGGAGGAAACGGGTTTGTGGAAGGAAATAGTTGAATCGAGATACAGATCATGGAAGGACATGAAAGTGAGTATGGAAGATAAGAAAAGCTCTGTGTGGTGGAGAGATATTTGGAAAATTTGTGATGTGAGGAATGGCCAGAACTGGTTCACAGTAGTATTAGATGGAAATTGGGTAATGGAAGACTTATAAGCTTCTGGGAGGATAAATGAGTAGGAGACTTACCTCTCATGAAAAAATTTCCTAGGTTATATTCTTTGTCATTAAATAAAGAAACTGTAGTTTGTGAAGTAGGTAACTGGGTGACTGTGGGTAACATGGCTGTCATTAGGTGGAATTTGGATTGGAGAAGAAAATTGTTTGTTTGGGAACAAGAATTGGAAGGGCGACTATTAGCATTGCTATCCACTGTTAAATGGAATAGAGAAATGCTAGATGGATGGATATGAGAGGAAGGTGATAATAAGAACTATGCTGTTCGGGCTGGGTATAAGGTGCTTAAAGTGTTTGACCAATTCCTAGTTGGCCCTTGATTTATACAAATTTGGAAAATCCCAGCAGCTGGCCTTGCTCAAGTATGTGTATGGAGGGTTCTCATCAGAAAGCTACGCACTAGAGATAACTTGATTAGGAGACAGATAGCAACACCTTCATCCTTGTGTCCCTTATGCAATATTGAAGAAGAAATAATTCAACATGTTTTCTTCAAGTGTTCAGTGGCTCAAAAGGTGTGGGACAAGTGTGGAGTAGCTCAAAAGGTGTGGGACAAGTGTGATAGCTGGATAGGTATAGAATCTGTTAGGCACCATACTGCTGTTAATCATTTTATGAACTTTTCTCTCACTTGGTGTAATAATAATACAAATACAGTATGGAAAGGAATGTTGGTTGCTATTGTTTGCGAGATTTGGAAATATAGGAATAATGTGATCTTTAAAGGCAGTGTAGTTGACATCACAGAAATTTTTATGTTGGCACAGTTAAAAGCATGGTCTTGAGCAATGTTTAGATATAAGAGGGTAAATTGTTCTTTTTTTGATTGGTGTTTGTGTCCTCTTGCATGTTTACTGAATTCCTAGCTAGTTCAGGGGTGTTGGGCAGAGGCAATTTCTTAGGAGGGTGTAATCATTTTATAAGGTAAGAGGTAAGGGTGTCTGTAGTCCTTGTTTGGTTTGTTTTGTTTGATTTGCAGTGCAGGACATTGCTGTAGGCAGTAATAAAACAAGCATTGAGGAGCAAACAGTAAAACTAATTGCTAATAGGAATTCTCATTGTGATTGAAGACATTAAAGTTGGATTTACTTTCTTTGAGTTGTTTTTGTGTGTTTCTTGGGTCCTTGAGTTTGGTCAGGTGAGGATAGGGATTTTTTAATTAGATGAGATATTAATATTTTAAAACGAAGGTTTAAGTCGGGAAATTGATCACCATGACTATAATCATGTTTCTTTGTGAACCCTTTTGTTATTTATCTTGTAATAGGATTGGAGTACCTCTTAAGTGTCCCTTTTAATTTTATTCTTAGCTGTTCAAAAAAAAATTCTCAACTTATTGACCGTGAAAACATCAAAATGTCTTTGTCTCCGAATTTAATAACTACTATGAAGCATAGATGTTGGTAGTGGAGAAAAACATAGAAATTGGTAGGTAGAGGAGAAGAAGATAGAAATTGGTAAAGAAGAAGAAAGAGGTAGTGATGGTCGACGGTGGCAAATAAAAGGTAAAGCAATAAAAGAAAAAAAGATAATGGTGATAGTACAAAGAGGCAGCAGAGATGTTGTTAGGGTTTCTTTATATAAGGAACGTATCTTGAGTTGATGTGAGAAACACAAAATAAACTTAGTTTTAATATTTTTCAAAAGATTAATAAATACCTTAAACTTGTATAAAATAATTAAAGATAAAGATCTTTCATCATTATCTCTAACAGTTATATATTTGTGCATGTGAGTGAAGACAGAAGATTCAGGAATAGCCAAAGTACTGCAAATGTTATTATGAAACATGAAGGCAAAATTAAAGGTGTAGCACGGTCAACAATATAGGATGGATAATTTGATCCCTCTTTAGACCCTGGACTACTGTTTTGTAATGTTGATAGTCTATTTGACAATTATAGATTTTGCTTTACGAATTTGGTGTGCTGGTCTGTAGGGTTTTGATTGTTATTCGTGTAGCGTTAGCGGAGTCATTTTAGAGATAGTCAATGATTTTTATTTCGGTTTAAATGATTCTACTGTGTTGTATAAAAGGATTGAAACACCCCTTAAGTGCTTCCATTAATATCATTCTTTGTTGTAACAAAAAATATAAATTCATTATTATAAAGATTTGAAGTCTTTTCACAAAAGATTTTAAATGTTTTTAAATTTATGCTTGAAATAATTCGGAGACAATGTTGAACATTTTGATGCATACTGTAGGAGAAAAAAATGATATATATATATATATATATATATATATATATATATATATATATAATATGATTAATAAATAAAAATTTTATGTATAAATAGAAACATGAAAATAAGTTGATAAGGTTCAACTGAATGATTTTTTGTTTTCTTTTTTAACTACAAAATTACTACATCATTTTTTAATCTTTTCTTTTGACTGTTTTCAATATCAACAAATAATATAATAATCTTTATTTCAAAAAAGAATTTAATTAATTTAATAATAATAAATAAATAAAATTAATTTATTTTTTTAACAACATATTACTGATCGGCACCGATCATCGATTATTATCAATATGACTTGTCATAAATATTATTATGTTGTAGTTACTATGAATAATAATATATATTGATAAAATGTTAGATTTATTAAAAATATTGTCAAAAAATGAGTTTAAGTAAAAAATTGTTTTACATTTAAGTATATATTTAGTAAATTGGGATAAAAGATAAAAAAATTGATGATAATGATCGTTAGGTATTTCTATAATGGCATTGTTTGAATTATTATATAATATAAATTTATTAATAACAGACTCAAACAAAATAAAATTAATATAGAAAAATAATATTGATATAAAATAAATTAAACTCGGACTCTTAAACTTTTTTAATCATCATATATGTTTTTAAATTTCACTAGGATAATAAAATAAAATACAAATAATATTTCATTAATCATAAAAAAATTAACAATAAAACATATGAAAAATACTATTTATTAAGCATGCATTGTCAGGGTTGCATGGTCAAATTTAATGTGAACCCCTTCTATGTCAGTTTGGCTAACTGTGCTATAGTCTTTTAATTTTAGGGTTTCTTTTCCCAATTAATTTTGAATCTTCTTCCCGACGTCAAGCCTCCCATTTCCTCTGCTCCCTTTTGTTCATTCGATATTAAATCATTGATTCTTCCTGTTGAACAGGAACGTCCACTCCTCAATAAAATTAATTTATGTGAGTTTAATGTCAACAGGGTTTTCATCAACTTGTTTGAAGAACAGGAAGGAGAGGAAAAGTGGTTAGAGGGTTGTCGCCGGTGTATGGAATCGGTCCCTTAATGGCCTGTGAGTTTGAGAATACGGATCAAGGTCAAAAGGGTGCCATGAGTGGGATACCGGAGTGGCTTGACGAACAGGCTGAAGGGTTGGTGGTGGTGTATGTTAGCTTGGGGAGCAGGACTGAGACAAGGGAGGAGCAGATAAAGGACATGGCTTTGGGGTTAATAGAATGCGGGTATATGTTGGGGAGTGAGTTGATGGGGTAAAGTGAGGGAAAAGGGTGTGGTTGTGAAGGAGTTTGTGGATCAGACCAAGATTCTGGGGCACCCTGCAGTGGGGGGGTTTGTGAGTCATGGAGGGTGGAACTCAATAACTGAAGCCGTGTGGGAGGGAGTACCTATTCTGACATGGCCTCAGCATGGGGATCAGAAGATGACCTCAGAAGCCATAAGGATGAGTGGGTGGGGATTTGGGCTGATGAGTGGGGGTGGGGGACACAAAAGGTGGTGAAAGATTTTTAGCTTAAACTTTTCTTAGCTTAAATATATTTTTAGGAGTTTACATTCTTAGCAAAGATTTTTTTACTACTAAATGACGACAAACAGAAACTAGAAACTTTAAAAAGACTTGAAATAGAAGACACCTTGTTTATTTATTATGTATAGTTCAGTACATGGAACTCAACTTGAGAATCATGTCGTATGAAAAGTGCATGTGGTGCATTTCACTATACTCATTAAGATTTGGATATTCAACGTTTAGTATTGAACTTTCTGGAACTGCACTTTGAATGGCTCAGAAGATAGAGCTAAACGCTTGCCATATTGGTGCTGATATATTCCAATATCACTGCATGGATAGTTGCAATAATTGCACACACTTGGACAATAGACCATCTTGTAAGCATCCTCGTACTTCTCAATCTTGAACCAATTGGTGATGGTTTGAGGGCCAGGGTTGCCAAGAACACCACCAGTTGTGACAAACTACTGTGATGTTGAATAATCATAGTCCTTAAGCTTCCACACTGTGGACTGTGGGCAAGTTGTGTAGGTGGAGAAATAGATGTTCAGATCAGTGGAAACGCGAATCACACCTTTCTTGTCATTAACAGGTACAAAGCTCAATTGCTGGCCTTGGTAACCATCAACAGCTACAACGTCAAGAGGGCAATCTTGACCTGTGGTTGAGAGAGAGAGGCCACCTACATCAGAGGATCCTGGCACAATATAGTAATTCTCACCAGCTCGCACCTTTTTCCCTGATGTGTCCACAATTTGCTCTGGTGCAGGACCTGCTTCCCCAACTAGTGCCTTTGTGCTCAAGCCAACCACTAGGACCAATGTTACCAATGTCATCTTCATTTTTCTGTGTTTAATTTTCTTCTTGTAACTCTTGTGAGATGGATATGGAGGAAGAGGAAGATTTACATTTATATTAGCCGGGGATGGATGTAAATCTATGTACCCATGTGCACCAAATTCATGGATTTCTTCTCATACCATTGGCCTATAAAGATTCAATTTTGTCAACAAATTTTTGTGGTTCACAATCCTGTGATTGTCTAAATTTGTAAGTTTCTGGTGAAGTTATAGTTTGGTTGATACTCAATCCTTCAGAGCCTAACTTCTTGTACCATGTTTAAGACCAGACTGAAGTGAAAGTGCTTCGTCTGTTTGGATGTAAAGCAAAAAGAAGCACATAGATTTGTGTGTTTCCATTCTTTAAGCTCTGTATTGTGAGATTAATGAATATCATGTTTGTTGTCTTTTCTTTTCTTTAGGTTAATTGTTCTTTTGTTCAAATTTAGGCAGGTGGGGCAGAAAAAGAGATTCCATAATCAATAATAAAATATTAGGTATACTACAATTTTTGCACAAACTACATGGTCTTTTTAAATCAATGAAACTTACAAATAAATGAGTTTAATTTTGATGTAGAATCAATGTCATGACTTTTACATTATTAATCAATTACAAAATAAATTGAGTTGTAAATTATTGAAAATCACCACAAGTTTTCATTCCAAAATTATTTGAGTTTTTAAATTTTTTACATTACATGAGTTTTAGTAAAGATTTAGAGATGGATCGTGTAGTTTTTAGTTGTAAAACAAACTGCTTACTTAATCAACTTCTCTCTGTTTAGTAAGTTTGCCATTAAAGTTGCGAAAATAACAAATGACAGAAAAGAATTATTTTAAGAATCCACGAGCAAAATAGAAATTTAACAAAATCACAGAAGTATCTCATGAAGATATTTTATTACGTAGTTTATTCATGCAAAATTAAAACAATATAAAAACATCAATTTTATTCATGCTTTTAAAGATGAAATATCATGTGTTTATTAATTGCATATCAATCAAAACTAAAACATCATCAACACTAACTTTGTAAGGTGCTTCAGTGAGAGCCACACGCTGTTCCCCTTACTTGCCATCCCTAAACACCAAAACACACTAGTAGAAAAAAGGTAATTAATCACGGTTGTATAAGGCTTACAAGCGCGGTTGTACAACCGCATTTGATTCAGCCGCGATAAAAAGTACTGAAGATACAAACGCGGTTGTACAACCGCAATGGAAAGTATAACATACCATCGAGGTTCTTCAAAAACCGCGTTGAAAAATGGTACAGAAGGTTTTATAAATACACCAAAACTGCACATACCAGCGCGGTTGTAGAAGGAACCGTGCTGGTATGTGACATACAAACGCGGTTCTTAATAAACAACCACGTTTGTATGTCACATACCAGCGCGGTTCCCTCTACAACCGCGCTGGTATGTGCAGTTTTTTTTTAAAATTGGCAGCAGCTATTCGCTGCTGCCCAATGACAAAATGCAACCAAAAATGGAAATCCAAAATCAACAAATTCTCAATTCAAAATCTATATCTCCAATACAACAAATTCTCAATT
>Ga0209700_105156_pt1 | contig 22440 bp, 16 predicted proteins | sample SiratroredBW_FD_187528 | JGI IMG/M metagenome (GOLD analysis project Ga0209700, IMG submission 187528) | Root nodule microbial communities of legume samples collected from California, USA - Siratro red BW (SPAdes) (version 2) | ecosystem: Host-associated > Plants > Roots > Nodule | place: USA... | reverse complement strand
ATATAAATATATATATATATATATATATATATATATATATATATATATATAAAATCTAATATATATATATATATATAAGGGTTTTTTAATTTTTTTATTACTTGATATTGTGAATGTGAATTATTCCTTACACAATCAAAATAGGTCATGATACTCCATGTCATCATAATAGGTTATAATAATATTATATAAATATTTATACATGTGTATATATAATTAATAATACAACACTTCATTTGAGTGACATTTTCTTCTAATAAAAGAAAACTTTCTTTTCTTAGTTTAGTGTTAAATTCACTTATCCAATACCAGCTCTAAAGATATGAATTGATACAATATCTCTTAAATATCATTTCATGGTCTAAGTAGTAATTTTATTTAAAGATAACATGACACAATTTTATTTAAAGATAACATGATACTTCAGTTATTTGACTTATTATATCATCTAACAAGTTTCAAAAGCAACATATATTATTACTATTTCAATACTTAAGGGTTGGAAATTCTAAAGGAGAGAGAATTATTAAAAATAAAGTTGATTTGTTTGGATTATTTTTAAAACTATAATTAATAAGATAGTTGAGAGAAGTCTGTAATTAATAAGAAAGTTAAGAATTTAGAGTCTAGAATGTTTCAGTACTATAAATAGAGCTAGTCATTTATCATTTATATCAAGCTATTGAAAAAGTAAAAGTCCTATAAATTTCTTTTTTCTTGAGTCATTCTCTTTTATTTTTTATATTATTATTATTTCTTTAGTTGTATTCTTCCACCCTTTGGTTGTTCGGTCTAGGTCAGTAGGCTTTTTCCTTTTTCTGCTGTTTTTCTATATTTTACATGGTACTAGAGCCATAAGGGCTCTAGTATCGTGTGTCAAGATCCCTTTGTGGAAAAGATCAACGGTTACCTCAAAGATGGATTTAAGTGGTCGTAGTGGGCTTGGTATTGAGCTCTTAAATCAGTCCAACTACAGGGTATGGAACACTTGTATGGAGTCTTATCTCGTTGGTGAAGATTTGTGGGATGTTGTTGACGGGAATAATACAACTTCTCCCACAGACGAGTCAGGAAATGCCAATGCACTCAAAAGATGGAAGCAATTGAATGCAAAGGTGGAGTTCGTGTTGAAGCGATCGATTTCTCAGGGCTTGTTCGATCACATTAAGCAGTACAAATTAGCCATTGAAATTTGGCGAACTCTTGATAGACTCTTCAACAAGAAAGATGAAGCACAATTTCAAATTTTGGAGAATGAGCTCACTAACACGCAGGGTAATCTTTCCATTTCCGAGTATTTCCTTAAAATTAAAAATCTTTGTTCAGAAATTTCTTTGGTAAATCTAGAGCAAGCAATTTTCGAAGGTTGAATAAGGAGAATTATTACTCGAAGATTAAAGGCGGAGTACATTCCGTATGTCACATCGATACAAAGATGGGTTCAACAACCATCCTTGGAAGAGTTCAAAAATTTGCTATCCTCTCAAGAGTCACTAGCAAAGCAAATGGCTGGTGTCTCAATAAAAGAAGGAGAAAGAAGTGCTTTCATGACTCGAAACAAGTTCTTCAACAGTAAAGGGACCTCTCGCACACATGGCTAAAATAACTCGAGCACGAGTGGAGTTAGTAGTGAATCTTCTAAGAAGATTTTCAAATGTTATTAGTGTGGCAAAGTCGGATATATGATTTTGCCGAGCTAAATTACAAGAGAGTAATGTAGCTAACAAGATTGTGGAGGAAGAAGACTGGGGGAAGTGCTTTGTGGTAGAAACAAAATATGTAGATGCCTTGGCTTCTATCAACCTTGAAAATGACTGGATGGTGGATTCTGGTTGTGGCCATCATCTAACAGAAGATCAATCCAAATTTTCTAGCCCTCAAGAGTACGGTAAATGAAGCAATACTGTAACAGTGGTGTCGACACTGGTGATAAAAGTAGTGTCTCCGATGATTTCTGACGATGAACAGGTACTATCCTCGAACTCATCTCCGAATGTTGGAAATAATAATAATATAGTGTATCGCACAACGAGTTGCACCACTGCGCCTGAGTTGTTGGAAGAAACTGAACGATTAAGAAAAGAGAACATGCAATTGAATCACGAGATGAGTCAATTCAAAAGTTTGTGTAATAACATACTAACTTTAATGACTAATGACGATTCTGGGTTTAGCCATCAACAGTTAGAATTAGGGAGGCTCTGGAGTTTTTTCCTGCGAAGTTTGTTTCTTCGGTTGATGACGCTGTGCATGTTGGTGGCGCTACCGACTTCTTGCCATGTACAACGACGAATCGACTGAGGCATAGGTTCCCAAGATGCTTAGGGTTTCTATTGGATTGAAATGGTGTATGACATAGTGTAAAGCGGAATTGAAGGAAAATCAAATGCAAACGCGAGCACAAACGCAGGCACAAACACAATCGTCCCAAGAACCAGATGAGCATGACTTTATTAGAGAAAATGTTCTTGACAATACCATTGACACATTGGAAGTTGTTTTCCAAGACTTTGTACAATAATCAGGGTAATATCCAAAAAATCCCTTTAAGGGGGAGTGTTAAAAATAAAGTTGATTTGTTTGGATTATTTCTAGAGTTTTCTATAATTAATAAGATAGTTGGGAGAAGTCTACAATTAATAGGGTAGTTGGGAGAAGTCTACAATTAATAGGAAATTTGGGAATTTGGAGTCTAGAATATTCCCATGAGTACTACAAATCAATTGTATCAAGACAATTTGAGAAGTAAAAGTCCTCTAAAGTTTCTTTCCTTTTTCTTTGAGTCATTCTCTTTTATTTTTTAAGTTATTATTCTTTCTTTGATTGTATTTTTCCACCATTTAGTTATTCGGTCTTTGGACCACCAGATTTTCTCTTATTATGTTGCTCTTTTATATTTTACAAGAATTACCTCACACAATTATCTTACTTAAACTTTAAGTCATAACTTGAATATACATTATGCTTTGATATATATTATGAGATTTATTATCTTTTATCACTTAAACAATAATTCACTACTCAAACAATATATATTACCAATAACAAAAAATCTATAGTTATTATTTTTGCAATACTAATATCACCAAATTATTCTTTATTTTAACTACCTTTAACACCTATTATACACTCAAGGATATATCACCAAATTATTTTTTATTTTAACTACCTTTAACACCTATTATATACTCAAAGATGATTATAAGTTTTTCTTTTCATCTCCATGTTGGTATTTTAACTTTCCAGCAACAATTCCAAGTATGTGTATAACATATCTATGGGTAGATTACATAGTTTGTTAAATTGTCTAGATATGTTATACACATACTTGGAATTGTTGCTGGAAAGTTAAAATACCACCATGGAGATGAAAAAAAGAACTTATAATCATCTTTGAGTATACAATTGGTGTTAAAGGTAGTTAAAATAAAGAATAATTTGGTGATATTAGTATTGCAAAAATAGTAACTATAGAATTTTTGTTGTTAGTAATATATATTGCTTGAGTAGTGAATTATTGTTTAAGTGATAAAAGATAATAAATCTCATAATATATATCAAAGCATAATGTATATTCAAGTTATGACTTAAAGTTTAAGTAAGATAACTATTGAGGTAATTCTTGTAAAATATTAAAGAACAACATAAAGAGAGAAAATCTGGTGGTCCAAGATCGAATAACTAAATGGTGGAAAAATACAATCAAAGAAAGAATAATAACCTAAAAAATAAAGGAGAATGACTCAAGAGAAAGGGAAAGAAATTTTAGAGGACTTTTACTTCTCAAATTGTTTTGATACAAATGATTTGTAGTACTCATGGAAATATTCTAGACTCCAAATTCCCAACTTCCCTATTAATTGTAGACTTCTCCCAACTATCCTATTAATTGTAGACTTCTCCTAACTATCTTATTAATTATAAAAAAAACTCTAGAAATAATCCAAACAAAGCAACTTTATTTTTAACACTCCCTCTTAAAGGGATTTTTTGGATATTATCCTGAGTATTATACGAAGCCTTGGAAAACAACTTCCAATGCGTCAATGGTATTGTCAAGAACATTTTCTCTAATAAAATCTCCAAAAAAATGCATATCTTAACAATCTCAACACTATACCATATCATTCATCACATAATACCACTCATGCATTTTATAAGAAATAAGAGAATCACAAAACCATCAAGGAGAGAAGCAAAATATATAGATATGACAACACTTTGTACCAATGTCCGACCTAGGGTTGTGCCATTCAAAACTCGAGAGTTCCTAGGGCTTGTTGCACATGCCACACACTTGGCACATGCCACACCTGAGAGCCTAGCTCTTGAAATGCATATGGCTTCTGGAATGTGCCCGACGTCGCTAATACAAAACTGTTTCTAATATGCTAGATTTTTACTCATTTATAACCTTAAATCGATCCACACCAAAATCATCATAATTCATCACTTTAGACAAAGTTCTATTTCAAACTAACATAAGAAAACACAAAATTAGTTTGTCTTACCTGTATAGAATAGAGACCTTCAAAGGAGTTCCAACAACTTAAAATCATGGGTAACCTAACCTGCAAGAGCTTTTGATCAATTATCAAATTACATTATTAGGATAATAGGCCAACAAGGACTCATTCTCATGCCTCAGAGGACAAAAGCAAAATATCCCTACTGACAATAAAATTGACCTAAAAATGACTTTGAGGAAGATAAGCAAAAAAAAAAAATAAACTTACTCTGTTCAAGAATCTGATCGATTATCCTACTCGACACCAAGAATATACGGGTGACCTCTGTCGTTAGTTAGTCATAGATGAAGTTTTAGAGAGAATAATGTAGAGAAAAAAAAGAAAGAACCACTTTTTAGATAGAGTTAATGATTTTATTAAAACAAGAGTGAATAAGTGATTATTATATCTATTTAAACATTTCTCTACAAAAATATTCCGAATCATCTTATTTATTTCTAAAACTAAATTTTAGGTTTTAATATATTTTTTTGTTTTAAAGCAATTTTTTACAATTTTACATTTTTACCCATTTGTACAAATTATATATAGTATAGTTTTACATTTTTATTCAATTCAAGTTATTTTTTATATGTTAGATTCACAGTATAAAGAGTGAAATATTCACTAATGAGAAAATATAATCCAATCCCATAAATTAAAATTAACATTTGGTATAGTAAAAAAAATATATTTCATTGTAGGATCAAAATAAATACTACTCCTAATCTGGGAATCAAAAACTATTTAAGCAACTATTTAATATATACTATTTTACAATAATAGGATATACACAATTTAATGTAATATATTTAATGTAAGTGAATAAATTTACACTCTTTATACACTATTGAATGAAAATTTCATGTATCATATTCTTTGCCTATTATTTATTCATCATTGTGAAGGTACTTTAAGTGCGCTGGAAAACATCACCTCGGGGAGCTGAGATAGGATATTTTCATTTTTTGGTGATTTTGAGGAAAGATATTGTAACCATGAATGTTGAAGAAGAGGTTCAGAGGCTCAGCCAAGAAATCAAGAGGCTTGGCCAGGTCCAAGAAGATGGTTCTTACAAGGTCTATATAACAAAATCTCATCTTTCAATCTTTTTTCATATTATGTTGCTATGAATCTACATTCATGGAATTTCAAGCTCGCAATTTCTTCATCACTCTTCCTTATACACGCATAATAATATATGCTGTTGTTTACTTCATTCTTATAGATCTAGATCGTGAGTTTGTTAATGGGATCCTGGGTCCTTAACAAAATCGGATCTTAACTTCGTTCACAGGGATCTTATTTTATCTATCCATCCATTTCAGGATCTCTCATGTATTGGATTGAAAACTGAGGGTGAGATAGTTGAGTTTTGGTTATGCAAATTGCATAACAACTTGCCTTTGATAAGTCAATTGAGTTTCAATAACCCAGAAAGGTTTGGGAAAATTGTGATTCAAACCACCTCGCTGTTTTTTTCCATAGATTAGGATGAATGAAATGGGAAAGAACCATTCGATCGTTAGGAAAAAAAGGCCCTAATACCTGCTAATAATCAAATGAAACTTAAGCAACGATAATTGTTCTTCACTAGAAACAATTTTAGTTACCTATCCCAAATACTCTTCAGCACCGAATGAGAGAGAAAAAAAGGATATAAAACTAGAATATAAAATGTAATAGGAAGAGAAATAAAACATTCTGATGGGGGGTATTTAAAAAATAGGGCTTCTTAATATATCATTACTCTGTTGAAAATTAGGAAGGTGAGATAGTATGTAGAACACTTCTAGACAAGGTTGATCTGCTCAGGTAAACAGAAGAATGCTGCCCTTTTCAATGTGATTCACTGAAGTAACAAGACAAAATTTGTGATCTATGAGCATATCATCATAATAATAAGTAAATTCTGACTTTTATGTTCATATTGTTGAAGGAGGCAGCAAGTAAAATCCACTGCATTCATGGAAAATAAATGGTGAATTTACTTTGTCGTCAATGAGTATGTGTGTGCAATTTGTAATTATTTAATCTTTAGGTGGAGATTTTTGCTGATATGTTATACCCCTTCTGAATAGCGCTCTCTTGATATTAACAAAAACATCTTGTATTGTGAAGGTAACATTTGGAACACTATTTAACGATGATGAATGTGCAAATATATTTGAAGCACTTGTTGGGACACTAAGAGCAGCGAAAAGGAGAAAAGTATTGACATACGAAGGTGAGCTGCTGCTGCAAGGAGTCCATGATAACGTGGAAATCATTCTTAGTGCTGCCTCTGCTGCAGCAGAAACTTGAAACACCAACTTGTTTTTATGACCCTTGTAATGCTATAATGCGTGCAATATATACAAGCGTGTGGAGGAGAATTCAGACGTTATCTCCTCGTATTACATTACCATTTAGTCTGAGGTAAATGTTTAAAGCATATGTATCAAATGCTAAAACCAGGACTTGTGGATTGCAATTTTTATGAAACGATGTTCTACCTATTTTTTCACATTGTCGGTCCTTTCCGTCAATAGTTACCATCGTTTTATTCTCATTAGGATGCAGACCCAGCACCATTGAAAAAAACTAAGATCAGGTAAATTTGTAGCTAAAGTTCACATGCCTTTACCGCGTTCCACATGTAACAGGGTAATATTCCAAAAAGTAGCTGGTAACAAAAATGCTTGACCTGTTGAATATAACTCGCCAACACTAGAGTACACCGAAAAAATCAAGTGACTATTGTTCAATCAGTACACTGCCGCGCAGTGAACAACCTCTGGTGTGAATTGATTTAGTAGTCTATTACGAGAATGTCTATTGCAACTCTTATATGTCTGTTGTCACTCACATTTAAATAATTTTTATTTAAAGTAATTTTTTTATCAGTAAATTTCATGACATTGAATTAAATGAGAGTGACAATTACACATTAGAGTGACATTAGACACCAAGATTACTAGCAGGGCATAGTAAAGAAAGGTGTGAATTTTTCCTATGTTGTACATGCTTTGGAGTAGGATAAAAAAGGATTTGAAAAAATTGGTAAAACTACTTTAAAAGTAAAGGGATATTGTCACGATGATCCAGTGTGAATAAATGCTTGGAGAAGGCTCTGCGCTGCTCGGGTTTCATCAGGTGTACCGGATATGACAATAGTCCTGTCACCTGTTCCGGGAAGAGGTTCATGGACGATGACCTTAGCCCCTGATATCTGACAACGGAAACAGAATTAAGTTAAAGGGGGGGATAATATTGTCTTTGAAACAAGTCCCATTGTTCGTCATAACAATGCCACATGTCCAAAAGGTCAACCAATGTCAGCATCATTGGATGGTTATTTTCTCGCAACATAACCAACAACGAATTACAAAATCAAGTAGTGACCACACAAAAGATTAATGTGAGGAGCACTTAAGCAACTAAACAAAGTATATATACACATAAACTTATCCGAGATTGGGTACCTGTCTCAAGCGAGCCAGATTGCTACCGTTTTCCCCATATACAGAGCCAATAACATCCTCAGGAACCACAATTTGCACAGTCGTATTAGTAACAATGGCAGTTTTACTCCCACTGCAGACCAAAGAGAGTAATAATAAGAACTCAACATTTTGTAACATATTGTTATACATGCTCAAGTGACCATTTCCGAGTTCCAATAAGTTGTTAATGACAATGAAAAATAATTATTTTCTTTTTTTCATGCTTTTGGGGGTTGAGGGAGGCCTCAGTGAAGAATTTAATGGGATTTCATATTTTTTTCTAAGAGGAGATTCCCATACACGAACCCAGGTTATGCAACTGTTATGGGGCTGAAAGTAAACAAGGAGAGCAAAGCCTTGTTCACATTAAAAACCATGTCATAGCAGTCCCAAAACTCCACAAGAAGCCTGGTCAATGCCTGGGATCCAAATAATAGCAAATAAACAATGATCTCATAAAGGTCAATGTTGAATAAAACAAAAGATTCTAGTCAAGTGTATTGATTTTTCACCAAACAGCAGCAGAGTAAGTGGCACAACAGAAACAACTGTCTCTAAGAAAATGTGAACGTATGAGTTTGGCATCAACAAGAAATGCAAACATGTGATCTGAACTACTATGGCACAGAAATCAACACTGGTTATACCAAATTATAGGCAGCAGTTCCTAGTTATGCAGATCTATGATCCTGAAAATACTAAAAGATAGCCTAAACTCCGTCTTCATAAATCATTGATCTGCATTAAAGCATGTGTAATTTATTTGGCATATCAACTACCTGACAAGTTCTAAGCCACCTTTTCCAGAAATCAATCCCCGACTAACACCATTGGTGCCTCTGGAGTTTATTCCAGCCACTATCTGCAGCCAAACTTGATCAGTTCATAGGGAAAACTTGGAAAGGAAAACAAGCCAGCAGAGAGAAAGCAATATACCTGTGGTGCCTGTAATCCAGGACTAGAATGTCTATTGAGACCATGAGAAACAGCAACAGTTGGTTGGCCTCCAGCTAGGACAGAGGAAAGGCTCCTTCCTCCACCACTGTTTTGTGTACTGACAAATAGATGATCTCGCAGTCTACCAGTTGCCTTATATATTGCACCTTTAACATTTGAAAACTCCCCTGATATCTGAGGGAAAATTGAATAATGATTTTAAAAAATGCTGAAACATGATTGCAAGATTTATCCTGATGATTTAGTGTGAATGTAGATTTCAGTAAGAAAGTTAAGTTGAACTCAACTAGAGTCAAGAAAAAGCAATCCGCTGTGGCTTTTAATTCAACTATAATTTGAGATAAATTTTACTTCTAAGTGAAGAAAAATTGCCAAACATGTTGACACAATGTTGGATGGAAGATGAAAGTTGTTTTGGGTTTCCCAACTGAAATCTAAACACACCCTTAATAAACAAATTTAACGAGCTACATATACAAGAAGTTTATGACCCAAGATAGACATCCTCTTGCAAATAAGATGCTTCTTGTCAACTCTAAATGTTAAAACAAACACTGGATTCAATAAGGAAAAAATGTAGAATATCATAACACTAAGCATTTGTATAATCACTATACATATCAACGAGAAGATCATGAAAACCATATTTCAATATTTGGCTAGTATTAAGATCAGATTTCTAGATCAAACAAACACATGAAGATAAAAATTGAGCCAACATAGCAGTTTCAGTTACAACTAATGAAAGACAATGAATTCAGAACTAATCTCAAGATGATAACAAGGCTAAAAGTCTATACAAAGAATAGGTGGCTCTAACTTGAAAATGAAACTTTTAATCTCTATAAAATAGAGAATACATCTTACATTTCAATTATAGCTCTCAAGGAAAAATGTAACGTTTGGAGGGATTAATAACATGTTTTGACATATTAGCACCAAGAACAGTTAAGAGTAAACAGAATCTAAAACCAAGTGTCTAAGACATAACCCAGCTTTCCACAACAAAATACCTTCATATAAACATTGGAATGCACACTCTACTTATGTGGAGTTTTTAGAGCATAATTCATTTTTATAGAAAACTTAAAATACTTCATGACAAAATATGTTGTTTTGGATAAAGATTTTTAAAAGGAATTTAAATTTTAGAATAAAGTATTTTGATTACTTGAAATTGTAGAATTTCAAATTCCATCTAAAAACTAAGAATTTGAAATTTTCAATACTTTCTTCTCTCGAACATCAACAGCTACGTCTCTTCTCTCACATCAAATATTTAAAATAAGCTAATGTTTGATATTAAAATTTCAATATACGCGTGTATATATATTAGATATAGTAGAAAATTAAATTACCCTATCTAAATTAAGAATTTAAAAAATTTAAATTAATTTATCCAAACAAAGCATATAAAAATGTAATTTAGATCAAAGCAATTCATATTTCAAGCATTTCAAATTCTCTGAAATTTTAAAATTCCTCATCCAAATATAACTTAGCTACTTATTGCTCCAAAAAACATCTAGAAGGAAATACAATACAATCTATAGACTTTGAGAGTGGGTGGGTGGGGGAAGAGGGGTAGTAACTAAGACACTCAGCGTTCAGCAACATAAAAAAAGTTGCAAGCTGATGATCAAAATTGGTTATATTTCTGTACGAGTTAAGCATGAAGTGTCACAGTAACTTTATGCCATATCTAAAACCCCAATCTTGCTGTTTAACAGAATGTAAATATATCAAACTAGTTAATCAAAGACACTTTCTCATCCAAAAAAACGGATATGAAAAAGAGGCCTTATTATCAGGTTAAACTTGCTAGAGCAACTATTTCTCCAACAAATAAACACAATTATCTATATTTATAAGGATAAACTTGAGGTGGCTTGGGGCTTGGTGTATGTCAATCAAAAGTATCATTACTCTAAAAAACAAACACTGAATCAAAATCTCAAACATGTCACATGAATAGAATTTAGGCTGGGAGAAGCAATTTCGTTATATATAGCATGGTGGGAATCATTCACTTGTATTCTCTGGAAACAGTTGTCTTTTCCATTTTATTTCACCCCAATCTGAGCTGACAGCAAAAATCAAGAAGCCAGCAGGCAAGAAGAATAGGACTACATTCATACACATAGGGATAACAGATACTTTTGCAGAATATACCAGGATACGAATGACATTATATATCTTAAAACAATACCAAATGTAACATGCTGAGAGGTTGGGGATATTATTTGCAGGAAAAAAAAAAAAGGAGTAGCCGGCACCATTAACTGAAGCATGCAATTTGAAAACATTTTAATTGAAAAAGCAAATAAAGAATCATGGACACACCTGTACCAATTGATCATTTTCTAATACACACTTTGGAACCTGATCATGGCCAATTATTCTTATATTCGTCCCTGTGGCTTTCCTCATTTCTGAGACTATTACCCCTCCTTTCCCTAACAAGCAACCAACTTGGTTTGATGAGACTACAAGACGTGCACTAACAGATGTCCCTTTTTTTGTTCCCAAGTCTAGCCCTTTCTCAACACCAGCCTCAACAGACTTGGAGAAAACAAGCACAACAGCCTTCTGTGCAGGGGAATAGTTTGATTCAGGATTCTGCCAAAAATTAAGCCATCAGCAAAAAGAACATTAATAGAGAATGTACTACACTAATATATAGACAAGACATATAACAGACGTACAAACAAAAAAGATTACATTTAACAAACCTCTGAAGCAGTGATAGTAACTAGTCGATCCTCACAATCAACTACTGAAGGAGCAACACTTATATTAGCCCCTGATTCGTTCTGAAGAGCTCTTACAATATTGCCTCCCTTTCCAATAACGGCACCAATCCTATCATTGGAACAAAGAATTCTAAAGGTAACTTCCTGCTGAAGTACTTTTGGATCCAGGGCTGAGACTCTATTAACTTCTGCAGATAATTTATGAGCACCAGAGGCATTTCCATTAGACCTGTTGGATAAAGTAGATAATGTAGAGCTTCTTTGCAGATGGTGATCTATATGCAGATTAGTTAAAGACTCAAGCGGAATTGAAAATGGTTCAGACCGAAGCACTTCATAATGTCTGCTTCCCATCACCTTTGTTCTATCAGGTGGAGGACAATCTTGAAGTCGCTGGGAGACAGCAACAAGTGCCTTCTTTACGGACCTCAGCTGGCCTTCTATCTGACACAATTCCAAAAGATCATTTCTCAGTATTTAAAAAAAAAGTAGACAGCACAAATAAATTTAATTCCATTTACCATATTCACTGGTCTCTTGAGTTGGAAAATGTTCCCAACATTAAGCAAAAAAATGCAGTCTTTTCTTACATTGCATCGAAGGTAGCCAAAGGCAACAGATTTCCTAAGGGGCTAAGCACAACATTGACCCGAAGTCCCCCCTCAGATATCAAACCCATCTAACCCTAGCCCATTAAGACACCACTAGTAACTGCTAAGCAGGCTCCCATATTCAAGTTCTATTTCAATATATAAAGGATTGGATTGAGGAAAATGATGAAATGCCAATAATCAATCCACTACATCACATAACAGATAGCATCACCGCCAAATAGAAGAAGTTGCATAATGGCTGAAATGTATGATATATAGGAATTATATAATAATAAAAAATTAAATTTATGCCAATAAAAAATTAAATTTATGCCAATAAAAAATTAAATTTGGCAGAACATTAACTCAAAAGTCCAATGGCCAAAGACTTGTTGGAGATGACAAAACAAAGTAACCAAGACAACTAGGAGTGAAAATAGGTCAGATTACATAAATATATATACAAAATACATATATTACATAATAATATAAGAAATTGTAATTACTAATAGGTCTGTAATACAATAAGTCCACTAGCTTTTTAAAGGTCTTATAGCAAAATATGCCTGCAGGTTAAGTCAGACCTTCATGTAGATCAGGTTAGACTCAGCATTTTTTTTTTAACAAAGGCTAGCCTTAGCTACCAAAGCCTGATTCCAGAATATTTCCACCCCTAACTACACCCATGGCAGCCACAAAGGCAATCCAAGGAATTCTGCAGTGCAATAGTGGTAATGAGGCTATTTAACAACACTGGAAAGGGTCTGGAGAGAGGGGAAGGAGGGGGGTTAAACAAGGAAATCAAAATCAATAATACCTATAAGATCGTATGGGGGATGGAATATTGTAAATCATGTGATCCTTGCACGGTCACAAATCATAAGAACCTACTGAAAATATGAAAGTATATTTTAACATCAAAATATGATAATATAATTAACTAAAACATAGAATAATATCATTAACGTTCAAATAAGAATTTCGTTTTTTTAGTTATTATATAATTAATATTTCAATCTTTTCTATATTTGAAAGTAATATTTCAATCTTTTCATAATTTGAAAGTAATATTTCAATCTTTTTATAATTTGAAAGTAATATTTCAATCTTTTTATAATTTGAAAGTAATATTTCAATCAATTTTTTAGTTTTTTTTATATAATAAAAAAGATACAGAAAAAGAGATCAGGAGATAGAATTCAGTCCAAAAATTCAAAAAGTGATTCTATTACAAAGGAAGGCTTAAAACTCCACTTGTAGATTTCAGAAACAAAAATAAATATAACCACACTGATTATTTTTACCTGGAAAAAGAACAACGTTGATTCAAACCACTAGCAAATGAAGAAACTCAAATCATATTCAGAAAATATCTATTGAACGAAGGAGATCAAACAATACAGAAGCAATTCAGTTGAACCCAGTTTGAACCAAACAAAGACGAATCAGAAAAGATGCAGATCAGAAGGGCATAAAATAGAAAAGGCAAGCCAAAATGAATCTGTGAAGTCTCGGTTTCATTGAATGGGTCTTCAGAAAATGGCCAGGCCATCTATTTTAAAATAATAGGCTTCCAGACATACATTAAGGTCATGCAATTGAATTGAGTTTATGAGTAAGATAATAAGATTTTATCAAACTTGCATACATGAGTTAAGCTGAGATCACTCAGGCTTCCAAAATTTGTAAAATGTTTGATCATACAAGATCTTGATTTTCCTAACATAGATGTAAAAATAATTCACCAACTCATTATCGATCCATTTATGATGATAATATTAATGGACTATTTTTATTGAATCATGATTAATTTACATATGGTGTAGAAAATTCATTAGGTATCCAAAAGGGGACTGCTTCAACAGCCAGTTCATGAACAATAAAGTGGAAGGCCCAGACCAGAACAATGTGCCAGTTTGGGAGGGGGGAACAGCTACGAATTTCAGATACATAATAAGAAATATACAAAACGAATACAGGTACACGTGAAATTCATAAAAAATCAATATACAACACAGCTAATGTATGCTAACAAAAATTTATCAACACAATATTTGTAAAAGACATTCACATTATAATTCCCCATCAATACACAAACAAGTCGATAGTCAATAGATGATGATCACAATATCAAGCATATTTACATGCACATATTTCCCACACCATACGAAATTATACTTTTTTGATATGAAAATGTAAAAAAAAAAAAAATACAATTTTCCTGGCCAAGTTAGAATTTCACAAAAAGCACCATTAGTCCAATCCTAAAGAAGCTTTAATCTAAGAACGACAATCCCTGGCTCATCATTTGGAAGTGAGGTGGTTCATTTTTAACAAAAGACACTGTTGATTCCTTTTAACAATTAAAAACTACAGTAGCTACAATCTCACTTAGCTACTGGCTCTGTTTACTTATCAGACAGTACCAATACTTCATTAGAGTTATTCAGCACATGATATTATGCTAAATACCTCATGTCTGTATGCATAGGGTATGTATCAATATCAGATACTAGTTACACGTCAATACTTTTGTATTTTTGGAGTATCTGGGCTTCATAGGGGTCCAGGGTAACGGCACAAAATTTTCCTTCAACCAATGAATCTATCTATTTTGAGAAGGTCCTTAAATGAAAAATTCAGTCGTGTAAATGGCCAGCATAGCCAACCATTGCCAGCATGTAGCAGGATCACAAGTGTAAAAAAACGGATGTATACAAGCGAGAAATTAAGTGGCAGCTAACTGTTGACGTATTACATCACCATCTGTTTGGCCTCAAGATTTTGTTGGGAAACATCCACATCTACCTTGCTATGCTTTCCCATTTGACCACACTAATCATTGCTCAGACTCTCTGCTTCCATTATTCAAAATCAAATTTACCAGGTTTATTTTAGTCCCTTCCATTCAGCCATTTTTTCCGTTTCCAGCAAAATTCATTAACAAAGAAGGGAAGGAAAATAGTGCGGGGAAGAAGAACCCTTCATTAATTGATGCAATATCTTCAAATCCACTTCAATTCTATCAACTAGAACATGAGTAGCTCTACCAAATCTCATTAATATTTCTACAACTTCGACATCCATTCCATACATTCAAAGAGAATAACATAGATTAGACATGCCTCCCTTAAATAAATCACTAATAATTCTTCAGCCAAACAGCTTAAACTATAAAATTTTAACTTCAAAATCCAACTCGAAACAAATGCCAAAATCCTAGCGAACACATCGCACACAGATACATTCACATTCACTAGCTGCAGAGTTCCAATGCACCTTGCAAGAACACGAAAAGCAGAAACAAATAAACTGACCTCAATGATTTCATCGGAGGGAGCAGTGCACGCCGGCAAACCATCGGTCAGAACCCTAATCTTACATCCGGTGTCAATTCTGATCTTCTCGACGACCTTCCCGGCCTTGCCGATAACAGCACCGACCTGCGAAGTATCCGCTAGCAGGCGGCAAGAGACGACACGGTCACCGACCTCAGTGCCAGCAGTCTCGGCGGCAGCATCAAGAACCCGTTCAAAGACCTTGAGCAGCGCCTCCTGCGCCTTGGACACCTCGCCGGCGGCGGAGGTGGCGGTAGAGGCAGTGACGAGGATGACCCGGTCTGGGGATTCGGGCAGGGCGTCCTCAATTCGGATCTTGGCGGCAGTAGCTTCCTGAAGCGTCTTGATGAGAACACCGGACTTGCCGATGATGGCGCCGACGCGTGAGGCGTGGCAGAGGAGACGAAAGGTGGCGTGAGTCGGACAGAGTTTGACACGGTTGGAGCATCCGTTAGAGGGATTTGAATCGGTCATCATTGTTCAAACTTAGAGGAAGCTGCTTCTGCTTCAGCTTCTTCTTCTTCCCATAACACTGTTATTTTTTCTTCAGAGACTTTATTTATCATACTATTAATTGGATAATTAAATATAAATACTCCTTATTACAGATTATTAATTGTTTATACTTCTTTTCTTTCTCTTACTGATTATTTATTAATTATTAATTAGTAACTCTGTTGTTTTGGTGAGCTTCTTGCTGGATGACATGACAGTTGCAGATAAGTTGATGAGCCAAAGTCTGACTTTGGTGGTTTGGAAAGGCCGAGAGGGATGCCTGTTATGTGAAGTAATTAATTAATATTAGAAAATATTTTTTAACTAAAATTAAGAGTTTATAATTAACTATTATTAATTTTTAATTTGAATATTATTAAAATTTTATAAACTCTAATTATGAGTCAAAATAATAATATAATTATTTGAAAATTATGTAAAATAAAAATGACAAATGTTTAAAATATGAAAGGTTAACTTTAAAATATATGAAAGGTTAACTTTAAAATACAAATTTAAAAATGTTGATTTAAATTATTATACAGTGAATTGAAGTGATTGTTGATTTGACTCAAACTTAATAACACTTTTAGTATCAAATTTATGATGTTGAAAATTATTATGTAGTCAATTATAAAGTTGAAAATGCTGATTTAAACAGTGATTAAAATATATGATAATAAAAATTAGATTCAATTATTAAACTTGTTAATAAGAGTTTCAATGGTCTATATAAAAAATTAAAGTAATATATTTTAATTATTAATATAAAGATGTGAGTATTCATTGATATTAATTTTGTGAAATCTATTTGAAAAGGGATTTTTTAAAGTTAAAATTTTTCTCAATCTTAATTGTTTTTTTCTATTCTTTGTATCATTTATCTGAATAGTATTATTTAGATGTGAATATTTGTTATTAATAATTTTTTAAAAATATTGTATAAAAATTAGGAGAAAAAAAAAAGAATTTTATTGATGACATGATTAAAACTATGATATGTAAAATACTCTTTAAAGCTCTTTGATTATATGAAGTTAACTTTTAAAGGATTTTTTAATATTTATTTCTAGTATGATTAAAATTTGTGACATTAAATATAAATTTTACATGACTATGTTACATAATTGTTTATATTTGTTTTTTTTTTATTTGATTTTGGATGATTTTTAAAAGTTTTTTTTCATTTTAGAAAGATTTGAATACAATATTAGTCTTTTTATTAATATTTAAATTATCCAAATAACCTATTGCAAACTTTGAATATTTGTCTCAATATGTTGATAAGATTGATGTACATGTTTGAATTGTAATATTCATAAGTGTATGCACTAATTATATGTCAATATAATAAATGAAGTTTTTAGAATTTCTATAGAGTCACACTACAGTCAGTCAATCTAACTTTATTGTGAATCTACAAACTAGTCACACCTTTATAAAAAATTATGATTTCTTCCATTGAAATCTTGTATTGGACCTATCAAATTGAAACACTACAATATTTATCATTGATTGTACATCATTCAATGATTTGATTGTTACTAATAGGAATGACTAATTGTAATTATTAAAATTTTTCTTCTTCTATTGACAAAATATGTAATCTAATTTGGAAGGAATTAATTATTCAAATCTTTCTTCTTCTATTGACAAAATATGTAATCATAATTTGGAAGGAATTAAATATTCTTAGTCTTCATTGTCATACACAAATATCCAAATGTCATAAATAACAATTTTTTTTTTACATAATTTGATGTAAAATATATGAAACTTTCTTATTCTAACAACATCATTTAAACATTCTTAAAGCACTTTATTAAGTTTTGTGTAATATCTTACACATGCATCAAATTTTGTTCAATCCAACCATTACTCTTACATGAGTATGTACTTTATATAGAGTTTTAGATATCTAAAATAAGACACAAACTATTTTGGGATATAGTATGACGTTTGTGAGGAGATTCCTCGAGAAAAAAAATCATATATATTTATTGCACCTTGACTACAACAAAGGTAATAGCAAAAATATTATAGTGTCCATCTTACATAAGAATCATTATTAATAATCTCTCTGTATTTTTATAGAGAAACATTATGTCCACTTGTACTAAATGTAAGACATAAACAATTAGATACAAGTTTAAATAATATTTTGATGATACCAAATAATACTAAGTTTTGGTATATTTAAAGAATTTGTCAATTAACCTAAGATTACTTCTAGTACAAATGTCTTGTGAAGGATAAAAAAAAAATCAAAAACTAAATAACAAACAATAACACAAAAAGTTTGATGAGTTATCAATAAAAAAACCCAAAGTTTAGACAGAGTAACCACCATTACCTCATTTATAACAAAGGAAAGAGGAAAAGATACTTCTTCCATATAATCCCCTTTTAAAAAGAAATATTCAATATATATAATCTTCTTTTAAAGAAAAATATTTAACACGTAGCTATGAGAAGGAATAGATCTAATATCAATAATCTCATTATTTACAAGAAGACTATCTCCACTAGAGGAATCGAAAAATGAAAAAGAGAAGAATTCTTTTTTATTATACTAAAAACAAAACATATCAATATTAAACCATATATTTATCATATTACTTATAATTAATAATATATTTTAAACTACATAAATTATATATACATTACTTATAATTAATAATATATTTTAAACTACATAAATTATATATACTTGATTTCATAGTTTAGTAGTTATAATTTATAAATATCTTTCTTTTCTAATAGTTGGTAACTCTGGTGTAACTTGTAACTCTTGCCGTCTAGCTTCAAGTGATAAATTATCACCCAAAGCAAAATTGCCAATAGTAGATCACTTTATTAAAAAGAATATTTTGATACTTAGAAATATGTTATATGACAACATACATACATTTATTTATTTATTTTTCCTTCAGGGTGAATTTGGTAGCAGCAAATAAAGAAACAAATAGATGATAAAAGAAAAAAAAAGAGAGAAATAGAGTGATTAATAAATTGTTTGGTTTAGAGTAAAAGTAAAAAAAATAATATGATCAATTTAAAAGCTGTTTTAGAAAAATCAATTTTAAATTGCTGTATCAGTGCATAAGATTTTCAGATGTATTTTCTAGAGTTAGTTTAGATTTGCAAAGGTTTTTCAAAAAACCTAATTCAGGGCAAAGATTAATCATACCTGAGTCCAAACATTCAACAGAGCAAGAACATTGCCAGAGAATTTTATTTATATCAGAGCACAAGTATGATCAGAGAATTAAAGATATATTAACACAGATGATGGATAATGCAGTACACATAACATAAGTGAAGAACACTGGAACAATTAGTCACTTGGTGAGGCACCATGATGGTTGAATATTCAAAACTTGCTTGCATGATGGTTGAATATTCAAAACTTGCTTGCATGATGGTATACACAGCATCAAACCTCATAACCAGGATTAACTTTCTGTTGGATATCACCATAACTTTCTAACTCTTCCATGTCTTCCAAGCTCCCCAAAAAAAAAGGAAGTCTTTGATGAAGTTTATATGGTTGAAGGGAAAGAATTCTATGTTTACCATCAGACCCTCTCCCACCAGCCTGCTCTACAATGAAACTAAGAGGGTTTGCTTCATAAACGAGACGAAGATGGTCCCTTGGATTCATTGCCACACCACCATACAACAAAGTTCTGTGGAGATCAGCCACCAGAGAACATATATACCTGGCAGAGTACTTCTTTGGATATCTACCTTTTCCTTGTCTAACAGTGTCTATATATTGCCTTAATCCTTCAGGCCAGTCAAAATATCGTGCATCATTCACAGAATAAATTTGCCCTGACCACATTACACATATGTCACCAGCATAAACCAAAGGTATATTTCATTCAGAAGTTAACAATGACACTAGCCAGGTAAAGAAATATCCCATTGTAAGATGCTTCCAATCTTAGGTAGTAATGCAATATAAAGATATGAGAGACAATGCATATACCAAATTAGTTTGGTTAATATTAGACCCGCAAGCATTTGAATTGGATTAAATAATACATATGTGTAATCATTGTTGCATGTGGCACCAATTGTCCCGTGGCGAAGGCTAGGTGTACCGAGTCATAGAAAGAGTATCAAATAATCATAAAACTTTGTGTATGCTAAGTTTTGTAACAACCACTTCAAAAGTTGCATCATGGACAATTTTCTTTGGTAGTTGACAGTGTGAAAACTTTTACACTAGCTATGCATGTATGTTAAACTCTTTGAATTATGTAGGGAAAATGTAACATGCATATTTTACCACGGGGAGGAATTTTGATGCTTGGATTTGTAAGAACAAAGTCTCCTGTTGAATGATCAAGAGTGAATGCCTGTGTTCCAGAACCAAAGGTGATGCAGAGTATAGTTGCAGAAGAATAGAGAACATAGGCAGCAGCAATCAACCTACTTCCACTCTGGAGTGAATTCAGCATAGCCTTCTCCTGTACCGGTAGATCATCTAGTTCCTCAAGACGTTTATAAATACCAAAAATTGTGCCTGTTGGAATGGATGCATCAATATTTCGAGAACCATCTAGGGGATCTGTTACAACCACATATAGACCATCGTCCCTTATCCAAGTTGGCTCATCGTTTTCTTCAGAAGCCATGACAGCAACTTTACCGGATTTTCGGAGTGATGACAAGATAATTTCATTCTGCAATGATGCATGATGGGAAGTATTTAATCAGACACTCTGTTACATTAACATTTATGACTTGACTTGTTTGTAAAGAAAAGCACACTGACATAAATACGACACATATAGGATATAGAGACAGGAATTTATATAGTATATCACAATTAACAATTATATAAATTTACAATAAGATTTATATATTAAAAAGTTATCTAAGAACAACATTAGTTAAATATAATAAAAAATAATTTAATTAATTTATCTAAAATAGAAAAAGTAAAAAAAAAACATGTATAATCTTAATATTTTTGATTATATATAAAATTTATTTTTTATCTTTATAATAAGTTTATAAGTTTTTAAAATATTATTGTATTAATCTCTTTTAAAAAGATGTTTTTTTAGATTATCACCATTTTGTGTTCTACGGGTAGAGATGTCATTGTCCGATAAATGTAAGATATGCAACAAGTCACTTAAAAAGGAGTTGTCCGTGCTTCATATAGACCTGCTTCATGTATTGATATTTACTTATTTACATGCCATTCTCGTGTTGTTGTGTTGTTGCTCTATGACTTATTTAGACATAAGAGGCTGAATTTATCAAAATTTTCCAAGGGGTGCAAGTTCTACAATCTGAACGGCAATAACCATCATATAAAACCCTCAATTTCCCCCAATTAGTAAGAGAAATAGAAAAGATGGTACAAAAAATCATTCTGTTTGCATTTTGCACTCTAAAGATTGCACCGTCATCCCAATTTGAAATGAATTCTTCTTTCCCAAAAGATGGAATGGAAATAGTGGCCACTCCACTATCATTCCATCCTTTTTTTCTCCTCTCATTTACAACTACTCAATTTCCATCTCAATTGAGTACACACTTACACAATGGAAATCACTTCCCACAAAACACCCAAGAAAGGATAAGAGGACAAAACCACACTCAATTTGACCACACACATCCTTTTTTTTCTTCTCTCATTCACATCCACACAATTTCCATACCATCCAAGGACACACTTACACAATGGAAAGCACTTTTCACCAGGACAACAATTACCATTCACGAAAGGATAAGATAAACAAACAAAACTACATTCTAGTCATTTCCAAAGAGAAAAAGAAAATACCGAGACAATATCAAGAGGCTTTGGAGCATCTCTATCGGAACCAACAGAGGCAAGACCGGTTTGTTTGGCAAGGCTGTAATTGAAAGGAGAAGCCACAAGAGCAGCAATTCTCTTGCAAGCATATTGTATGTGATCAAGCAAAACCACCAAATCATCCTTCACGTGTATTCCTTCCTTCCCCACATACTCTAACAGTGTGAGAAACCCATCATCACCTCCAGAAGATGAAGAAGAACCACCCACAGCTCTAAGGGGTCTTAGCTCAGACCCAGAAGCTGAAGTCATTCTTAGTCTGCAGAAAGGGGTCCCCAAGGGACAGAGTTGAGATTTTGATGAAAAATTTTGAAGCTTTGGTCTGAAGCTTACAAGATGATAGAGTGGTGGCGTTGCTGCTGACTGCATAATGTGAAAAGTTATCTAACTATGAAATATTTTCATTTCAGCCAATTTAGATACTTCTTCACAAGTACTTCTAAAACAGAAAAAAAAAAAAAAAAAAAAA
>Ga0209700_105155_pt1 | contig 22443 bp, 9 predicted proteins | sample SiratroredBW_FD_187528 | JGI IMG/M metagenome (GOLD analysis project Ga0209700, IMG submission 187528) | Root nodule microbial communities of legume samples collected from California, USA - Siratro red BW (SPAdes) (version 2) | ecosystem: Host-associated > Plants > Roots > Nodule | place: USA... | reverse complement strand
TTTTTTTTTTTTTTTTTTTTTTTAATGTTGTCTAATAAACTTTTATCTACTATGCCTATTTCTTTGCAAAATTAGTTCTATGCCTTGTCGTCATTTTGAAGAACCTTAAAATTCATTTGATAATAATGTTATTTTCTCATTTTGTCTCATATAGCAACAAGATATTTGTCGACAAACTATAGCAAGTTTACCATTACCTCCGTAGCTCCCACAGACATTTTTTCGGTGCATGCTTTACTGCTTGTCTAACTAAACCTTTTAGATCTTTTACAACAATAAAAATAAGAATAGTGCAAGTGGATCCCTTGTCTCAACCCTTTTAGTGGTTTGAATTTTTTTTTAGACTTACTTTGACAAGAGTCTAATTGTTGATGACTTCACACAACCTTTTATTTATGATATCCATTTTGCATAAATTTCAAATTTCTCCATGATATAGTAAGGAACTCTCACCTCACTACGTCATAAAACTTTCTTATAGTTCATCTTAATAATAATAATAATAATAATACAAGATCTTTTCTTCCTTCTCATCTATTCCACGATTTCATTTGCCACCGAAACACTGTCCAGTTTGACCAAACTTTTGTGTTGTATCTTTAAGTTAGTTCATGTTATTTTGTTATCTAACTTTGTAATGTAAAATATTCTCTATCTTGAATGTTTAGGAAGGTGGATTTATGTTCATCACACCGTATCTATTAACGTTTATAATTAATGGAAGATATTACGCAATTAAGAGCAACTTCGGTCCCGCTACCAATTTATGTTCTAAAATTGTTTAATGCCGTTTCAGTTTTTTTTTTTTTTTTTTTTTCTGAAAAGCAACCCGTTTTTATCTAAAACTGATTTTTTTTTAAAAGTCTAAGTGAACTTTGCTTATATTTGAATTCCTAATAAATCGTGTTTAATGTGTAATCGACTTTACGATATTATAATATCTAGTAAAAGTAATATAAGCTACTGTCTGTAGAGGCACTCTGAGATTTCTGCATGCAGGCATCGCGAGGCGTTAACATTTTGGTATCCACACACAGTTTTCACATAATATGTATATATAACTTTATTGGCTGCAATGCAATGCAAGTCTAGCCACTAACTAGTGGTGACATAGTAGTACACATGATTCACTGAAATTAAGTACATGCACATAACATGCCTATTATTTTCCTATCTTGTCACAAAGGCATGTCATTTATTTTTATGACTGGTATGAAATAATGAATTAAAAAACGATGCCATAACAGATGTGCAATATTTCAGGCACAGTGAACTTTTAGGCATCGGTTTCTCCCTTTCTTCATGGTCTTGGGGTATATCCTCCACTACCAGACTTTGGGGTATATCCTCCACCACCAGGATATGAACCATAAGTAGGTGGTAGCGGAGTTTGGAATAGTTTTCTCCCTGCACCGTGTAAAAGCAGAATATATAAATAAATAAATGAAAGAAGGAAATGAATAAGGATATATTATTGTGAAACCAACGGCTACATACCGAGTTTGATACCAGGTTGGTCAGCACTTGCCAACGTAGAGAACATGAGTAAAACTATTGCTGCAATAGCAACGAATGCCATTAACTTGGAGGCGCCATAGATGGCCATTTTAGCTAAATCTATTACGTAGCTTATTGCAAGTTTGAGGATGGAACTTTATCAGTTAAGGAGTGGTATTTATAGAGATGAAGATAGTGGTGATCTCATAGAAACGTGATCATCCCGTCTCTGACTATTTCTTCCCCTAACCCTAATTCCTCCTCGTATGTTGATCATCAGATAGATTAATAATACAACTGTTTATTTAAATTCAACAACTTAAAACAGCTCTTGTATAGAATTGGACAAGATAATCAATAATACAGACAGAGTAGCAGTCAACAGGTGGAAAAAATTCTGAAAGACTAAATCAATGTGGAAGCAGACGTTGTTGCATGTGAACTTGAAGTTAAAAGCATAGTATAAGACTTTTCGTGAAGCTGGTTCAAGCATGTTTTGGTGAACTTTTCACGTGCTGAACATGCCTTTATTTAAGACACTCATTTTCATTTTGTGTAGGTTTGGATAAAAAAAGTTTATAAATAAAGTTTAATAAATTCAAGAACTTCAAATAATTAAGTCTCGATTTTCCAAACAACAATTAATGTGCAAGCACTCTTTCAAGAATAGTTAAACATGGCACAAAATTATATTCTTGACATTGAGTTGGGAGCGGGAGCATTAAACATACTTACGAGTAACTTGAAAAGTAACCTAATATTCTTTCATATTACGTGTTGACTAAAATGGTATCACTAAAACAGTTGAGAAGTTCGGTTGTAATTTGATGACACATATTAAGTTGAAAAGGTCAATAGAACAAATGCATAGTAAAAAATAGTTGGATGGAATACGATTATATTATAAATTTGAATATATTGTACAAATATAGCATTTATTATTATTATTATTATTATTATTATTATTATTATTATTATTATGCTATTGATGAAAAAAAGTTTCTACCAATTTTATCAATGATTAATCTTTCTTCAAATATATTATTATTATTATTATTATTATTATTATTATTATGTTATTGATAAAAAAAAATTCTACGTATAGCAATTTTATCAATGATTAATCGTTCTTAAAAACATAGCTAGATTACTTTTAGTTTTCATATATAAATCTTAAAAAATCAAATATTTGTTTAAAGAATTCAATTATATTTAAATCAACTTCGTGTTCGTAAATAAAGATATTTTAAGTTTAATGAAAAAATAAATAAAGCAACATGGTTAGTTCATCTTTTCAAGTTAAATGTGTCTATAACTTAATCATAAGACATAAAAATTTTAAAAATTACGAGAAGAAAATAAAAACACCAAAGTTTAGGGGAATTCCAAGAAAAGAATGCTCTCACTAATTTTTATAAATTTAATTTTCAAGTACTAGCTAAGGACACAAAGTTACATTTATTCTGAAATTAATCTTAAGACTACATGGGTCAGACGTTTTAGACTTAAAATTTAAAAAAATATCTTTTTATTTTACAAAAAAGTAGCTCTATTTCATTACAAAATAAAAAAGTAGCATTTGCCAAAATCGAAAGAGTAATTTACAAAGAATTTAAAACCAAATTAGTCTATATATTCAATCTGGAAAATTTAATTTGAAAAGTTAGTCATCGTAAGGATTGCAAATTTTGTGGAAAAGAATGTTGTGGCAGGCCCCGTTTCCAAATTTCATTGCATTATAACAAAAGTATTGAAAAATCCGTTATACGACCGGATCGTCTTTCTAGAAAGCAAATAACCCTTCTTAATATACTCTGAATAATTTTATATTTATATGTATGTGATATAATTTATTTATAAATTTTAATGTGTTTTTCAATAGTACATACTTAAATATAATTATGATTATAATATTCGAGTAATTTTTATTTACATGCTAAATCATTTCATTTATAGAAACAAGTGTGTTAAAAAAATATTATTTTTATAACAATATACTTTTACTTGTATACAACTTGTGATTTGACACAAATTAAAAATATTTGACACATTAAAAATTATAATGTAACACCTTTAGTTGAATGAAAATTAACGATTCATAGTAATCATTAAAAAAAATAAAATTATTTGATTGTGACGATAAAATATATTAAGTGTGAGTAAAAACTCTTTAGCAACAAAAATTTATGCATTTATCCTGTTTAAGAACAAAAACTATAATTATGCGTTTTTAATTTTGCAAAAAATAATATTATATTAATAAAAAAGGAAAAGTGAATATATAATACAACGTAGATATTTATTTTATAATATATATATATATATATAATCACTGTTTGTGAGTTTTAGGTTTTGTAGAATGAATTTTAATTATTATCAATGATAATCAAATTAATAAAAGTGTATAAATAAAAATGATAATAATAGGACATTACAAAAAAATTACTAAATAGTTTAAAAATAAAAAATAATTAGTCATCATATTAACTAATTTAGACATAATTTTATAAACTAAAAATTATTAGTATCTAAAATAGTTTCTATTATTAATAAAAAAAATTATAATTTAATTAGATATTATATTTGTAATAGTTAATGATTATAAAAATAATTATTTATTTAGAAGTAATTTTTTTAATATCTTATTAAAATATAATTAAAAATCATTTTTAAGTTATTTTAATTTATTTCAGAGACTGATTTGTAGTTAATAAAAATAATAAAATTAAAAACTAATTTTTTTCTAATTATCATGTTATTAGAAATTTAAATTTTTAATACTGTTGTTTATAATTAGATACTGAGTTTGGAGTAATTAAATTTTATAAAATTAATTATTAATTGTTAATTTATAAAGTATTTTATATTAATATAAATAAATTTATTAATTTTAGTATAATATTGAAATAGTTCATATTAATTTGAAAATTAACATTTCAATATAATCTTTGAATCTTTTAATTTTATTTAAAGGCGGCCTTAAATTAATAATAATAAATTAAAAATATTATTTAATTAAAAAATTATGATTTAATATTGAAATATAATTCTTCCCCATCATCTTTTAAAGTTAAATCCTCTCAATCTTTTACATCTTCTGCGTCATCTCCTAAGTCCCTCTGTATCAGCAAATCTTAGGATGATACTTCCCTCAATAAAAATATTTGGTCTTTCATGAGATACAGTAAATAAAGAATTTGAGTCTATCTTATCTGTACCTCCTCATTTTACATTTCCATTTATGTGATCATGTGATTAGGTTGTTGCAAATAGAGATATATAGACATACACACATAGAAGCAGATACACAATATATATTTTATTTAATTAAAAGTTATAAATGTCTATAACAATTTATTCTTTATTTTTTCAAGAGATTTCTTTTCTCCAAATTCTATAATACTCTTACAGTCTAGAATTTCTAAGTTCATTTTCTTTTTTTCTTTTTTTTTTATTTGAACACAACTTAGAAGGTAGAATAGTTTAAGAAAATCTAAAGCGATCAACTTTTAGTTTTGAGTAAAAAAAAAAAATTCACAAATCTTTGATTTCTTGCATTTCTTTTGCATGTATTGGTTACATCGTTGCATGTGTGATTTTTGAATCAATCCTCAATTAGGATTCTCTTTTCTGTTTATGAATTTTTTTTAGGATCATAGGAATTAAGATAAGAGAAGAAGTTAACCAATGTTTCTCAATGTATAGATTCAGTCATTTTAAGAGTAGATATTTAAATGATAAAATCTTAGGATACATCATTGTGGATATTAAGGTATATTTTAAGAAATGAGTAACGAGGTTTTGATAAAGAAATGAGAATTATTTTTATAGTGATTATCTATAATGTAAGTAATATATACATATGTGAATGTAACTAATAAATATATAGTTTTGTGAGATGTTATTGACTTAGCTGGATTATTTTGATTTGGTTTTAATTTGTGGTATATCTAGAGGTTGAATATTCTATTAGATAAGAAGTTGGGTGTTTTGAGTTTAATTAAATTAAAACATGTATAAATTGAATACTACATTTTTGTTGGAAGTAAAGATTTGGTTTGTGATTTTTGTTAATCTCTTTTAAAAGGGACTCAAATAATCACATGTCATTTAAGTAATGTTTCAATTCTCTTTTTTCTAGGAGTTTGGTCGCTTTAGCAACTATTTTGATATTTGAGTTTAAATCTTATCTTAAATATAAATAAGAAAATTAAAAAATATATAAAAAAAGTGAGAAATTAGATTTTAACTTAAAATTGGTACTGTAATGATTTTAAGTTGACTATAATTAAATGATCAATTATGAATATTAGCATTCTAAATTGGCATGTAATTTTATTTAAATTAAATTATACTTTAAAAGAGTTTATATATGTATTATTCTTTAAAGTTATATAAATATTTAAACTCAACACACTCATATTTTCATAAACTATTACTATTTTATATGGTAGGACCGTTCCTTGTTCTAATAAAAACATATTAGATTGTTTTATTACAAATAGATAAAAGATTAATTACTAAAATGTTTAATTTTAAAATTATATTCTATTTTTATTAAAAAATAAAAATAGATTCTGCCAAAAGTCAAAAGAGTAATTTACAAAGAATTTAAAAACTAAAATAGTCTATATATACAATCTGGAAAATGTATTTGAAGATTTAGTCATCCCCATGAGCATGAGCATGAGCATTGACAGTGGAAAACAATGTTGCGACAGTTCCCTTTTCCAACTTTGATTGCATAACAACAAAAGTATTGAAAATTCCGTTATACGGCTCTATCGTTTTTCTAGAATGAAAATAACCATTCCTGATATACTTTAAATAATTTTATACTTACATCTATGTAATATATTTTATTTATGAATTTTAATGTATTTTTTAATTATAGTATATATTTAAATATTATTATGAGTATTAACATTTTAGTAATATTGGTGTGGAAGTTGATAGGTGTACTTTTGTATATGATAATAGTGATTCATTTGAAGTTGATTTTCCATAGAATTGATACGTTGGACGATGATTTAGAGTAAGGTTTAGATATTTTTCTCATTGTTGAATTATCTGTAAATTTGTGAAATGTTGTTCTTAGATGAAGTATGACAAAGGATGTGTTATATGTAGCGTGAGTGACATTCAAAGGACAATATCAACGCTTAAGTAATAGGAATGATAACTTTTACTTAAAAGTAAAAGGTTATGACTACTCAGAAGTCGAGCAAACTCTATCTCCTTTGAAAGATATAACAATATACAACTATGTGGTCGTTCAAACAATAACTATAATATAGGTGTACGAGTTTTTGAACTTCAGAATCCAAACATCTATATTATAACACTCAAGTGATGTTACATAATCACTTAATTTGCCATTGCAGATAATATCTTATTGAAATATTTCTAAAGAAATCCAACAAAGATATTACTGAAGAGAAAAAAAAATTCATCATATAAAACGAAATTGCTTAAACAATATTTATTTATTATAATAATAATAATAATAATAATAATTATACATATCATGTTTTGTTAATATATTAATAAAAGTGAACATATATTAATATGAGTGTGTTATTCTTTTATGAATAAATACATAATAATCTTGTATCAAACTTAAAAGGTTATAATATTAAATGTGAAACTTATTAAAAAATAAAATATTTTAATTTAATTTCATTAATGATATAATTATATAAATAAAACTTCAATTGGTAAAAAAATTAGTAGAAATTAATATATATATATATATATATATAAGAAAAAAGTTTAAAATATTTTATTAAAGAATAATTCTTAAAAATTATATAATTATCCTAATTTACAGACGATTTTAAAAGTTTATGTTATAGACATATCGTTTTGTTTGCTCTTTAAATACATGTCTTCTTTGTCATCTTATTTTATATATAAAAAAAATCTACCAGTTTTCTTTTAAATGTATTACACTCATGAAACTACATTTGTCTATTCTAATTTTGTAATTATCAAACAGCTCTTGATAAAAACAAATGTTCCGTGTTTGTTTTGAACAGTATTGTTTGTTATGTTTAGTCAAATCACACATCCACGTTTTCTACTATTCTCCTCCAGAAAAACAAACCGTTAATTTTACAAATATATAATTTGCAAACAACCAAACAAATTTTTAACGTCAAGTCAAATTTAATACATGGAAAATAATATTGTTACAAAAAAGATTATAGATTGTAATGTTACCAATTGCTTTTCCTCCTTATTTATTTCAAATATTTGCAACTGGTGTAAAAGTAAATAGTAATAATAATAAAATTATTCTGGAAGCATCTCGTGTTATTATTAACTTAATATATATATATATATATATATATATATATATATATATATATATATATATATATATATATATATATATATATATATATATCCTTGTTCAATCTATATTGTAATTTTTAAAACCATTGATAATTTGTGTAACTAGCACCATCTTTATTTCATTAACAATGCTTCAAAACTTCGGATTTATCAACCATTTGTTATATATATAGTACATTTATTTTTTTAATTCAACATTAACAATATTCATTTTATCATTTTCTGTAAGAAATATATTGGCATTCCTGACTATCATTTTAATAAATTTATTCTAATGTGTTTATCTAAAGCATGAAAGTGTTAACAAATGAATAATAGTCCTAATTTTCAATTTCCAAATTCTAATATTTATAATAATAAATCAAAATTAAAATACACGCCACCCTCAAGATCTAAAAATTAAGTTAAAACTAGTTTAGATTTTTTTTTTTCTCTCGTTATCTTAAACTACTCTCTTGTATCGTCATACGTGAATTTGTTTCAAATTAACGAGTGATTGCCATCCAGTTCTAAATATATTTAAAAAACAACTTTAGAGGGAAATAAAAAATGAAAATAATTTTTAATAGAGTATTGTTTTAATGGGAAGTGAAACATCTAGAAAGATTAATGACTTAAACATTTAATTTTGAAATTATATTTAAAGATTAGTGGTTATATACTGTGTGTTTAAAACACTTTTATCTTGTCAATTAATTAAAAAAACATTAGAGATATAATTTTTAATTTTGAAAGAAAAATTCATAAATTTATCATATATATATATATATACTGATTTATACTTAAATAATAATTGTGATATAAAAATTCTGGTGAAAAAAAAAAAAACTCTTATATTTAATCCATCCTTTTCTAAACGGAAGATTGTGGGCAGTGTGGCAGCACAAATTCTAATTCTCACAACGCCGGTTGGAAGCAAAAAAACTGTTTGGACTAAAAAGTTTGAAAGAACTACAAATTTCATAATTGAAATGCCCACACGCAACTCATCAATACAAAAAGAGTCAAATGATTGGCAATTTCTTTGCACGAGAGCAACATATTAATTGGACATATTATGAGAATAATCTTTCTAAACTTAATATATTAAAATAAATAAATAAATAGTTAGATAAAAGGAAAAATATTTCTCACCAAACCCCTTTTACAACCCACTGCCATTAACTGAAAATATTAGAGTCAACAGCAGCTAGCAGCTCCCTGCACTGCACCACTTTAACGTCAGAATGAGGAATTTCATGTTCATTGAGTTGCACTTAAACATGTAACAACGCTCCTAGTTACTCATCATAGTCTATGTTCCACACATTCAGTTGCATCCCTTTTCCACTCCAAAAACTAAATCCAAAAAAATGTTGTGTCCCCTAGTATGACTGGTTCAAAGCAATGCCCCTTGACTTGCGTTAAAGATCCCAACAAGGATTCGGTTGGGTTATAAATACTTGCATTGCATGCATATGAAACATTGCCAACTTACTCATCATGATCAACCTTCCACTTCTCTTCCTCTCTTGTTTCCTATTTCATCATTTTCATGGCATCTCATGCAACACTAACACAGACACAGATGCCCTTCTTTCTTTCAAATCTCAACTCACTGACCCTAAAAATGCTCTCTCTGGGTGGTCAGCACACACCAGTCACTGCAGCTGGTACGGTGTGACATGCTCCAAAGTGGGAAAGAGGGTCCAATCTCTGAATCTAGCAGGACTTTCCCTCTCTGGCAGACTGCCCCCTCAGCTTTCCAACCTCACTTTCCTACACTCACTTGACCTTTCCAACAACAATTTTCATGGCCAAATTCCCATAGACTTGGCTCATCTCTCTTCTCTTAAGAATCTTTCCTTGGCAAATACCGGTTTGGAGGGTGAGATCCCAACTGAACTTGGTAATCTTCGCAATCTTTCCTACCTTCAAATCTCGGAAAACCATTTCTCTGGCCGCTTTCCCATTTCTATCTTCAACCTGTCTTCCTTAGTCTTTTTATCCGTCACAAACAACAGTCTTACGGGTAAGTTACCACAAAATTTTGGCCATCTTCTTCCAAATTTAGAGAAGCTATATCTTGCAACCAATATGTTTGAAGGGGTAATTCCCAATTCCATATCCAATGCCTCACATCTTCAAGAGATTGACCTTGCTAACAATAACTTTACTGGACCCATACCTCTATTCTACAACTTAAAAAACCTTACCCGACTCGTTCTTGGTAATAATTATCTCTCTTCCACAACCTCTTTAAATTTTCAGTTCTTTAATTCTCTCAGAAACTCCACCCAGTTACAAATTCTCATGGTCAATGATAACCATTTGGCTGGGGCCCTTCCAGGCTCTGTTGCTAATCTTTCCCGGAATCTCCAACATTTCTGTGTAGCTAATAATTTTCTTACTGGTACCATTCCTCAAGGAATGAACAAATTCCAAAATCTCATATCCTTGTCTTTTGAAAACAATTCTTTCACTGGAGAGTTACCATCAGAAATAGGAGAAATACATAGTCTTCAGCAACTTGTGATACACAGCAATAGATTGACCGGGAATATTCCAGACATTTTTGGCAATCTCACAAATCTCTATATCCTTACAATGGCAAATAACCAGCTCTCGGGTAGAATTCATCAAAGTATTGGACAATGCACGAGATTAAGTTTTCTTGACTTGAGAATGAATAGACTTGGTGAGACCATACCAAAGGAGATTTTTCAGCTTTCTGGCTTAATAGCCTTGTATTTATCAGGAAACTCTCTGCAGGGTCCGCTTCCTCCTAAGGTCGCCACCATGAAACACCTTGAGACCATCGATATTTCTGACAACCACTTGTCAGGCAACATTTCTGAGGAAATAGAGGACTGCTTTAGCTTGAAGTGGGTAATGATGGCAAGAAACAAATTCAATGGTTCGATCCCAACTAAAATTGGGAATTTAGCATCCCTTGAGACTTTGGATTTATCATCAAACAGTCTCACTGGTCCTATTCCTGAAAGTTTAGTAAAGCTCGAGTACATACAGAAATTAAATTTGTCTTTCAACCATTTGGAAGGAGAGGTTCCTATGAAAGGTCTTTTTACGAACCTTACCAAGTTTGATCTTCAAGGTAACAATCAACTCTGTAGCCTTAACAAGGAAATTGTCCAGAATTTTGGAGTACCCCTATGTGTTGTTGGCAAAAAGAAAAGAAGTATTTTACTCCCTATCATACTTGTAATTGTTGGTGCTACTGCTTTGTTCATAATACTCTTTCTGTTTTGGACACTGAAGAAGAAAAGAAAGGAGAGGAAAACCAGTGTGCCATCTGACCCTTTCAGGGGGTTGCCTCAAAAAATATCTTATGGTGATATTCGGATAGCTACAAACAATTTTGCAGCTGAAAACCTGATTGGAAAAGGAAGCTTTGGCTCTGTTTATAAGGGTGTTTTCAGCTTCAGCACCGGAGAAACTGCCATCCTCGCTGTCAAAGTCTTGGACCTGCAACAAAGCAAAGCGTCTAAGAGTTTCAATGCGGAATGTGAAGCTTTGAAAAATGTTAGGCATCGGAACCTTGTGAAGGTTATCACTTCTTGCTCCAGCCTTGATTATAATGGGGAGGAATTTAAGGCCCTTATCATGCATTTCATGCCCAATGACAACTTGGACATGAAAATACACCCAGGAGATGAAGAGTCAGGATCCCTTCTAACCTTGATGCAAAGATTGAGCATTGCCATTGATGTTGCTTCTGCTGTGGAGTACCTGCACCATGACTGCCATCCACCAATACTGCATTGTGATCTGAAACCTGCCAATGTCCTTCTAGATGAAAATATGACTGCACATGTAGTAGATTTTGGATTGGCAACGTTTCTGTGTCAAAACACATCAAAGAAGCAGAGTAGCACATTGGGACTGAAAGGATCAATTGGCTACATTGCCCCAGGTACACTTTAACACTTTACCTGACATGCAGGCTCTTATATGTGGCTCTAATAATACTAGTGTGATATGTTTCAGAATATGGTTTTGGAAGCAAGGCTTCAACTGAGGGCGATGTGTACAGTTTTGGGATCCTACTGCTAGAGATGTTCACAGCCAAAAGACCAACTGATGAAATGTTCAAAGAAGGATTAAGCCTCATCAAATTTGTGTCGGCTATGGATGAGAATGAAGTAGTGTTGATGGGTGCTGATCGAAGGCTGATTGAAGATTATGGATATTCAACACAAAGCTCAAACACTGATGATCATAGCAGTGGCTTTGGCAGCAACACACATTGGATGCGTAAAGCTGAGGAGTGTATCGCTGATGTGATAAGAGTTGGTCTGAGTTGCACAGCAGATCAACCCAAAGAACGATGGAGCATGAGAGAGGCCTTATCAAAATTGCAAGCTATTAAGCACTCTGTGCTGCCTTTGATCCAATCACTGTAGCAATCCATAGCTAGCCAAAACACATGACTATGTGGCCCAAAAAACAAAATTTAGCAGAGTTAGATGCATAAGTATTTAATAAAAAAGTGACTTGCTTATAAAAAATGAAGCAAGACTTTAAAAAATGAATCGCGGTTCATATGATTTGCACTAGTAGAGGAGTACTTCTATTAATTGGTTTTGGATTTTAGGTTAGTTTTCATATTTAAGACTTCAATTAAAGCGCCTACTTGTGTTAGTAATTTTCTACCTGCATAATATGTGGGATCTGGTTGGAAAAAGATTGGTCTTGTAAGTTTAACTTCATTTTGAATAAGAAATTTTGTATTTTTTTCACATGGAACTACGAGCATTTTTTATTTTCTTTCAGAAATTGCTAAGTTTCATTAGAATGATCTTAAAATTTGTGAATAATTTGTGATTACGATAATTTTGAGTTAAATTTAAATTTTACATAAGTACTATACATTCAATTTAATTTAGATGTAGCAATAATTTGGTTTTAATTTGGGTTTGGCATTTTAAATATAATGTGATCTGTTAGGATTAATTAGGTGAGTATACTCGGCATACTAGACCAAAAAAAGCATTAGTTAGGTTGGAGAATAGTCAATGCAGAGAAGGTGATAAAATTTCACTTTCTATATGTAGTTAGTTAGAAAGTATCTAAAGTAAAAGATAAGAAAACATGTGAAATTTAAATTAAAACCTAATTCTGACTACATTTTTAAGTGATATTCTTAAACCTTGTGATTGGTAAAGCTTACCTGCAACTAAACTTATCAATTTGGCCTACCCCACAAGATTTGTCTCTCACTTACATGGATCAAAGTTAAAAATTCACATAAATAACAACTCATAATACCAAGATGTCTACAAAAACTTTATAGGTTACAGTAGACTCAGAGACTCTAATCTTAACTCACATGGATTAAAGTTAACAAAGTTCACATGACAAAATTATTAGGTCAAAATATCCACAAAACCCTATGGATCACGACCAACCAATGAGCCAATATTTTTTAAAATAAAAAAAAAATATTTAAAAATGAGAATTTCAAAAATCATTTACTTAAAAAAATATACACATAAGAAAAGGTTAATTTGTTCCAATTTTTAATTATTCACAATATAATCTAGTTTAAATAGTTAATATTAACATCACAATCAAACTTACTTAATTACAAGTCCCAAAATCACAACAAAGAAAAAACTTATATTTCTAGATATTAACTTCTTATTTTTATATAATAACAAAAATTAAAAAGAAGATGTAATAATATTAAATAAAATTATAATATTAAGATCGAACATAAACTAGAAGGTCATTTGTAACGTTCCCAAATTATTCTACTTTTTATAGAAAATTTTAAACAACATTTTGAATTAATTGAATAAACACACAGTACTCTTAAAATTATTTACCTAAACTCTAAAATCAAATGATGTAAAAAATTTGTTTGACTAAAATAACATAATATTTTCATATATTAATATTAGATAAAAATTATAACCTTCTTCACATAAAATATTAAATGACAATTATTTTTCCCAAACAGCTAGATAAGTTTCAAAATATAAATATTATTCAATTTGTAAAAAACTTAATTGACCAATAACATAATATAAATATTAAGGATTTAGTTAGAGACTAAATTGTAATTATTAAAAGCTCCGAGACTAATGTACAAATAATAAAAATCAATTAACAATAATGTAAAATATTTACAATTACAAAAAAAAAAGTATTTGTAGATCAAACAAGTCCGTTTTTATTTTTGCTCTAACCCGTTTTATGTAGACATTTTAAGTATTAAAACTTTTTCCCACCTACCTACTCATTTAGTAAATAAATAACCTGTTGTATGCAGAGAGTTTAAGTATTAAAACTTTTTTCCACCCACTCATTTAGTAAATAAATAAAAATAGACTTGTTTTAGGAATAAACTTAAATAAAACGAAGATCATAAGTCAACTCTGCAAGTCTACCTACAACCCATATTCATCTCAGAATTATTTATAATTTTTTGAAAAATTAGCAACTTACAATATTTAAAAAGATATCAGATTAAGTGTACGTTTGATTGAATCATGTACTATTTAAAAGAATGAATTATTATAAATAAAATTTATTTGATTGCATTAATTTAGAAAAATAAATTTGAGAAGATTTTCAGTATGGTAGCCTATAGAGAGATTTAAAGAAATGAAATTAAAAATTAAGAAACAAGAGTTAGAAATTACAAATATCCTTGACCGGTTAGTAATTTCATAATTATATCAATTAAAAAAAAATCTATAACATCTATCAAATCATTTTCAAACTTTCACATATTTTTTTTAATTTTTTTCAAATCTTATCATCTATACATTAATCCAAACAACCTTATCATCCATACACAATCCCCTCAAATTCATTCTCTCAAATTCACTCCTCAAACCAAACAAAGTCTATCCATTAATCTGAACAACCTTATCATCCACACACAATCCACTCAAATTCATTCCCTCAAATACATTCTTCCAACCAAACAAATAACAAAATACAATTTTTTTTACACTTTACAACAAATTTATTCATTCACTCAAATCCACCCGAGCAACTATTTTCTACTCCAATCCACTCCTCAAAATATGCAACTTTTTTTTACACATTGCAACAAGTTCGTAAAAATTCCTTGGGATAAAAATGAGGGATGAATATATCTTATCATATAATCCATTCCAGTAGCTACATTTACTCAACTATTCTTTTACTATATTATATGCTTATAGAAAATCTATTTTTAAGCGCACTTTTGTTTAAATTTATAATTTAAAGAGACTGTTTCTTTTAGATAATTTTGAATTTTGAAAAAAAATGACAAACCTTAGAACTATATCATTGAAGAAAAAATTCATAAATTTGTAAATCTTTAAATTATTTATAAAAAAATTGTAAGACACTTAAAAAAATAGTTAAAGTGACTATTTTTTAAAATTTTTGTAATACCTATGTGTCCAGAAATCATAAAAGTTAACCTCTTAACAATTAGAATATTCCTAGTAATGTTTTGTAAACAGTGACAAAAGTAATTTAATAAATACAAAAGGTTAATATAACATTTTTCGAACAATTAAAATATGTAATTTAACTTATAAGAGGTGCTAATATGGCATTTTTAAAGAACTAATTAACATTGATAAAGAAATTCATCAACAATATTTTCGTTAGAGATAAGATGTGGAGGCACATGGAAGAGCAGAAAATGAGTGGAAAAATGGTGGTGCTTGATATTTTGGGAGGGAGAGGGAGAAGGGTGAAGAGGTACGTAGTTGACATAGTCAAAGTTGGATGTATGTCTTTTCCGACAAGTTGGGTCAGGAGGCAAGGACCCCACAAGAAACAACCGCATGGCATTGATTCATACACAGGGTGGTAGAGATAAGTAACATCATGACGTTTCCATGAACGAAGAATTTTAAAGCTGCAAGGAGTCCTCATAACCTAACCAGAAACACAGGTTCTTCACCACAGGTTTTTCAGTATATAACAAACCGTCCTCAACAATAGGACTCAGGGCCTATAGCTATCCAAATATGCAATATTACATAATAATATTACCCCATTTGAAATGAACACTAGAGCAGGAAATGCTAATTAATTTACATTTGGTTGAAACCTGAGCAAGACCATCTCAGAATTGGCCCTTGATGATGCAACCGTTGGGCTGCTATTGCTACTGCTATCAGACAATGAAACAAGCGTTTTCTGCAACACCCCAGATGGAGATGACACCATTGTTCCCAGAGGACTGTGAGATTCAACACGTGTAGTGGCTGGTGAGGTTGTGTTGGAGGTTGCTTCATTGATGGTGCCAGGGACTGTGCTTGACCTGAGAACTTCAGCTAGAGGACCCCCAAGTGTTGAAGCCACCCAAGGTGCTGGGTTGAGCCAGTTTGAGAGAGAGATTTTGGTATCAGTGTGTGTGTTTGCAATAGGCTCCATTAGGCCCAACCCTATGTTAACATTTCCTAAATCTTCATTCACAGCACCACCCCCCTTTGATAGATCAAGAGAAGAAAGAGATAATTTACCAATTGATGCAGCAGAGTTCTTGGTGGTGGCGGCTGCTGCATTGTTTTCACCAGTTTCTGTGTTGGACCAAGCATCAATGAATCCCCTTGTCTTCTCTGGTTGGAGATTTTCCATGGGAACAATCAGAGGATTCAGGAAAGGATGGCGTCTGTTGTGTGGATCCAGTCCAGTGTTGTATAGTGCAAATGAATTCAGATACTGAGGCTGGCTGTTGTTACAACAATTCTCGCTGCTCAGTCCAACTTTGTTATGCATCAGAGACTGCCATTCTGAGTCGGAAGCACCCAGGGAAATAGGGTCTCCATTCAGCATCCAGTCCAAACCCCTATTACGTTCAATTCACTAGATCAGTAACAGAGTACCACCGAAGTTATCACAACATATCACACAAAAATAGAAAAGCATTCCCTCCTACTATTAGAACAAAAATCCAATATTTCAAATTTTTCAACAGAGTTTAATGAGAGTCCAGGTAAAACAAAATGTACAAGGCCTTGGGAAAATTTTCAGTTATGTTGAATTGTTCTTTATGTTTTTGACTAAAGAAACAAAAGATCCGACAAGGGAAAACATGTTCAGGGAAGCAGAATTGAAATCAGATCCCAAACCGAGAAATAAAGACAGTATATTCAAACTTGGAACTCACCTGGGCTCCTTATTTGCAGAAACAGAAGCCATGGAGTCAAAATTTGCAGCTTTGAGACTAAAGTTAGCAAGAGAGAGGGGAGATTCAAGGTATGGCGGAGCGTTGGAAGAGCCAATAAAATGAGGTGAAGATCCATGTTTTCTAGATGTGGGGTTAGAAACAGCCACGGTAACATCAGGTATAGAAGGAAAAGGATTACACTCATGGCGAGGCCTCTTGATTTGGTGGGTATTGTTGGTGATGCTAGTGGGAGTGGGGGTCTTGGTGTTAACTTCCACAGGCTTTCTTGAACGGGGACGCCCTCTATGCATATGGCGCTCGCAGTACTTGTGGTTTGGAGCCACATCTCGTGAACATCTCCATTTTTTACCATCTGTTCTTCTACACCTACCTGGCTCCGGGTCAGTGCTACTAGCCAACCTCAGATTGAAACCACCATCCACTGTGAAAATAGAAATAAATTAAAAAAACAAAAGGGAATGCAAAGTTCAAGAAACAGTGAAAGAAGCCCCCATGTCATGAAAAGGGCCACAGTGATTTGAACAAAAAAAGGTGAAGTCTTTGAGACAAATACAAAGAGTGGTCGAGAGAGGGCAGACAGAAGAAAGACACAAACTTTAGATGGGAATGGACTCAAAAGGAAGAAAAAGGCAGGGGAACATGCTGTTGTCTTGTGTTTGTGCGTGAAGTATGAGAATGAGTAGAAAATAAGAAATTAAGAGGCAGGAGAAAGCAAAGGGTCATTCATACTGCAGGCAGAGCGAGAAGAGGGTGTGAGTGAAGTGTGGATGAGGAGATCAGGTGGAACAGGAACAGAAGCCATCATGTACTTGTATATCATGGCTTGTCTTTCAAGCTCCCTCCATTGTGCACTTGTGAAAGGAAACCCCAACGAAGCCGCCATCCCACCTGCTGTAACACACAACCAAGACACAACACAAGTATGTTCAGAGTGTTAGACAGGACAGAAACCCCAACGCCCACACTCTCTCTCTCTCTCTTTTGACCCACCTTTACTTTCTTTTTATTCTAGTAAAAAGATGCAATCTTTGGGATGTATTAGTGAGATAGATGCAATGAAACGGAAGCTTAGCACACAGAGCAGTGAGGGGGACCAAGTAATTAAAACACAAACCTGAGGGTTTGAAGGAAGAGGAGGTGGTGGTGGGAGAAGTATAAGGAGAAATGTCAAAAGGCTGCAAAGTCCTTACAGGTGCAGGAGCACCACAGCCACCATCAATAGCAGGAGCGAGAACAGAAGCTCCACTAACAAGGTTTATATGATTAGTAAAAGACGTGTAAGCCGTGGGACCATCGCCATCACCAGCACAGGAATCATTATCAAAGGGTGATGAGAATGGACGGTGGTGATGATTATGATGCGCCATCATCGTCATCTTATTATGGAATAATGCTTCAGGGCTCTGCACTTTCACATCCAACCCAACAACGCTACCACCACTGTTGTTGCTGCTGCTTCTTTTTCTCGTGTGGGGAACACCAAACTCGCCCATTACTCATAGGATGATTAAGTTAAGATAAGCTAAATTAAATTAAAACCAAGCAGTTTTGCTGAAAATCGGGAACCGCTTTGCCATGAAGGAAAAAAAGAATAAGAAAAGCCCCTTTTGAGGTAAGAGAGGAAAGTGCTGTTTATGGCATTGGGATGTCTTGTGTTGGGCTGTGCCTATCTATCTATCTAAACAGTAAATGATAGAGTGAAGATAATAAAAATAAAATAAAAAATGGTACCCCTCTGGTGCCAGGTGTTGTAATGGAGAAAGAGTGAGGTTGATGTGGGATTTATGATTGAGTTATGGGTTGCCGCCATTCTCGGCCTTTGCTTTGCTTCCATGCTTCCAACATTCGCACCACACGCTAGCAGACAAATTAGTAAAAAGGTGACCAGTTTTTGTTTCTTTCTTTTCACCCTTTCTCTCTCTTTCTTGTCCGTTTATAAGTTTTTATCTATCATCATTATTGTGGTATCTATCCCTTTCTGCATGTATGGCTAGACCCCGCTCGAGATACTCTTATCCCACATCGAGTTTATTGGTATTGGGAACCAGGCAACCACACAACAAGATAACAAACACACCCTACACCTACACACACTACACTTTCCCCACTCTCCCCTACCCTATAACGCCCACCGTTTTCCTTTTTTTCACACCCATTCCCTCTCCTCACCCCCATCTTCTTTAATCATCATTAATTCTCTTCAAAAACCATTTTCATCTTTTATCAGTTCCACCCTTCATTCAAATCTTCATTTTCCTCTTTATTAAAACATATTTTACTCATCAAAGTCTTTTTGGGGAAGTGCCAACCTTTTGTTTACCCCGTATATACCAGCCACGTTTCCATTAACAGCTCTCTTGCACCAGAGTGAGGAGGACACGAGCAAATTCTAAAGTCACGGTTCTACTACATTCCAATTCCCAAATACGTGTAAGAAGAATTCGATGATCAACGTTTTCATTAAACAATTATGCATATCAATAATCAAGGTTGCTGCCAGAGCTTTCTTCGAGATTCTTGCCACAAGTGTCATTCTCCCTCCTAGACCCTAATAAACATTTTCGTGTCGCTAGGTGAAGTCTATGTCTAATGTTTGACTTCTCAATTAATTATTTTGTTCTTGAAACACTTGCTATAGCATGGTGACGTGGGACAGCCACATGGGTATTCATGAAATGAAAGAGAATATATTGGTACAAAAATCTTAGCATAAAAATTATGTACTAAAGAAAAATGAAAAAAGGAATGGGAGAGTATGGGTGTATGAGTTAAAGGTTAATGAATGCGAAATGACAAAAAGAAGAAAATGTGATAAAATAAAATATAAGTGATCTCAGGCTACAAAATATTTATCTTAGCCTGTGAAAATGCATTCAATAAGGTAAATGGTATGTTACTATGATCTTGAATATTTGGATCAAATGACTTGAGATGGTGGTAACTTAATTAATTATCTGAATTCAAGTCTTAAATATACAATTGTGTTAAAATAAATCTGTCTATGACATTTGTGTATTAATATATACTGTATTAATACATTTGTGTATGACATTGGCTCATTTGCCATAAGATTCAAGAGTTAAAATAAAGATTTGTTTTAACTAATATGTGTTATTATTTTCATTTTTTGTCCGGAAAGTAACCCTGATTACATTGGATAGAAGTATAAATAATAGTTTTTTTTTTTTTAACATTTAGCTCAACTAATAATATTGGGAGTTGAATAAATTGAAAGCAATCAAATCATTTAGACACCTAAATAGAATTTATAAAAGTTTCATTTCCATTACAAAACAGATAGTCTAATTTACCTTGTTTTATTTAGTCAAACATTTTTAATGAATGAATTTAAAATGATAAAACTATTAGATATAATTACTCAAATATTTTTCTTTAATAGCATTAAGTCCATCTCAATAACATGTTAATTTTGTATACATTATACAAGTTATGAGAACGAAAGTCCAATTGAGCACAAGAGCAATTTGAGTTTTGAGTTTTTTATTTATTTATTTCAAATTACTGTTTAATTTAAAATAAAATAAAATGTGTTAAAGAATATAATATTAATAATACTACTGGTAATTGAATGCTGTGATGACCCCATTCAGGTAGGTATGAGATAAAGTGAAGGAAGGCCAAGTGGTTTCTGTTCATCTTTAAAATGAAAAGTACTTGTCCTAATTTGGGGAACCATATTTTGTTAAAATAGTTAAGCTTCTTGAGGGACTTGTTTGGCCATACTTGATAAAAAGTGAAGGAGGGCCTAATAAATTATCCTCCAGGGTCAGGTTTGTGAAACTAAATCTTTAATGTTGTCAGTGGCATTTCATCGAACAGGTTGCCCCACGCATGTTCGCCCCGCTCTAACCATCCTTCACGGGGCCCCCTAACTTTTCATTTACCTTCTAACCAATCTTCAAATCACTTCTCTTCCTCAAAAATTACTTACAATTGTCAAATTCATATAAAAAAATAATAAAAAATATTTATATTTAAATGTCTTTAATCTTCCTAAAATAATAAAATAAGAGAGTGTTGGTTTCGATCCGCGTCAAAATTTCATTTATTTTATTTCCTCTAAAATTTAAAATCAACGGCTTTAGTATCTTGAAATCTTCAAAATTTTCACACAACTCAAACATGGCAAATTTTCCCCAATTCTGTTCCCTACTTTTGTTTTCACTAAATATGTGATGCGAGTTAAGATGAATTAAATTCTCCACAGCTAACAATTAGATTCATCTTAGTTGGTGAAGATTTGATGATGAGTAAATATGAGGATTGTTCCCATCAAAAAATGCAAATTATATAAAAGTTGTAACTTCTTTCAGTACTTATTTTTTACATAAGACACTAATTTTAGTCTCTTTTAAGTATATAAAAGAATCAGTTTTGCTCATTTTAAATTTATAAATGTTTGGTTTTATTATTTCTCTAACGTATAACGTGACTATAATGCATGTGAAGTGACTATGGTGTGGCTAATAACTACATTAAATTAATGAGATTAGCTTGAAAGATTCAAATGAGCAGTCCCTTAAAGTAAAAATACATTTTAAACTTAAGAAACCGAATAGATTTGGTCTTGAAATTTTATGGATTAAGCAAAACATGTATCCTATTTTATAAGACTAAATATATTTAATTATACTTTTTTAAATTCCAACTATTCACGTTATTTAATTATACAATATCTAGAATTTCATTTCATTTCTTTAGTTAGAGTTTTCTTTCAAATATCTTCCATTCTTAATTAATATCAAATTTCAATAAAAGGTAGTCCGAGAAAAATATTTAATTAAGATTATTTAATTTATTTAATTAAATCATGTTAATTGACTTTTTAGTTTAGGTGAATTTTAAGCATGCCATCATGGATGCCAAAATATACATATTCAAGATTTACCAAAATGTTTAAATGGTTATACATTTAAAATAAATTAATTGTGAATTTCGAATTTGGTTGAAAAAATAAATTAAGTTGAAATTAATTAGAGATAAGAAAAATAATTTATTATAATTTTAAGTTAATTTGATTTTGAAATATTTTTATTTCAGCTCAAATTTAACTGAATTTGAACAAATTTTATCAAACATTTAATTTAAGTATACAATCTAAAATTTAAACACTTTCTAAATAGTTATAACAAGTATAAGTGTAAAAGTTACAGGAATATAACTTGTTGGGTGGAATCACAAAAATCTGACATGATTTAGAATTTATGCACTTTTATATATATATATATATATATATATATATATATATATATATATATATATATATATATATATATATATATATATATTTCAAGAGATAAAAGTGAATAAAGAGTGAATATATATATATATAAATATTTTTTTATGATTAAAGAAACTTGTTTTATACAAATAAGTTAAGGATGATAAGTAATTTTTTTTAGTTTTTTTTATTTTGTATT
>Ga0209700_105154_pt1 | contig 22449 bp, 15 predicted proteins | sample SiratroredBW_FD_187528 | JGI IMG/M metagenome (GOLD analysis project Ga0209700, IMG submission 187528) | Root nodule microbial communities of legume samples collected from California, USA - Siratro red BW (SPAdes) (version 2) | ecosystem: Host-associated > Plants > Roots > Nodule | place: USA... | reverse complement strand
TATTATTATTATTATTATTATTATTATTATTATTATTATTATTATTATTATTATTATTATTATTATTATTATTATTATTATTATATAAACCAGATAAGAGATGAGTCCCATGTAGATAGCTTGCCTTAAAAACTAGCCCAACACCAATCAAACCTATTACCAAAATAGGAATTTGCTTCATTACTTGGCATTGTATTAAGATAACAATGCTTTGGCATAAAGGCATGTACTCCCACTACAAATGACAAACTAAGGACCATTTTCTACAATTTAATTTCCATTATAAGGAAGATATATTGGCTCAATATTTTAAAAAACATTACTTTTATTTAATAAAACGTTCTGATTTTTTTAGAAGATTGTGCAAGATTTTTTTTTTTAAAATACTTTCATCATTAATATTTTGTAGGCCGAGTTTTTATAGATATTTTTTGCAAAAACACACAAGATTTTGAAAAAAAAATGTATGAATTTATAAAATTAGAAAGCATAAGACTCAATAAATCCCTAAAAAGTAGTGAATAAAAAATAAAAGATTACTAGTTTGGTTAAAAAAAAAAACGCAATAAAATAATTTGTTCAATCTTTTAACAGTTAACTTGCTATAATTTCATGTTCTTTAAATTATTGTTTTCTTCATTAACATTTTTTTTATTAAAATCCATGGATTTGAATATTTGAATAATAGATTTAAAATCATCACCTTCATGTGAAGATCAAAATTAATCCATTGGTTAAGTTGAAAACTAGAATATTTCAATCCTTGGTTTTGTTGAAAATTCATTGTAACAATATTTTTAGTAAGAAATATTATTAAGTAGAGAGTGTGTACATTTTTAAGGATTTTGGTGAGATGGTTTTATGGACACAGTATTTACATATAAAAAAAAGTAATATAAATCCATTAAAACCCTTTCTAAAAATTAATTCATCCAAATGTTTACATTTTTAAATATCAACAAATTCTTTAATAGTAAAAAAGTTCAGTCCCAATTACTCTAATTAAATAGAAAATAATTAATTTTTATAATTTATAAGTGTTAATAGAAAAAGTTATTTGAGATCTAACATAATTTGAGCAAGTGGAGAAGAAGGAACAGTAGCAATATATTGGTATGTGTAAGAGACAAAATCCACTTGCAACTATGAGTTCATCAAATACCACAAAAACCCTGCCAAATTGAGTCCTTTCCTCAAGCCACATTTAGTTCTTATCCAGAAAACAATCACCACCTTATATTGTGTGAACAATAAGAGTTAAAGCCATCAAAGATTATGACCAGTCAATTTTTATGTTCAATGGTGGCACATCAAATCACAATTCAACATAATTGACCACTTTTCACCTTCTATGTTTGAAGACAACAGTGAGATGTTTGGACTGAAAAAAATACTATATAAAGAGTTTATTAATACAGGGAAACTATAATAGCATATCTAATAGTGGTTTTCTAATGATTTTTTTTTTCTTTTACTTGAAAAGAATCAAACTTTTAAAATATCTATTATTAGAAGGATTCTCTCACACCAAATTTGTATGAGAATATTTTATTTTTAACATAATTCACTCTACATTTAAAGTAATAAAAAAAAATAAATAATAAAAAATATAATAAAAAAAAAAAATATATATATATATATATATATATATATATATTTAAAAATCATACCAATGTATTTTTTTTTATTCAGACTTCAAATTTAATTAATGTTGGGAAGGTACACAAGAATTAAATATATTTTTTAGAATTTAACTCGCAATTAAAAAGAATTCCAAATACATATTTAAATTAACTATTATAAAAGTTAATAGTTATTTTTTAATTATATCACAGCTCATATTTAAATTAGTAGTGTATATTCTAAGAATTGAATATATATATATATATATAAAATAAACATTCAGCATGAATTGACTATATATAATCAAACCTTATAATATAACATGCTAAAATAATAAAAAGCTTAAATATAATATTATCTCTAAATTATCAAATTTTTGTTTTATTTGTTCAGAAACAATATCTAAATCATTTTATTATATTGTTAAAAGACCATCTAAAATATTTTTGAAGTAAAAAAAAGTTTTTTATTAGAAATAAAAAATATTAATAAAAATAGTTAAATTCCATAATTCTTCAGATTTAAGTCGATGGTACAATCCAACTAAATTTCATGTAAACAAATTTCAAACTAAACAACCATGTATAAAAATCAAATTCAAAACCTAAAAGTTAATTTAACCTCCTATATTACATTTCGATTAAGTTCCATTCTTTTAATTTATACAACGTTGTAAATCTAATTAACGCGTAATTATTAATTACCCTAAATTTGGAGTTTAAGTTAAGTGGGCCAAATTAAAACAGAGCGAGATGAAATTGAAGCAGTTAAATGTATAAACAGAGAAACACTTCATTTCATAAGTCGAGGTTTTCGATTATTGAAGAATGTTGAAATGGTCGACGTTGAAGAAGGGGAATTAGTGGAGCAGGAGCAGAAACAGAAACAACATGAGTCAAAACGAAACGTTTCGGGACAAAACGGTGTCGTCGAAGCGGATAACAAAAAACAAGAGAAACAGAAGAAAGGGTTCAGGAATAAAAGGCGCGATTGATATTAACAGGTTTATCTGTTAACCCTCTTATTTCTTTCAATGGGTTTTTATTTTTGTTGTGTTATAGACAGAGTTTGAGTAAAAGGTGTCTACTTTACGTACACGACACTATTTCATTTACCTGACATTTTTTCTGGTGAAAACGACGTTTTACGTGTTTGAAAATGATGTTTTGCAAGTGGATTTCGAAAAATTAGTTTTATTTGAACGAGGACGAGAACTACAGTAGTATTTTTTGTGAATTGAGAGAAAAACTTTCGAGTTCGTAACCAAAATTGCATTTCTTTTTATTTTCTAAGGGTCTAGTTGTATGATTGCGATCTGTTTGTATAGTGCAATTTAAAAAAATATATATATTTTATGCTTGATTGTTCTAACTCAACTAGTGATGTTGGATACTGAAGGGAGACACTTGTTTCAAATAATATTGTCTTCAAGAAAGCATATTTTGGTCTTATACAAGAAAAATATGAATAATGAAATAGTATTAGGTTATTTTCTTGGATACTGACCCTGAGAGTGTTAGGTACGGACCCTGAGACCACTATTAAGTTATTGGAAAGAAGAATAAATTGTATAAATGATAATAGATTTTTCAAATAAGCATCACAACCTATAACATAATTAAATTGGTGAAAGTAATGTCAACACAGTAGATTGATGTTAGGACACTCCACCACCACCAAACATATCCCATCATTCTCTTGATATTTTTTCAAATAAGCACCACAATTTATGACAGATTAATTAAATTCTTGGAAGAAATAGTATGGTTGTGAAAGTAGTTTCAGCACTAGATATTGAGGTGGGGACATAGCATCACCATACACTTCCCATCATTCCTTTGGTATTCAAATTCTAGTTATCTTGTTAGGAATCAAGTTGGCCAAACTTTTAGAATTTGACTGCAGTCTTTAGCAGTATCTAAGAGCACAAGACGTACCAAATACAAATACCAACCAACTCAGTAGAGTCTACAGCAAGTGTACAGCTTGACTTAATCTAGTGAATGGTCCAGCACACCAGACTCCCAGCTAATCGGAAAAGAGAGACAGATGTACGGAAACCTTGCAAGTTGTGAGGTTGTTTTCGGGTTTTAAACTATCAATCTGTGATGTCTGGGGACAGACAGATACCTCATTGTTGCACCACTACTCACCAATCCTTAATCCTTATCCTACATTGTATGCTGACGATTTTTTTTTTCAATTTCTAATAAATTTTGTTCTTGTTTCAGGTTTGTGATAGATGTATGTCGGCGGCTGAAAGAGAAAAAGTCATACATGGTTGATACAGCTGTTGCTTGCCTTGGAGTTTCTGCATTGTGTGATCTCATCAGTGAGGTATTGGAATCCTCACTGGAATGTTGCTTTCATGTTGAAAGTTTTTCTTTTTTTTCTTTCTTTTAGTCTATACATATTTCAGTGAAATATCATGGTCGTTTGGAAGTTGGAAAACAATTTAAGAATATCTAATGAAATTTTGGTTGGTACTTGAATGTAGGTTCCCTACCCACGTGATATGGCTTACTGCTGAACTGTTCCTCTGTTCTCCTTATTCACTAATTTTGACAATTCTAGACACTTTCTGTTCTTTTAATTGTATTTATTGCTCGTAATAATTGGATTATGGATATGGTGGTTTGAATGCTATGAAGACATTTAAAAGAAATTGAAGAGTAAGAATAATTCAAATAGTTTCACATATCCAATGCTCTTGAACACTGCACCAATATGTGTCAATAATGTATCCAAATCTATAATACTTCTATTTTGCTTCACCCATCTTATACCGATGTTTTTAATCTATATGTAACAGTAAAGTGTTTAAATCTTCAAAGCATTTTATGAAATCCTATACAATTACATGGAACATATAAGTATGTGTAATATAGGAAGGTTGTCGCTTGATAAATCAAATATGAAAATTGTTCTCTTTATGAATGATTTTAAGATAAAAGTGAGATTGATAGTATTATTCCTGTGTTAAATAGTAGAAATTAATTTATAATAAAAATAATTTATAATTTTTATTATTTTAGAAAATTCCGAGAAGTATGAATGTGATTTAGATTTGCATGATTGCAGTTATGCATTTTTAATTGTGTATCTTGCATGTATCCTATTAATTTTAGAATAATTGTATCGCTGTATCGATTTATCAGATATCGCATTTGTGCATCATAGGACATTCCTATTCTTGGCTTGTCATTGAGCCTCTCTCTTTGTTTCATCTCTTGCATGAATGTGCATGGTAATTTTTTAAAAATAATTTGTTTCTTTTTTAATATTTTCCCTTGATCGGAGTTGTGGTTTTTATTTGTCTGTTGTTAGGGAAGGTGATGGTTCAGATTCTCCCTGGTTTGGATCAGCCCTAGCATTATATCCACTCTTCGTAGCGCCATTCAACCATTCCAACCTCAGCCTGAGATTTTGATGTGTTGTTGATAATGATTGGAAACACGATATTTTTTGAGGTGTAAGTGATTAATGTCTTTAAGGACTTAAGGATAGTGGAAAGAAGAGATTAGAAATACTTCAATTGTTGTACTTTGGAGAAGTAAGGATGACTTCTATTTATAGGTGAGCACCTTGTATGGGTTACAGAGAAGAGTATTAAAAGTGAGAGAAGAATCTAGTCACCTACTTACACAGATTTTAATAGGGTTTAATTCTGTTTTAATAGGGTTTAATGAATTTTAGTAATTCTGCAATATCCTTAATTATAACAATTCCCTACATATTGCAAAATGTAAAGAAGAAAGAAAGAAGATACATCCTGGGTCTTATTTAAGATAAGATGTAATGCAGAACTGGTATAACAAGCTATATGAACTAGTCCTAGATTGATGAACCTAACACAGAGCTATATGAATCAAGACATTTAGTATGCGTTAGAGGTTTTATCAGTCATTATACACCTCTACAATTTTTGCTATTATCGTTGTGTTGCGCTTAATAGGCCATGAGTGTGTCCGGTATTAATGAGTACTCTAGACTTCTTACCAAGATCTCACGCAAGCATTCCCACTTGACACTCATATAGGTGATTTCATCAAATGTATGCTACAAATCATACACCACACGTAAGGGATATGAAAATTATTAAAATTTTGTTATAAGTTAAAATTCTTACACCATGTAGAATTTTAACGACAAAGTTTACTCTCTCAATAATATAGTAGTATCTAGCACTTTCACACACACACACAATAGGAATGGACAAATTGATTTTAAATCAATTTTAGTACTAGCAGAACTAACAAGTGACTTGTTTTTATTCATATGAACCTTGTTCATGATATTTCCAATCACAAAGGTTTTCTGTCACTTGTTTGTTTGCAAGTGGCTTGAGTCTCATTCTCCTCGATGGTTCTAAAATCAAGTTAGGGGTTTTGTCAGAGCATCGGCTAAATTCTGTTCTGACTTAACATAATCAATGGAAATTGTTCCACTCTTTAGCAACTGCTTTACCAAATTATGTCTCAGTGGAAATTGTTCCACCCTTCAGTAGCTGCTTTACCAAATTATGTCTCAATTGTATATGTCTATTCTTTTCATTGTAAGTTTTTTTTAGCTATAGCTATTGTCGATTGGCAATCACAATATATTGATACAGATGGGTTTGGTTTCATTCCTAACAGAATATTTGCTAAGAAGTTTTTCAACCACTCAGCTTCATTTCCAACCATTTCAAGAGCGACAAACTCTAATTCCATTGTTGATCTAGCAATAATTGTTTTCCTGGTTTATCTCCATGTAACTGCACCACCCCCATCTGTAAATACATAACCATTAGTGAATTTTGTCTCATCTGAATTAGAGATCCAGTTAGCATCACTATATTCTAGCATAGCAGGAAATCTACTATATTCAATGGCATAATCTATTGTACATCTTAAATATCTCATGAGTCTTGCAAGTGCATCCCAATGATCCTGACTAGAACATTGAGTATACCTGCGCAGTCTACTTACTGAATAAGCAATGTCTGACCTAGAAAAACTTATTAAATGCAATAAACTCCCAATTATTTGGGTATATTAAGATTGAGAAATAGATTCTCCTATGTTTTTCTTTAATTTTGAGTTAGCATCATAAGGCCTGGTTTAAAATCATAACCAAACTTTATAAGAAGTTACTAAGCGTATTTCTTTTGGGATTAGTAATATACTATCTCCCTTCTTTGTGACTTTAACTCCTAGAATCACACTTGCTTCACCCATGTCTTTCATTTCAAACTTAGATTCAAGAAACAATTTTATTTTAGAAACTATATTAATGCATGTACCAAAAATCAACATGTCATCCACATATAAACATAAAATGACACATTTAACATTTTGAGATTTAGTGTACACACATTTATCAACATTAGTAGAAAAACCATCACAAAGTAAGACATTATAAGTTTTTCATGCCATTATCCATAGTGTATTGCACAAATCCTCCAAGATACAATAGGAACTTCTCGGGTGGTACCTAGAAAGAAGAGATTAGAAAAGCAAAAAGAGAAATGTTTCAATGGATGTGTTTTGGAGAAGTAAGGAGGGCCTCTATTTATAGGTGAGCACCTCCTAGCTGTTATAGAAGAGTATTAAAGGTGGGAGAAGAATCTGGTCAGGCTTCCCATCTGGTACAAACATTCGAAACCAATTACACAGATTTAATAGGGTTTAATAAGTTTTAATAATTTTGCCATACCCCAAAATACAACATGATATCCGTAGCTGATGAACCACTTCAATTATTTGATTCTTTTGAAGGTCAATATTTATTCCTTCTCTTCTTCTTGCTCTACTAAAGGGAGCAGTCAGCCAACAAAGTCACATCAAAAATCGGTTCTCTCTAAATATGCATAATGTTACTTTATTGAGGGCTATACAAATTTCTTATGGGCGGAATCTTTGTTTCATAACATTGTTGTTGTAGAATTCTCTGTTTAGTTTCTTCTATATACCTGAATGACTCAAATATGATTGGTGAATCAAAAATAATAGTTTGGTTTAATCATGCTAGCACCATCAAGCATTTTCCTTAAGACCAGGAGGGCCTGGATTTAGTTCGAGAGATTACCCAAATAAATGTAGGAGAAACATTTAACTGAGCATATAACTCGTTTCAGCTCTCTAGGATATCTGCATTTGCAGGATCAACCAGTGAGGGTCTTTTTCCTTAAATTTTGGAATACTCTGGCCTATGAACATATTAGTTCTTTGTTTCTACTGTTTCATAACGATTTAATGATTTGAGATTGTTTGTAGCGTATTCTCTTCATGAGCCACAGTGGATGGTGTATATTATTTGAAAATTATTTATAAATGAGAATATTGCTAACTTGAATCTCTAATTAATGGATTTGGTGTTTTTTTTAATTGTTTTTGGTGTTCTTTTCTGATTTGTCCAATTTGATACACAATGTCGTAAACTTGTATAATCAAATGTGAAAATCACAGCATCATTAAGGTTCAAAAAGCCAAATGCTTACAAGGAGATCATGAAAAAACTAAAGGAGTTTGAGGTGTGTGACCGACCCTTCTGTTTTCAGTGTTCAAATACTTTACATACTTGTTTTCCTTGCATTGAATGAAAACAGTGAAGTTTGTTTTGGACGTATGTACCTATTATCTAGGATAGCAAGAAGCAGCCCGGTTAGTGTTAGAGTTGTGTTGTTTTGCTCTTAAACAAGTGTTATGAATTTCTGTCAGAACCAAGATTACTATATCATACCATTATTTGCTCTGTAATATTTAGTTTCTCGTCATTGTTTTGATAATAATGCAGAAGCAGTTCAGGCAGCCAAATGTTAAGCAGCCCCCACTTCAAAAGGAAGAGAATTCTTCTATAGGGGAAGTCCTCTACATTTGGTTTCAGGCATCAGGGCAATGTTTCTGATAAACCCTTTTCTGCATTGCAAAGGCAAGATAAACCTGAACCATCAGGTGAAGCGAATCGTAGCTCTGTTCATGACAGATTAAGGATACCAGTTTCTTATGATGATGACTTGCTCGAATTAAACACGGATAACAATCCAACCTGACTCTGGATGAAAAGGGACCTTCATTCCGTGACTGTCTTTTAACCCTTTATTACAATTTACTGTATAAAACGCTCACTCAATATGTATCAATGAATGAAGTAATTTTCCTCTTTCTCAAGTTCTTTCCCCTGCGAACAACATCTAATCATTGTGGCCTTTTCACAAAGCATGATTTAAGGAAATGGTGTCTAGAATATTAGAGAAGGAGCACTAGCAACGAAAGTTAGTTTTGAAATGGCTGAAGTTGTGGTTTCTGGTGCAGGAAGAGACAAACCGCCGTGCAGTCATCTGCCATATAGGACGGAAACTTGTCTTTCCATGCAGCAGTGGCTGCTTCCACTACTTCTGTTGCTGCAACCTCTTCACTCTCTGCACTCCACACAATTGATGCAACCTCATTGTTGTTAAGTACATCCCACACCTATAAGCAAGAAAAACAAACAAAAAGGTCCTTATAGAAATACTTGTGCAAAAATACACTCCACTAGCTAATTCCACACAATAACAGGGATCAATTTCTAATGAGAAATGTTACTTGTACATTGAATTGTATAGCAATTTATACTTGTACAAATATAAATTAAAAATGTAATAAATGATGTGATGGAAAGAGATAAACACTCCAAAAACATTGTAGAAATTGTTGTGTGAATTATAATATGTATTAGATAACCTTTTTAGAAATGTTAGTAAACATTTTTCAACACATACTCTATTGGAAAATTTTACAACAAACTGTAGAACAATTTATTTAAGAGAGATAAACTTGAGATATAATAAATGATGTATTTAAAGGTAAATATAAATGAATGGTATACAAAATTATTGTAGTATAAAGATAAACAAAATAGAAAGAGCTTACTTAATTTTACAAAAATAATTAATATGATTTACTCTGATAAATAGTGTGTTGATAGCCATTTTCTATTTTTCTTTTGAATCTTGCATGCAAACATATAACACTGTTATGCAAGTATCACGTACCCCATCACTGGCAAGAACAATAAATTGGTCACTTGATGTTAGAAGGTGATAAGAAATATCTGGGATAGCAATAACACCATAATCCTTGAGCAAGAAATCTCCAAAAGATCGAGACATAGCAAGGCCAAGGGAGTTATCATTGTTGGGTATCCACACTCTCTGGATTTCTGGTTCTTCCTTCGATGCATACACACAACCATTGCACCTTCTTATTCTTTCTGCTTCTCCTGCATTCCAATTTGGTTCCAAATAAATTTACTTGGTTTTAATAGTTTTACGTGCAAACAACTTTAATTTACTTCTTAAAGCTACCATGCATTTTTATTTATATAAACCAGAAATTTCTCCCAGTGATATCAATTCTGAAAATGGTGATAATAAACATTAACTTACTTTGTGTTACCATCAAGTGATATTAGTGCAGGCATTGCAGGTTTCGACCTCAAGAAGAAAAGTTGTGTCCTAAAAGAAGAATCTGCAAGGTTTATAGTTTATAAGAAGAATCTTACGAGGTAATTCAGGCTTCAAATCTGTGGTTAATTGAGTGGCTATGAGTTTTTCATCACATATTGTTCCCATCACTGCTCTTGAGTCACCCAGATTTGCTATGACAAGACCTTCACCCTGTGTATTGTTGTTGTTACAATATGTTCTTTTCACAATAAACATGAAAACTAATAGGAAGCTTTATTAAGAGGTGTAGTGATTTTGTTTCATTTTTCCTAATTGGTCATTTCTCCTAAAATTTATTAAAAATTATAATAGAAACTAGATAAAATATCATTAGTTTACCAAAACTTTGATTTTTACTAATGTGTTCAAAAGAAAGTTATTACATAGAAGATGGGTTTCTAGCAATTTTTCTGACCTGTTTTATGATAACTACAGCAGTGGTTCCACTGCTAGAGCAATCTAGATTGTGTTGAAGCTTGACCTCTTTTTCCATCACCTTGAAAGCACTAACAATTGCTTCTTTCCATTTCTGAAAGTTGTTTGCAGCTGAGTCCTTTTTCATTGTGCCAACATGGTTTTCTGGGATGGTGTTGTAATAACCATTTTCTATAGCATCAATCTTTTCAAGAACATTCTTTTGGTCCAGTATGAGGGAAGATAATCGACTGCTTACTATTTTGCTCACTCTGTGTCCATTCCCTCCATGACCGTCATAAACACCACAAAATGTTCCATCTTCCATTCCATAATCCTTTTTTTGGGAACATGCACATGAAAATGATTACGTGCTCCACAAATCTTATCTAGATACAAAAAAAATGACTGACAAAGCAAGAGAAAACAGTTTATAATCATATGATCATGTGAAATAAACCTGTTGATTTTTTTATCATAGTTACTTCAGAAATCATGATTTTTCTATCACAGATTGTAAAACTGTTTTAAATCATTAAACTTATAAAGCAAACAACAAAAGGTTTGTTAGCTTTTTAAAGATTATTACTCAAGATTGTCAACATAAAGGATGCAACAAAGATGAGTCTATATCTTTGATATGCATAACTGCCTAAGAAATGAAAAATTAAAATAAAATTCTATGGTTTGTCTGATGTTTAAACAATGAATCTGTAAAAGAAACCTGGTGAATGGAGGCAGCATCTTGGTTGAGTCCTTTGGTACCCTGTTTGGAGTAAACAGAGAAAAGTCTCTGACTCCCATTTAGGACCTTCTTCCTTTCTTCAAATATTGTCACATTTTCATGATGATGATCATTTTTTTCTGAAACTGATATGCAGATACCCATTTCACTAATCCTTCAATTTTCTCAATACAGTAAAATACTGCACCCAAATATATAGCAAATCTTTGATGATAATTACTGCACCCAAATATATAGCAAATCTTTGATGATAATAATTATAATAATAAAATAGATAAAGACCCATGGTGGCTAGTGGAGATACTTAACATACTTAAATGTACAATCATTGACTTTCTGTTAAGGTTGCTTATTTAATTGGCCCATCTCAATATTCTAAACCAATGCTCAAAAGGGTATGAAAAATGTCATCATTTTGTAATATTGATGTTAGCATTCAGGTAAATTTGGTCTGCAAAATAAATAGACAATTTATATAGTTCTTATTCGGTTCGTAAGGTCTCTGCATAAACAAATAGGTGCGTGAGTCCGCCAAGCTTTTCTAAAATAAAATCATTTTTTTATAAAATTATGTTTTTTTTTCCTTTCATTTGGTTAAGCTAAAACATACCAACATTTTTTTTATTTTGTATTTTTACTTTTAAATTATGTATAATAAAAAATTATGTTAAACGAGTAGACATTAATTAGTGAGAAAAAATATTTTTACGCGAAATTAACAACATAATGATAATATATGTTCTAGAAGATTTTAAGGATGTTCGAAAATTTTCTATGTTTGAATACTTTTACTCTGATAACAAATTTGCTGTGAAACTTATTATAAATTTTTCGACCTAATTCAAAAATTATATTTTTTACAATTGACAAATCAGAGCACGGAAACAAAATTATCTTTATTTACTGATAAATATCTAACATTTAATAAATTCAAGTTTGACTAAGCCTAAAACAAAACTATTTTCTGTCCTAAAACCTAACACATTCTAAGCTTAATATAATTTGTTTGAGAACGCAAGTTGATATTAGAAAGATGCTATAAACAAAGCAAAATGAAAGTTAGCATTGCTGTCTTTATTTAAAAGAAATAATATATAAAAATATTCCCAAATTCTTCCTAATCTTCGTTACAATAACATGGCAGGTTAATTGATAATAAAAAATTAGAAAGACCTTGTAGGGATCGAATTGTATACCTAAGCAATTTATAAAAATCAACAAAAAAAATGAATCACTACATTTTTTTTTAATAATCTTATGCATGTAATAAAATATAAAGGGTTAAAGAGATCAGATCACAACGTCATGGAATGAACAAGTATGGCCTAATATTGAAATTCTTAATCTCCTAATAGGCCTGAGGTAGGAGTCAAATAATATTTTATCTTTTTCTTAACTACTCTCTTCTTATCTTCGTATATTAAAAACTTAATAAAAAATTACAAGTTCCTTATTTATCTTCATACAAAATTTGACACTATCAGCAGGTGCAACAAGTTGCTTCTTGTTCATATTCCATATACTTATGAATTGATCCTTTTCAAGGGAAGCATTTTGAATTGCGTGGGAGGACAAACTTCTCTTATCATTTTCTACGATAAGCTCAACTGATAAGTGTTGATATAAAATTAAACAAAGAAAAGGAAAGGTTCACAACATGTCATGCCCCACGTTATATAATAAGCATATTGTGCCAGTGATAGGAAATAATATACAAATAAATAAAATTAAAAAGTTAGATACAATATTTCTAAGTTCTTTATCGTCTTTAATCAACATTTCTAAGAATAATTCTTTGAATTTGTTGTGAGAAAATGTTTCTCATTCTACTTCTTCCCATTTTCAGTCAAAGAATCAAACTTTTATGTTGTGTTAGAATCAAACTTTTATGTTGTGTTTGTTTAGAGTAAATTACTATTTATCATGATGATTTGTGAGAAGAACGCGTGTTTGAATCAAGACATAAGAGGAGAAACTCGTCTTCTACCAAGTTGCAGAGAAACACTGTCAATGTGGTACTTGTATTTTTCTGATTATGCCCTTTAGAAATCGATTATGTAATATTTATAATTGGTTATGTATTGATTTTTGAAGTGATAATCGATTATTTGATGTATATTATCGATTATGTGTTTATTTTTAAAGGGATAATCGATTACCAAATACATATAAACAATTATGTGATATTCAAGCTTGCTGTGAAGACTAGGCAATATATTTTTATTGGATATGACATGGATGAATTTGAGTACAAATTTTACAGCCTTTTTGGTAAGAGATGATTCGAAGCAGAGAGATCTTGTAGGATGGTGGAGTTGAAGCTTAAGATGACCAACAAGATACAAATGCAACAGTTGAAGATGGACAGTTGATCTATCACATGAAGTTGGTGATGATGCTTATGATGAACAACCAACTTTGAAAATTCTTGAAAATGCATTTAGAAGGTCCACAAGAAACAAAAAGTCTTTATCAAGGTATTCTACAAATGAGTTTTTCTTGTTGATTGATGGGGGAGAAGCTGAATTCTATGAAGATGCTAAATGAACATAAGCCTTAGTGGATCGAAGTCATGCAAGATGAGATGAAGTCTTTGTATGAAAATGATACTTATGAATTAGTAAAGTTGCCTAAAGGCGTGAGAGTTTTGAAAAACAAGTGGGTGTTCAAGATTAAAAATGAAGACCACAACTCCAAATCTCGCTTCAAAGCTAGATTAGTGGTCAAAGGATTTAGCCAGAGAAAAGGTTTTAACTTTAAGGAGATTTTCTCTCCTGTTGTGAAGATGTCTTTCATTCATGTAATGCTTAGTTTAGTCGTTTCTCTTGATTTGGAGATTGAACAAATGGATGTCAAGATATTTTTTTCTTCACGAAGACTTAGACAAAGAGATCTACATGAAGCATTCAAAGACATTTATAGCTAAAGGAGAAGTAGCTTATGCATGCAAACTGAAGAAAAGTTTTTATGGGTTAAAACAGACTCCAGGACAATGACACTAGAAATTTGAATTCAGTATGAGAGAGCACAATTACTAGAAGACAACTTCAAATCATTGTGTGTGTTTTCAAAAATTCTCTAGTGGTGATTTTATCATTCTTTTGCTATGTGTGAATGATATTTTGATTGTGGCCAAATACATTTTCAAGATTGATGAGCTAAAGAATTAGTTGAGTAAATTCTTTACTATGAAAGATTTGAGTCATGCAAAACAAAATTTAGGCATGACGATTACCCGATATTGAGATTCTAGAAAATTTTATTTGTCATAAGAGAAGTATACAAAGAAGGTGCTCCAAAAGTTTAACATTGTTAGTCCTCTTACTCCTCATTTCAAATTGACTACTAAACAATGTCCCACTTCAGACAAAGAGGAACAAGAAATGGAGAAAGTATCTTATGCCTCAGTTGTTGGAAGCTTGATGTATGTTATAGTATGTAATATATCAGACATTGCTCATGCGGTTGTTATAGTGAGTCATTTTCTCTCAAATCCTGATAAAGAACATTAGAATGTTGTGAAATAGATTATGATATATCTCAGAGGCACAACCCGTTCGAGTCTTCATTTAGTGGTGAAAATTTTGTTCTTGTTAGCTTTAATAATGCAGATATGGAAGGAGATGTTGATTTTCAAAAGTTTGCTTCAAGTTATATGGTCAACTTTATAAGGAGAGTTGTAGTGTGGAAATTAAGGCTAGAGAAGTGTGTTGTACTTTTTACTGTAAAGGCTAAGTTTATTACAATAACTGAAGCTTGTAAAGAGTTGTTGTGGATGAAATTTGTTTTCCTAGAGTTTGATTTCAAGCAAAACCACTTTATGTTGTTTTGTGACAACCAAAGTGTCATTCATCGTGGTAAGAGTTCTACTTTTCATGCACAATCTAAGCACAATCATGTTAGGTATCACTGGATACAAGATGTATTGAATTCCAAGTTGATGAAGTTAGAAAAGGTTCATATTGATGATAATGATACTAATATTATGACAAAGGCGTTGTTTAGGAAAAAACATGAAACATGTTAGCTCTATCATTAAATTGGCAAAGGCCTCAATCTAGTCAAGAAGGAAGAAATTTGTTGGGCTAATTCTCTCTTTATGAGAGTCAAACCCATTATTTTTTATACATCCATAACATATGGACGGCTTCTTCCTCACCTCCACACCTCCATGATCTCAACCTGGACCTCCATAACACATTGAAAATGTCTAAATTACCCTTAATGTATAATAACATAACCCCACTCTGTCCTTCACCTCCTTTTACGTTCTGCTCCGCCTCCCTGCACCTCCTCACTGTCGTTTCTTCACTCCGTCATTGGTTGTGTTCCGTCACCGGCGTTCTGGCATTCCATTTTGCAACAGAAGGAAAATCGAAGCTATGCAGGAGGTGAAAGAAGTGAAAAACAGTGGTGGAGCCACCATGCAACGAAGTGAAAGTGTGAGACTAAAGGAGAATAAGGTGAAGGACATGATGGTGGGCAAGAAAGAGGCTAGTGGAGATGCCTTACACGACGTCGCTGACCCAGACAATGATACTCTGGTAGCAAACAAGATTGTGCCGGTGGCGGTGGCTGGGCCACCGAGCAGTGGATTGGAGCCGGAGTATGATAAACAAACCGGTGTTGTAAGGAAGCATTATATAGGGATGGTGATTATGTTAAATTTTTTTAGTAATATTTATTTTCATAAAAGTAGCATATAAAAATGTCACTAATTTAAATATTTTATAATATTTTATTAGATATTACTAAATTATTAAATTGTTTAATAAAGAAATATTTTAATAGTTTCATGCTACATTTGAAATTTTAATATACTATGTAATAAAACTATTGTAAATGCAAAGTTATAATGCTGTTATTGGAATCTTATGTACATTATAGCAGAATAAGTGTTAGATGATGCAGTTTAAATTAAAAAAGATATTACTTTTATTACTGTAATAAATATATATAAATATATATATATATATATATATATATATATATATATATATATATATATATATATATATATATATGACTTGGCATGAACTCAGTTTATAGATAAATAGATCATGTTTCTTTTTTCATTTATCCAAAATAACACGTTCACACAGAACTAGGAGTCAGTCATATTTGTATTAGAGATGTAAACAAAAGGGATCACACAAAAGCAGCAATCACATGGTGATTGTTTCATGGCTCTTGCTACTTCTGCTACACTGCTAGCCTTTATTCAATGCTCAGAGTTAAACAACTGCAACCAAATGTCAAAGATATTATAGAATGTGAAAATATAAACAGGAAACATTTTCAGTTCATAACTGTTATAGTAAAAAGATGAATGAATGAATATTAGCTGTGGGATCCATACTTTACATAAAATCATCAATGACAAAGGTGAGAAAGAAAACAGTTGGGAAAAATTGTCAATTTCCCTGAGTTAGAATCAATCAAAACTAATCACCTGACTGACTAACAACTAATACCAGTAATTATACATACCTTAATTATAAGGTTAATTCTTACTACCTGTAAGGATTTTACTTAGTTAACACAACTGATAATTAGTGTTTCTTTTTTATAAGTAGTGAAAAAAACAGAAGTTATGTATAGTGTTTCTCTTCCATTTAAATTAACCGAGCTCGAAAAGACAGAACAATAAAGCAAATACAAAAAAGTTACCTCATACAGCAGCATATATTTAAATGACACTTTCTTTTCTTTCATCCTCCTAATCACTTTATAAGAGAAATTTGTGCCAAACTACTTTTCAAAAAATTCTCACAACTTATCAGTCACATGCTGAGATCTCTTCACTGCAAAAGCACATCAAGCATATTAGACAACCACTTCATTCTTGTTTACACTTCATTCGCTGTTAACACAAAGAACAAACAAACCCTATCTTACCTTTGAGGACTTCTCCATATGCATCAACTGGTCAACTAACTGCACAGAGCAGCAAGATTCGATCAAACAGATGCTAGTGAGCAAGATTCGATCAAGTAGATGTTGGTCACCAAGATTCGATCAAGTAGATGCTGGTCACCAGTAATCACCACATGAACAAAACCCATCTTTAAAGTGATGAAAACGGTTTGAATCCCTCACAATAATGTCCCTTTCGGTAATTTTGGATATGTACTTAGTTGCATTGTGGCAATCACCACAAACACGCAAGTTTTTAAATATCCTGATGGGACTTTTTGGTGGGGTGCTGATAAGTCCAAATGCAATGGCCAGCCTCTCACTATGACTAGTCAAAATCTGCTCTTTCTCATCCTCCTCAACGTCTTGTAAGACAAAACTATAGTCTGGAACATAACCAAGAGCTTTCATTTTGACATTCAAAACCCTTAATTCCTTGTATATCTCTTTACATTGTGGATGAGTTTGGTTCCCTGCATAAAAGACTTCAACTGCACTACCTACTACAACAGAGCTCCATCCAGGAGTCTTCCTCAATCCTCTCTCTCTGGCTAAGGATCTTACTTTAACTGCTCCTTCCCATTTTCCAACATTTGCATAGATATTTGACAGCAAAACATAATAGCCAACATTCTCTGAATCAACTTCCAACAAGCGATTTAAAGCAACAGTACCCAACTCTGCATTTCCATGTATTCTACAAGCAGCAAGGAGAGCACCCCAAATGGATGCATCTGCCTGTATGGGCATATTGTTTACTAAATTATATGCCTTCTCCAAATACCCAGCTCTGCCAAACAAATCCACCATGCAGCCATAATGTTTCAAATTAGGCTTGACCCCACAATCGTTCTGCATCAATTCAAAGCACCATTGACCCTCATCAACTAAACCTGAATGGCTACAAGCCGACAACAATGCTACAAAGGTAATATGGTCTGCCTTTACCCCTTCAGCTAGCATATCCTTGAAAAGTTGCAGAGCTTCTTCTCCACGCCCATGAATCCCAAGAGAAGATATTATTGCATTCCAAGGGACTGAAGTTTCTTGAGGAATTTCATAGAATAGGGACATTGCATCCTCTAATCTCCCACATTCCCCATACATGTCAATCAGGCAGGTAGCCACAAAGACATCCAAATAGAGGCAGTTCTTGATTAGCCTCCCATGAACTTTCATTCCTTGTTGCACAGCTCCAATACGGGAATATGCTGGGAGAATGCTCACCCATGTCCCTTGGTTGGGGATTATCGTTCTACATTCTCCCATCATGTTGAAAGCATCAATTGCCTCACTTGCAAGACCATTTTGAGCATAACCTGTGATGAAAGTGTTCCATGAAATTACATCCCTTCTAGGAAGCTGTTCGAAAACTGCACGTGCACAATCTATCAAACCCAATTTGGCATACATATTCACAAGTGCATTACCAATAACAACATCTTCCTCAAGCCATCCACGCCTCATAACAAATCCATGAACAACTCTTCCAATCCTCCGATCACCTAACTGAACAAAAATTGAGGTCAAACTCACAACCGTCAACAAGTCAGGTCTCAATCCCACAAATTGCATCCCTTTAAATAAACTGAGTGCAGTAACTGGATCATCATTATGTTCATATGCAGCTATTATAGAATTCCAAGACACCACATCTCTCACCTTCATGCCATCAAAAACCCTCTGTGCATCCCGCAACCTATCAAACTTCCAATACATATTAATCAAAGCATTGCAAACAAAAACATCGCTTTCCAACCCATGCTTTATCACGTACAAATGAACCAACATCCCACAAACAACATCATTCACTTGCGCACAAACAGGAAGCACACTTGCCACCGTAACTGTATCCATCTTCACCCCTTCAACCTTCATCCTACCCAAAACACCCAATGCCTTGGCTGCTTTCCCATTCTGAAGAAACCCCGAAATCATCGCGTTCCAAGACCCTACATCTCGTACGGGCATATCATCAAACACCTTGTGGGCAACATCCACAACACTAAACCTTGAATACAAATTGATCAAGGAAGCAGCCACATAGACATCATGCTCAAACCCCATCTTCAAAACCCAGCAATGCATCTTCTCTCCATCAACCACACTCATACAGGCCTTCAACACAGGGGGGAAAGTGTAAAAGTCAGGTCTTACACCAGAATTAGACAACAACTCGCTGACACAGTCCATAGCATCACGGTATCTACCACACCGAACATACGCAGCCACCATTGAGTTCCATGTGAAAATGTTCTTCCTCTGAATGTGCTCAAAAGTGTTGCGAGACAATGAGAGGCTCCCCAGAGTGGCATACAAAGTAACAAGCTGGGTGAACAAAACGACATTTTGAGCCTTACCCAACACCGTAAGAAGCGCATGAAGCTGCTTGGCAGTACCAATGTCGGTGCATGAATGAAATACAACGTTGTTCTTGTTCTCACGATCATGTGATATCTGTTGGAAAGAACCTGTAGCTGATGAAAAAATTTGGTGAATCCATCGTTGCAATGGGAAGACCGTGGAAATTGGCTTCAAATTCGGAGGCGGCAACGATTTGCGAAGCGAAAGCATTGAACATTGGTTTGATTCACTGTGCAAATGCTATAAAGTCAAAATATTCACCACATAAATGACAATGTAACACTATTTTAACATGTTAGTACATATTTTTTTTTTCTCTTTAAAAACACATGGCAAGAATTATTAGTTTTAAAAGTTGATGGCAAAAATAAAAATTTGGATATTCTTTATGCTTTAAGTCAGAAATGAGGCCAGAGAGGAGGATATGTGTATAGTTAAGGCTCTGATGGAATTTGTTCTCACGCACACACTATTGTTGGTGTTTTGGAATTGAGAGTTCAGTAGATTTCGTTCAGAAGGTTGATGCTGAATGTGTTGAGTGGTGTGATTTTAAGAGCATTGTGGGATGCGAGGTGTCTCTAAGAATGTATGTTCTAAATTGTCAAATCCCAGTTTACGTTGTTATTTATAATGAATTTGAGGATGAGTGACTTTGATATGATTGTGTCTAGGAGTTGAAATATTGATTAGCTGTTCTAAATTGGAAGCAGGATTTCAGTGTTTGTTTGGTAGAGAAAATGAGGAATGAAAATTGTCAATGTTTAATGGAACAAGAGGGATTGTGAGTGGGTCCTAGCTTTATTATTTGCATTTCCCATTTATAACTGTGATTGGTTTACTAAAGATTTGGACTTATGATCATCACTTGATACCATTGGCTGCTTTGGTTCATCACTCAAGAAAGCTTTTTGGCATATGCTTTAAAGAAATGATCCATGTATGTGTTGGTATTGCTATTTAAGCTTCCTTTCAATTTAAATGTCTCTGGTCAAAATGAGAATTGGTTGTGTTTGCATTATAGCACTTTAGTTTCTGCAGTTCTAATTGTTTTATTGCCTTTTGCACTTGTAAGTGAAAAGAAAAATGATCCTTTGGCTATGCATGCAGGCGATATTATGATTGTAACCATTCCATTCTTGAACAAGATTTCTGTCTTGTGTGTCCAGATAGTGTTAGTTTGATTGAGGTCTTAGATATGAGGTATTGAACTTCTTGAAACCCGTATAGCTCAAGCCCGAGTCATGCATGAACTGCTTAAACTTCAAACCCTGCTAGCACTTCAACAGGCCACATAACTGACAGTGATCAGATCTGACAAAAAAAAGTGTGTTTTAAGCTTTAGAAAAAAAAAATTAAATTTGCTAACTGTTGCAACCGTGATGGGACAGCGATTTGTTTCGGATTTGGGATTTATGGGGTTTTGATTTTGTTTTTTGATTGAATAATGTTTTTGGCATGTTTTCCAATTTGGGGTTTGTTGAAATTAGGGTTTTTGATTTTGCTTGGAAGTTTTTCGGATTTTTTTCTTTGGTTTGGGTTTCTCTAAGTATTTGGGTTTGAAAGTGTTTGATGTTTTTATTTAGCGTTTCGATGGTTTCTGGGAATGGCTTGTGTTTTTGGGATGTTATCTGGAATAGTGGATGAGGCAGCAATCTCTAAGAAACTCTATCTAACATTTTGGAACTGTGTTTTGTGACTTAACGTTTCTCCCTTTCAAGTTTATGATTCATATTTAATAACTAAACAAGAACACAGACCAAGGACAGAGCAAACAAACACAAACAACCATCCAAGAATACATAGAATTGTACTTACCTCTAAATATTATTTTTTTTTAATTTCTGCTTCTTTCTTGAGATTTTTCTACGAAATTGTATAACTTCTAAATGAGACTGTTCGTAATTTCTTTATCTTTTTGGACATTTTTTTTATTCTGTATCTGGTTCTGCCAGAGACAATGTGAGATTTTAGTTCCTAGTTCCTAATACACAAGACAATATGCTAAATTCAATCACAAAACTGGTTACACAAAGACAATAAAGAAGCCCAACATTCCTAATCAGGATTTTAATATTATGAAACTATGTTACAGTTTACTTCATACAAATCATAAAGCAATTTTACTTCTCTCAAACCATGTTCCACATTTACAAAGTATAAAATTGCCATTGTTGTGGAAATTTTAAATATTAGATTCAAAAGACAAGTTATATTTCACTTATTTTATTCTATAATGATTAAGAAAAAAAAAAGAAAATTGTTGAGAAAGAATAGCAGAAATTGAAGAAGATGTAGCTGCTTGAAATTTGAAGGAACCACAAAAGAAAAAAAGTTCCTCCAATCGTGAATCAATAGCCGATTACATATAGGCACCATGCAAAAGGTTGTTTGTTTTGAGATTGGGCAACAAACACCCGTGTCTGACTTAAGTGCCAACAACAATTGATGAAAACAAAAACAAAAAATTTGACCAGAGATTGTGTCTTGAAACAAAAGGGGTTGTATTTCAAGGATCTTCAACTGGTTTTTTCATCTTGGCTCTAAGCGGCAGTCAGGTAACTATTGTGCAAGTCCCTGCTGTTGACTCTTATTATAGAGCCTTCACCCTTTTGTTCTTCCTAATTTTTATTCACCTTACTATTACTAAAAACTCTATAACATTGATACAAATTTTACTGAACTTTTGGATTAGAGAGGAAAAACCAGAACAAAATAACTCACCTCACTGATTCAACAAAATGTGTCAGTGACATCAAAAGCTGATGGAGAAGTTCGTGCGGCCCAATCCCAATCCCAATCCTCTGGTTCTACGCCGCCCTCGAATTTCGCGCCGCGCGTGACCCTTCAAGAAGCGCCAGGGACCTGTTCCAGCTGCTCGTTTCGTGTTCCGGTGATTGCGGCTCCACCAAGCGGATCG
>Ga0209700_105153_pt1 | contig 22451 bp, 11 predicted proteins | sample SiratroredBW_FD_187528 | JGI IMG/M metagenome (GOLD analysis project Ga0209700, IMG submission 187528) | Root nodule microbial communities of legume samples collected from California, USA - Siratro red BW (SPAdes) (version 2) | ecosystem: Host-associated > Plants > Roots > Nodule | place: USA... | reverse complement strand
TGTATACATTAATTTTAATTTTTATCGAAGTTTTTTTATTTTTATCACTTTTTCTTAAAAATATTTGTAGAAAATTTTGTTCAAATAATTTTTTTTTCAATATATATATATATATATATATATATAATATAATATGATATAATATAATATAATATAATATAGTATAATATAATATAGTATAACATAATATAATATAATATAATATAATCATTAAGCTAGAAAATTTAAAATTTTAATCTATCTTCTTGTGTGATGACAGATTACTTTCAGGGTTATTTTAAACTTTTTAAACTATTGAGTTTACGCATACTATTTTGTGAGTATGCATATTTTTCTTTTCTATATCTCTCACACACATGAAGAAATAACGAAGAAACAATAATATATCTTCTCATATAATATGTTTTTCATTTTGATTTTGTAACTCACTTTTTCTTCCTTAAGTAAGTGATTTATAACTTTTTCTCTTTCTTATTTTTTACACATTTTCTTTATAGTTATGGATAAGTGGTAGGAGTTTAAACCTTCTTCCTGATAATATATATCAATTATGTCTTACCATTATTTTTAAGAAGTACTAAAATAAGTATTTTTAAAAATTTTCAACCAATATTTTCAAATGGTTCGTGATCGTATTCGTTTCACAAGCAAATTAAAAGAATTTTAGTATTGACTATCAACATAATGTTAGACTGTCTAACACTAAAGAGATGATAGTATAGATAAGGGAAGTTAACCCTAAATCGTCTTTTAACGAATTCAATATTAAATCCAGACAATCAATATTCAAAGCTTCTCTGCAATAAAGAAATTTAGTAATAACAATATAGGGTTTGAGATTGTTTGAGCAGAATTAAAAATAATAAAGAAAATAGGTTGCCTCTCAAGTCCTTTCACAACAAATCCTTCTTTGGTTTGCTTAAGATTATTATCCTTCTATTCTTCTCATAAAATTAAACTCAATCAAATAAGCATTAATCAAATTCAACAAAATCTTATTAGCAAAACAAATATCTACTAATATATTCAATATTTCATCTCGTCTCCAAGCGTATACACAATGAGATGTAACCAAAAGCTCTAATTAAAGGAAAATAACTGAATTCTCAACAAGCGTTAAAAAAAAATATTTTTTCAAAAATAGATTTCAAAAAGACTAACAATATAACACAACTGTTATAGAGAATTGAAGAACAAAATTTTATTAAACATAAACCTCAGAGTTCATTGTGAAATCACAAGAGAATCAACCCTAAAGAGTTTAACCTTCCATGATGAAAGTACTAGAATTACAAAAGAAAATAAAACTAGAGTTTTTACTATGGAACAATGTGTATCCTTCATGTCTTCTTCAACCTCTATTTATAATCTCATTTTCTTCAAGAAATTAACTCAAATTTAATTATCAGATTTTGTCTTTGCAATTATTAGATGTTTCCTTATGTGCCAAAAATTAATTTTGTAAATATCTTATATTTAGTAAATATGTAGATTTTTCATCTTCAAATTTCTTTCAGATATTTTGTTTCTAAATTCTGTTTTAGATACCAGCTCATAATAATTGAAATTGCTACAAAAGATATTACAAAATATTTGAAGGAGATTTGTTCTAAATCAAGTAAGATTGAATATGATCATCTTTATAGAAAAATTTGAATAATATCTTGGCAAAAGATTTGATTAGATTTGGAGCCCATGAAATATCTGCAAATAGTTATAAACAAGAAAATTAAGAAAATATGCTTAAAATCCAAGTTTAACCAATAATCTCAATTAAAATCCCATTAATCCTGATTGAATAAATCTTATTTAAAACAATAAATTTATTTTCAATTATAATCTAAGAAAATCAAAGTTAAATACTCTTGATATAAATAAAAATATACTTATCAGTGTGTGTCTTCTTCTTCTTTATCTTTTAGACACTTATTTTGTAGTTGTAAACAACATGTAGGACTGAGGGTTCTCTTCCTAGAAACATATGTAGGTTGCACCTAACCATTATGTTTTTGAAGTACTAAAGTAAGCTTTTATTTTTTATTTTTTCATTTTTCAGAAAATGTTTCAAGTGATCTTTCTTATTCTTCTTTTTCTCTTACAAACGCTCTTTGTCATTGAAGACAAGCGGCAAGAGAGAAGGTCTTTTTTAGAAACATACGCAGGATGCATGATGCATCTGGCCATTATTTTTTAAGAAATACTAACACCTTTTTTTTAGTTGCAAATAAGTGATAATAGTGGGAATCAACTTTCTAGAAACATATATTGATAATGTCTTACCATTATTTTTTGAAAGTACTAAAGTATTTTTTTTTTCACATGTCTTTTTCTTGGAAGCATACACTCATTGCATTTGATGAGTATTTGTTGGAAGCACTACACTAAGTTTCTTCACATTTTTCAGTCAATGTTTGAGGTGATGTGTGTCTTCTTCTACTTCTTTATCTCTTACACACTCTCTTATAAATTTTTGGCATTGGTGAAGGATTAAAGACAAATAACAAAAGATGAGGTTTTTTTTGGAAGCATACTTCGTAGGACTTATTCTTTATTACTGATTAAAAAGAAAATACTTCATAGTTCTTTTTTTAAGCAATTAGATAATAACCACAATTTAATACTGCTTAAAACTTGGAAAATTTTGAAGTGAATGCTATATTTTATTTCAACAAAAGGGACAAGAGTAACTTCTCATATAGGCCAAATGAATTTTTCTTAACAAACTCAATTTAATGTTGAAGACTACATATATCTTATAGTTTCTCTAAGCACCAAATCATCACACGTAGATTTATAAGCACATTTTAAAAGTTATCAGACCTAATAACCTTGTCTCACCAATGTGCTTATAATAAACCATTGAAAAAAATATAAATATAAAATATGATATAATATGAGATATCACTACTGAAACTATAAGAATTAACAATAAATTTTTAACATTTTCATTTCAGCATATTTATTTTTAAATTTTTCACTAGGTCTCTTAAAATTATTTTTAAAAGAAGTAATTAAATATTTCTTCAACATATTCTTTTTTAATTCAACATATAATTTATTGTGAAATTTCTTTGTACAAATATTTTATGAATTTAATATGTATATTTTGTAAATAAAGGTAATTGTAAAAGATTATGAAGAAGTATTCAAATACATAAATACCTAAGAAGATAGGGTTGAATTGTATTGAAAAAAATTGTTTTCAGTTGATGGCAATACCAGTGTCTCACACAACCATATGAAACTTTTCTTGACAAACTCACTCTATTGTTGCAAATTACATATCTTATAATTTGTGTAAGCGCCAACTCACGAGACACAAATTTATATGCATGATGCAGAGATTATCAAATCAAACAATATGTCTCACCAAGGTGTTTATAATACTTCATTGGAAAAAATGTAAATATAAAATATATGATATAATATGAAATAGGAGTATTGGAATTTTTTATTAGATCTCTCAAAAAATTTTCAAAATAAAGTAATTAAGTATTTGTTAAACATATTTATTTTCACTTCAACATATAAATACAATTTGGAATTTCTTGTTGCACATATCTTATGAAATGAATATTTTTTAAAGAATGATAAATGTAAAGTATTGTGAGAAACAACTTATTACATAGGTAAAATGAAGTAACTAAATATTTTTTTCAGCATATTTATTTTCACTTCAGCATATAACTTAGTTTGAAATTGAGTGTTGTACATATTTTATGAAATAAATATGTATATTTTTTAAATAATGATAAATGTAAAATATTGTAAAAAGTAACTGAAATACACAAGAAGGTTGAATTTTGTATTAAAATTGTTTGCAATACATGAAAGGATCAACATGTGACATAGACCAGATGAAGTTTTCTTTGATAGACTCAGCCTAATAGCCTAATACTGCAAACAACTACATATCTTATAGTCACTCTAAACACTAGCTTATCAGATGTAGACTTATATACATTTTACTTTTGTGTTTAAAAATTATGAGATCAAGCGATTACATCTAATGAGATTGCTTATAATAATTTCTTTAAAAAATATAAATATAAAATATAGTATAATATAATATCAAATATTACTACTTAAATTATAAGGGTTAAGAATAACTTTCCAATTTTTTTGTCAACATATTTATTTTGAAATTTTTCATTGGGTCTCCCAAAGTTTTGTAATATGTAATTTATATTGAAAATTGTCAACACCCAATTTCGTCCGGGCGAATAAATTATTTCAAATTATAAAACAATACAAAAATTAAAATAAAAGGGTGTGTCATCTAATTTTATTATACTTTGTCATTTAAATAAAAAAGAGACTTTGGTTCCATTACATTCTATGAATAAATTAATAAAATAAAATTCATAAAAAAAGAAATAGTAAGAAATCAGTCTATTAAAAATTTGTTTAAAAAAAAATAATAGTAATAATAGTAATTAAAAAATATATATCGAATTTTTTCATTAAGAGAAAACTAAAAATTTAGTAATTAAAAGATAACAACTAAAAAAATAATAATAATTAAAAAAAACGAAAATAACAAATAATAAATAAATAAATAAATATTAAATAATTGATGATTAAATAATAAAAACAAAATAAAAATAAATATATATTCAAAAAAAGAATAAATAATAAAAAAAAGAAAGAAAGACTGTTTTCAAACTGCTTACTGATTTATACGTTCAAGATAATAAATATATAATAAAAAATAACAATAAAAAGAATGAGTCAATGCTACTAGACTCCGATGTTCTCACTCCCTAACTCTACGTATTTGTTTTTAATAAAAAATAAATATTTTTAAATAATAATTTTGAAACCGCTCAGATAACAACCCACGTTCTCTACTTAAATAAAAATAAAATTAATAATAAATAATAGATTTTTACCGTTGAAAAATGTTTTAAGTCTCATTCCTAGATAGATTCATTTTAATATTAATTTTTAAAAAATTAAAAAATAATAAATATGAATGAGTCAAAGAGCAGTAACCTCTCTAAACTGAACTACTGACATTTTAAAAAGAATATATCAATTAAAATAAGGGAAAAAAAAGAAAAAAGAGATATATTAGTCAGAGAAAGAAAAAAGAAAAGGACGGATCATTTTGGTGATGGAAAAAAGAGAACGAGAGAATATTGAGAAGAGAGAAAAGAAGAAAGCACACCGAGAAAGAAAAGACTAGGCATCAGGTATGTTTTTTTCTTTTTTGCTTGTACATTCATTCATGGCATAAAATAAAAAGCACTCACAATTATTCCTATTTCATCAACATGCATCTCCATGAACGCATAATTCTACAATGTTTCTGCATTATGTTTTTGCGCTGCATCTCCACTGTACATCCCACCATGAACCTCCATCACCTTTCCATTCCATTCCAATAATCATCAACCAAACCACCTTCTATGCCATGTTAACCCCACTTCCTAAATACACAAATCAAATATCACTCACGAAAAAAATGCAAGCTTCGAAACCCTTCAGCAAACCCTACAAGCACCACATCTCGACGAAAACGCCCCTCACAAATACCCAAGAACAGAACTACGTGTATCCTGATTTTCTATCTTGTATAGAGATACGTAGGAGCGAGGTCAAATCCTTGTCGGGCCCCCTATTAAAAAAATATATATATTTTTGTTTGTTTTTATTTGCATTCTATTTCTGTTTTTTGGGAAAAATAAATATTTCTAAAAATCACATTCTTTTATTTTACTTGTTTAATTAAAGGTACCGCCTTAAGGCGGGCGTTGTGGGGGTGCTAGTACCTTCCCCACACGTAACTGGCTCTCGGACTCTAAATCTGGTTTTGTAAACTTGCCTTATCTAACTTTTTTTTCGGTTTTCCATAGTTTTTCCTTCAATAAATTATAGTGGCGACTCCATTATTTTTTTCAAAAAAGAAATTAAATTTTTGATCGCCCCGTCGTGATCCCTGTTGCGACAAAAATCATTAGTTTACATATGAGGTTAATATTTATATCATTTCACAATGAAATGCAAGGCATTATTTGGAAGATCCTAAATCATGATAAACGAGTCCATCCAATCAGGGTCATCCAAAAAAAACATATGTTATGCATCTCCACCTTTATCATATATCATTGAGAGCCTATATAATTAATCTCATCTTTTTTATATCATACTATCAAAACATGTATAAAAAACATATTGAAAATACAACATCATCACCATAACTCAGCAAATTGTCACTTAAGCAAGCTCCTCTCGCTATACACAAGGTAATATTCCTTTCACTAGAGCAGTATTCATGTTGTTTGAGCAAAATACAACCTAAGAGCATCACTTCTCTAGGGTTTCCTCACTCCAGCAATCATCTCATTACTTGAGTATCAACAACTTAAGTGGTACAACTAATATCTGAGGGATACCACTTTATTAAAAGAAATCCAACAAGTTTTAGAAGAATCCTCTATTGTCATAGGATGCTTAAGCATTCAACCATCGTTTGAGCATCCAAGACATGCGTCATGCACTGACACATATCAAGCCACACATATAATACCTTACACATTGCTTAAACGTTAAGAATAATACTTGAGCATCTAAGACACGCATCATGCACTACACACATCAAGACATTTGTACACCACCTTACACCAGGCTTAATAGTTAAGCATGATGCTTGAGTGTCATGTCCAATGCTTGAATGATATGCTTCAAAAGGAGAAAGAATTCTCTCGATACCTGATAAGTGTCTAAATACTTTTTTTCCCATTTTATTATGACACTTAAATGAATGCAAATGAAATATTTGTAGTCAAATTGAACTTAATTCCACTTAGAATCTTAAATTGATTAAAAATAGAAAAATTGTTTAAACTTTGCCCAAATGTTGCAAGATTTGAGAAATAGTTAAGTAAACTAGTACCAAGTGTAGAGCTATCCGTTGAACACAATGCATGAGATGCTCCACGGAATCAAAGTTGAAAAGGACCTAAGAAGCTATCAAGGTGGTGAGCAAAACTATGCTGCAGCTCAGCAAACTCTATCCAGAAAAGGGTCTGATTTGAATGGAGATCCAACTGAGCAAAGCAACAAAGAGATGAGCTGATATTATAGAAGTGTAACTATCGGGAATGGAGTGCAATATTGTTCTAGTAGATCTTAATGCAAGGAACGAATCTCATCAAGTCAAGGAATTGATTGATTGTTCTTCAATCCCTAGGTAACCATGATTAATGAATTAACTTGGTTGAGCAAAAAGAATAAAAGAATATTTATAAACTACATATGTGAATAGGGAATGCAAACATGTTTAAGTTTTATTTAATCCCAATGCTTAACTTTAATATAACTTCATGACTTGTCTCCATCTATCTACTCTATAATTTTTGCTTATTTACAATTTTAATGTGCTGTTTTTATCCTTGTATATCTGTCATTATTGACAAAAGAAACATCAAATATCGAAATACTTTATAATCCCTGAGAATTCGACAATCCCACTTTCAAATATACTACCGTTGACTTGATCCACTTGTCAAGAAAACTACATCAACTTCTTTGTCGCTCAAATTGCAAGTCAATGCTTAAGCCATACTCCATGTTGCTTAAGAAACCAATACGTTAATTGAGTAATGTAAGACAATTAATGCAATTAATGTATAATACTTGGACTTCGCTTGAATGACAACATGTCACTCAAGCGATATCTAGCCTAAAAGCAACCCCAAACTCATATTTCACATGGATTCTTCACACCCATATTTATGAAAATACTATTCTAAAGTAATAATGTCACTTCATATCTCACATGAATGACATATGTCTTCATTTTACAATCAATACCATACATATATAATTGAATCCATACTCACATAGTATATCGTCAAGCTATATACCTTCCACCTATATAACCATTACATTGTTAATATGTAGAATTAGCTTTGCTTATATGGATTGAAACTTGTTCTCTCCAATAATACTTTGATAATCTCTTTGGCAATCCAACAACCTAGGTAAACTTTTAAAAACTCAATCATACACCGGAAACACCTCCCCTTAACATATACCTTAGAAAAAAAGAAACATGACTAAAACTTAAAAGGAGTTCTATTTACTGAAATTAAAATTTAATCAATTCAAAACTCTTTTCTTTATTTAACATGCTTCTCATAACGTCGATCTATCTAAAATTTGTCCATCTATCTAAAATTTCACGATAAAAGATTTATTAGAACAAACTAAGAAATAAATGTCTAACTTCTATTTATAAAGTTAATTTTCTATTAACTTTTAAACTTATTATTAAAATATTCAGAATCTTGAAATTAAAATGGTTGAAAAAAAAGAATACAACTTTTAATATGTACAAAATAACAAATTATAACATTATAACAATAATTAAAGTTTAATAAATAATTGATTAAACGTGAGTAAAATACTGTTATAGATAAGGAATGACCATCAAACTATTTTTATAAATAATCATGATTTTAATTATCTTGATTTTTACTTTTATTTATTTATTTTTTGTATTTGGTCTTCTGGTCCCCCAAATTGTTTAGTTTGATTTTTAGAATTTCGAATTCACATTTTTCTTGTAAAAAATATAAAGTATTACCATTAATATCATGCTACATAATAAGCAACATATATGCTTATTTTGTAGTATATAGCATATTCTTCACTTCTATCCTAATGCTATCGTCACGTACCTTTTTTAACGGGGCAGATAGAATCTGAAAATTTATTAACGATACCATTTCTTCCCAAGAATATTTAAATTTCCAACACCGTTGATCACTCACCCATTGTTGAAATTCATCAATAAATCTGTCTTGTTTTCACGCAATAATATGCACAATATGTCCATATACATCACAATCAAAATTTGTTGAATGATTCTTTCTATTAAGAGCAAATTAAAGTTAGAAGGATTAAAAAATATTTTACTTTGGAAGTGTAGAATAATACTGTGGTTAAAATTTGCAAATTTTAGTATATATATTTGACCCATTGACAAAGCTTTCAATTCTCCAGTTAGTTATAATTAATAAATCAAATTACTAAATTAAATTAATCTATTTTATTGTTGATTTAATATATATATATATATATATATATATATATATATATATATATATATATATATATATATATATATTTGTATATTTTTTGGTTGATTGAATATTTCTTTTGGGGTTTAAAAATCACCACATGTTTATATATTTATTGGATCAAATCCAATAAAAAGATATGTTGATTTTGTAGGTATATGGATCCAAAAGTAATGATCATTTCATATTAGGTTTCTTGTCTATTTTGAATAAAATGTAGAATCTTCACTTTTGAAACTACTTTACAACTCATTATTCTATCCATGAATGATTAAGTGAACAAGGAGAGATCAAGGGAACAATCTTATTTTTAACCTGTGAATTTTTGTATAAAATAAAGTTAACATTATGAAAGATTTCTTCAAATTCAAAATGTATGTGATTTATGAATATTTACTACTATACGTTAATTGATTTTTTTTTCAATATAGTTATTGAATCCCCTTATCATTTAATTCTGAAAATAAATTTATGCGTGAAATGTTCATTAATGTGGATATGCTTACATGGTGAAAGTGATATAAGTGGTGGAAGATTGTTTCAACTAGCATTGCCTTTGTCTCTTTAAGATAAAATTATTTTGTGTTAGACACTTAATAAAGAAAAGAAATATTAGAATATATATATATATATAAGTGTTGAAAAGGACTTGAATTTTATCTTTAAACAAACAAATGAGAGTGGCCATTTCATTGGGTCAAAGAACAGAACCTCTTGGTCAAAATCAAGTCCCACCATTCATGTATTTTGTTTTCTTTCAAATGTCTTTTCTGCTTCTTTTTTTTTTTCTTCTTCTTATTTGCCTAAATGTTATTTTTAATGGCTTTCGTAACGAATCTCTGTATTCATGTTAGGTGACAGTGTATAAACATAATGTCTCAAAAGAAATGATGAGTAAGAATATCTACATAGAAAGAAAATCATACCTACAATTTCTTAATTATAACTATATATAGACATGCAAATTTATGTATTTTTGTCACATAACATTATATTATTATATTAATTAGAATGGATGAGACTAAAAAAAAGATGCTTTATTATTTTTTTCTTATCTTTATTTCTCAAAAATATTTATAGAAATATTTATCCAAACTTATTAATATTTATAAAAACTATCGACAAATTCATATTAAGAATAATATTTTATTCATTGACAGTGTAAAATATATCTAAAATTGATTATTAGACAAGTATCAGACTAAATACATCTTATTGTTTGTGTAACAAAAGATTACTTCTAAACAGAAAGAAGTTCTCATTCCTCCAGAAGAGAATTATCAAAGGTTTGTTGAAAACAATAGTTCTCATTGTCTAGAAGAGAAAACTTTCAAAGATTTGTTACAAAAGTAACTTCTCATTAACCCTAGATGAGAAATAGCACAACATTTGTTCAAAACAAAAATAACTTTTCATTCACCCTACAAGAGAAATAGCATGAAAAAAGTTAATATAAATATATATTATTTACAGAATTGTAATGTATTTGAGTTTCTTTGATCCAAAAATTGGTTGAAAAGAAAAAGAAGTTCTCAGCATTTAACCTAACATTATTCCTCTGCCCATCCCTCTCAGTTAATTTGGCAGTTGAACATGGTTGCTGGGCACTGGCACACATCACGGTGACTTCTGTCTCTCTCTGATGCATGTGGTCCATGCTTGGATATAATTACTCATCAATCAATTAGCTAGGGTATGGCATGCTGTTCATTGTACTAGAGAGGTGGAATAATTCAAATACGAGCATTGCATTGCAATGGTTCAAACTCAACCCTCTCTCCTTATACAGCTTGGTAGGTATAGTAAGGTACTACGGTATTTGTACACACATATATGGACCAGACCAATTTAATAATTTCAACACTTTTGTGTCAAACTACACTTATAATTATTCCTCGTAAATTCACTGACTTTTCATTTTCACTCTTAACTAAACTGCTCATATTTTACTTAGCTTCTGGAATGTGAAGGACAACACAGCAGTTAATTTGCCCAGATGCCATTAATAATTTTATGTAAATGTAACTTTAATCAATGTAACTCTTGTCCAATTTTATAAAAAATAACAACAGAACATGGTTAGTATTTGTATATTTATTTTTGGATTATATTTTTGTAGTGCTTTTTTATATCACCTTCTATTAAAGTAAATTGTACATTAGAGTGATGTATTATTATATAAACAATATAAGTTGAATAGTTTATAATTGAGAAAAATTTACAAATTTATTATGTTAAAGTTTTGATTCAGTTAAATATGGTGTTATATTGTTTTATGTGATTGATATGTATTTTTTAGTGATTTTTTTCTCACTATTTATTTATTTATGTGATACTGTTAAATACTAGATATGAAAAAGGGTGGAGTTGAAGTAAAAATTTGCAACTATTCTTTTTTTTTATACCTAATAAATATGGAATATATGATTTATTCCCTCCTTATTAAATAACAAGTACATAGGTGTATTTATTTATATATTTATTAAATATTTTTTATAAAGTAAAAATAAAAATAAAGAAAATATGATATAATTATATAAACTTTAAAATAAAACATAAATAAATTAAAATTTTTGATAATTTAGAATAAAAAAGAGTACGAAGATAACGATAAAAATACTATAGAAACAAAGATAATTATAAAGATAGAAAAAACACTGAGAAAACACATTTTATTGAGTATAACATTATTGAGATGGTGGGAGTACTAAAAAGTAGAGAATTCTATTAGATTGAATGGCTATAGACCAATTTGGTTGGTGGGAAGTATCTATAAAATTATAGCTAAAGTATTATCTATTAAACTATAAACGGTCTTAAGTAAGGTCATTGATCCTGTTTAAGTTGCCTTCATTGAAGGGAGATAGACAGTGTGTTAATAGCCAATGAACAGGTTGAAGAAATGAGAAGAAGGAAAAAAAGTTGTGTGATAGCTAAGGTTGATTTTGAGAAAGTTTATGATTTCAACAAGATGAGAACTTCTAGAATATATGATGACTAGACTTGCTAGTGTAAATGGATTAGGTGGATGAAAGGATGTTTACAATCATATACTATATCAGTCTTGATTAATAGGAGTCCAACTCTAGAATTTAATCAACAAAAGGACTGAGGCAAGGAGATCCGATTACACTTTTCTCGTTTCTAATTGCGATTGAGAGCCTTTCAAGAATTGTTAGATAAGTTGTAAGTAAGAATTGATTGGAAGGAGTTACAATTGAGAATAAAGAAGTGTAGGTAAGTATTATTTAGTTTGTAGATGATACTATATTTTTTGATAAGGCAAGTTTGGATAATAAAATTACTAATTACTATTAAAAGTGTCTTTAGATTCTTTAAACCTGCTTAAGGTTTAAAGGTAAAATTTTTATAAAAGTAAGATAGGGGTTTGGGGATAGACGAGTAGGACATGGAGAGGTTTTCTAAAGTATTGAATTGCAATCATATGGGAGCACAATTCATTTAGATACTTCGAAATGATGGTTGGTAAAAATTTGAGAAAACAGGAGTTGTGGTAGGAAGTTGTGCACAAAATTAAAAAGAAATTAAGTAGGTGGAGAGGAAGAGTTATATCATTTGCTTGTAGAATATGCTTGGTAAAGATTGTTATCACAAATTTACCTTTATATTATATATCCTTCTATAAAACGCCATCTCAGGTTAAAATGATATTTGGAAAATTCAAAGAGATTTCCTTTGAAGTTGGGGTGCAAAGGGAAGAAAAAGTAGCATGCATAAAGGGATGACATTTGTAAAGCTAAGGAGGAGGGGGATTTAGGGGTGAGGAATATAAGGTTATTTAATATTGCTTTATTGGCCAAATGGAAATGGAGATTAAGGCCAACAAGTGAGTAAGGACTTTGGAAAGATATTATAGAATCTAAGCATGGGTCATGGAGAAATTTAAATGTTAAGGGAAATATGAGATATGATTTGTGGTGGTGGCAATACCTTAGAAAGGTATGTGGAGAGGGAAGACATGGAGAATAGTTTGATGAAAATGTTAACTAGAAAGGTGGAAAGTGGAGAAAAAGTAGACTTTTCAAAAGGCAAATGGTGTGGACCAATTCCTCTTTCACATAAGTTATCTAGAGTTTATGCAAATTCAGAATGTAAGAGCCTAACGAGGTGGATGAGGCAAGTGCATGGGTGATAAGTGAGAGTGGGAACTTCAATGGAGAATGGAGTGATTTTAATAGGAAAAACTACATTTAAACGAGTTCTTACAGGATCTCTCAATCGAACAAAATTTATAAGTAGAAAAAGGATGAAGAGTGTGGAATGATGAGAAGAAAGAGGTCTATACAGGCAAAATAACTTATATGAAACTTGAAGATAGTTGTAGGTGAGAGTTTTCTGAACTGTTTAAAACTCTGTGGCAAGCGTTGCCATCTGCACTTTATCTAGCTTGGCAAGCGTTGCCATCTGCACTTTATCTATCTTGGCAAGCGCTGCTTGATGGATTATCAACAAAAGAAAATTTGCTTATGAGGGGACTAGCCTTAGAAAATAGCCTCTGTGTTATGTGTGGAGTGCAGAGGTAATCAAGGCATAATTTATTCCTTACATGTAAAATCGCTATCCAAGTGTAGAATACGTGTTATGTGTGGCTTAGAATGAGTACAACACATCATAATGAGTTGAGATATAGTTTTCTACAATTTAGTAATAGTGACTTTGATGAGTATGAGAATAGGGTTTGGAGAGGGATCTAGGTAATTGTGATATAGTGCATACGGTATCAAAAAAATGAAATCATCTATAAAGAAAAAAAACTCTAGATACGAATGAAATTTTTACCTACGCACAACTAAAATTGTGGACTATCTACATTGAAAATTAAGTAGAGCATTATTTTTGTTATCATATTGGTGTTTGTGTCAAGGTATTATAGAATTCTTCCATGATGGATAGTCAAATTGCTATCCTCATTTAGAGCAACTGCAGTCCTTTATTTAGAATATAAGGTGTCATTAAGTCAAAATGAAATATCAACCACAATTGGTGTAATTAACATCATTGTCAAAACTGAAATATGGAGGAATGTACAAAGTGTTCAATCCTCTTGGGAACCATATTACTTTACAAGGGATACATATTGAAAGTATGTTAGATGTAATTTGAGTCATTATAGGTTTGCATGTTATGTTGTAGGGCAAAGTTGAAGAGGTTGTGGTAAAAGTGAAACAAGATTCAAAAGACAATGGCTAATTTCACATGAAATTTGAATATTTTGATAAATGAACCTTATGATGTGGAGGATGACATGAGAAATATTTTTTTTTCTTATCAAAATATGGGAAGTAAGGAGTATAATAGGAACTAGGAGATGCACTATTTGGAATAGTTTCGTATTAAGGGTTTGAACATCCATCAAATGTTCTATTTTATTCATTTTACTTTTGTTGATAAAAAAACTAATATATTTACTATGCCATTATTTTTTATTATTAATATTACTATACTCATTTTATTATTTCATTACCATTATTATCATATAAAATTACCATTAATGCTGCTACTCTAATTATTTTTAGCCATCACATTGCCACTCTCACCTGTACTAAAATAAAATAATACATGGTTATTATTTAGTAGGTATTAAATGAAGGATACAAATAATTATTATTTATTTTATTTTATTGTATTTTATCATATGTTTATTTTATACTGTAACCATTAAATAAGTGTTGAATAAGTGTGAATTAATTACACATTAGTTAACATATTATTCAAATAATAATTTATCTGAGGATGTGGAAAATCATATCTAAATGAATGATGAAATCTTACAAATATCACCTGTAAATATGTATGTTGAAAGGCATGCAAATATAGTGATTTAGCAATTAAAATCAAATTAGTCGCTAAAATAAATTGATATTTGGTAGTTATCTTGGTCACAATTAACGATAAACTTATTTTTAATCACTAAATTTACTTATTATTTTTTTATTGATTTAGTGATTAAAACCAAATTGATTGTGAAAATAAATTAGTATTCGGTTGCTATTTGGACTATATTTAGTGATCAACTTATTTTGGTCACTAAATTCAATCACTAAAATTGTTTGTAATGATTTATTGACTGACACCAAATCGGTCGCTAAAATAAATTGGTATTTGCTTGCTATCATCATTATTTTTATTTTACTTCATATAGGCATCAATTTAATGACTAAAATTTAGCTACCCTCATTTTCGATCACTATTTCAGTCATTACACAAACTAATGTTACTAACATTATTCCGTAGTTGTTTTGATCTTAAATTAATGCTAAATGTAAATCAGTTGCTATTTTGATCATAATTAGCTATCAACTTATTTTCATTACTAAATTCAATTACTAAATGATTTTTTTTTGTAGTAATCAAATAATCTTTGACTATATGATGTCCTTATATAAAATGCAATTAATGTTATGAAGTCATAACCAATCATTTAAGTCTTCTAAATTAGAGTTCTGTCAAACATTTAACTAACTTTCTTTATCAGAAAATAAGTTATTCTAATTGAATTCCAATGTTTTGTTCAATACAATATGTTTAAACTTACTCACAAAATATCCAAAACATCAAACTTAAAAAATTACTATAATTTAAAACTAACATAGATTATGATTGTTCATCAAAACCCCACACACAACACATATTCCAAGACATGCGAAAAAAAAAGAAACAAAAACAAATTTATTTTAAACAAAAATCTGATCATATATATTTTCTTTTTTCTACTAAGTTTACTCTAGTAGGTTCAAATTTAAAATAAAAATAAAAATGAACGACTAACTTGTAATCCAAAACAAAAGGCAAAGAAAATAAATAATAGAGAGATAATGATTTTTGTAAAATAAAATTAAAATATTTAATTTCTTTTATTTATAAGTTTTTCTAATATAACTAATATATTCCCATTTCATCATATTAAAGTCGTTTACACTCTTAAACATAATTTACTCTATCCTTATATTTTCATCACATTTTAAAAAAATATTCATCACTACATTACGTTATATTATTTGTGAACTTACATGGTGCATTATTTTACAATGGTATTTTTTTATACTATAAAAGATAATAAGAAACGTATCACCGTAATAGCAAGTTAAAACCTTGATAATTAATAATTATTTTTTCAATAAAAATATAAAAATATTTATATGGATTAAAAATATAATTAATTTAAGGATGAAAGATTTTTTGTGTCTAATAGTATGTTTGTTTTATTAAACTTACTTATGATGATTATGGGTTTAAAAAGAGGATATGAATAGTATAAGTTTATATAATTAGGACTAAGTTTATTTTTGACCATTTAAGGTTAAGCTAAAAGAAAATTGGTAAAGTTGAAACAAACAAGAATGAATGTGAACTTGTCAAAGTTTGGGTTATAGAAAAAAGATTTCCTTATAAGTTATCTTCTATTCTCTCGTTTAAACCTTCATCTTTCTCAATCGTGAAAATAGTCATAAAAGAGTTTGACAAATTCCATGTACATGTTCCTTCTTTTTAATTGTTTAACAAAGATTTTGATTTTGAGAGCACTTTCTTGATTATATTCAAAATTCTTGAACTGATGAAGTAATCGGTCTTGTATTGGTTTAATATTTCTTCTCAAAAGTATTTCTAAAATCTCATATCTTTTTAAGGTAAAGAACATTAGAAGTTGTTAAATTAGAGTTTGAGATGTTAGAAATTTGCTATATATTTCCTTAACTTTCACTATTTTCATGAGGAATGGTGAAAATAAACTTGTACTTGAGATTTTAAATGTGTTGAGTTACAATTTGAACTTAAATGGTATATACAATGATTGAAATAATATATATTTGATGTTTGGGCTTGCTGAAAATTTAGATTTTGATAATATTAAAAATTTGACTTTCATAACTATGTAGTATGGATTGAAACTATGTAGTATGGATTGAGATAACTTAGGTTCATAGACAAAACAAGTTCAAATATTTTTAGTATGTACTTATATGAGTTGTGAGAAGTAGAAAGGTGTATATGTAATTAATAGTGTGGGTGGAGATCGATGAAGTTGCCAAAAATAACTTAATTGAAATTCTGTGGGTGAGATGAATTGTTTGAATAAATTCTTTTGGAATGTGAAAATTTTAATTTTTGATGAATTCTTGTACAAATGATCACTTCATATGTTTATATGTTTGTAATCGATTAAAAATTAAAGAATTGGAAAATTATTAATTGTTCTCGTGTCATATTTTTTTACATCTCATTTAAATGAAATCATTCTACTCTAGCAAGATTGAACCTAAGAATCGGTTTGTAAAGTCTCTTTATTCAAGTGATCAAATTGTTGCTATAGTGGTTGATATATCATTTCAGTAACAATTGAGAGTTAAGGATATTGTTACAATGATTTTTTTTTTAGAGTATGATTGTTAAAGTGATTTTATAATCTCTCAAGTCATATTTGAAAAAGGAATGAGACGTAAACCAAATTTAATTTTTAAAAAATATTACTTAATTAATTTATACTTAATGAATTGATCTATTTACATGTCTCTTATTGTATATATAAATGAAAAAAATAATGTATTTTCTTCTGTTTACTAGTAATTTTTTTTTTATGAATATAGTAAATTGTTACCTACAATATTTATATAATCAATATGAAAAAGAAAATATGTTTAAGTTAAGTTTTACAAATAAGTTTTTAAAATAGAAATTTATCCTAATAAAAGAAAGATATTCACACTTTACTAAATTTTTATGTAGAAAAGAATATTAAGAGTGAGAAATCAATTTATTGTGTGTTACTAAACTCCTCATCATGATAACAAGTAAAGAATATTGATTCGTGAACATCCATGTGAGGAAATAGATTACATAAATCAAGAATTGTTATGTGGATGCTTAGCTATATGGAAAAGGGCAGAAAAATTGTATCAATGTTTAATTATCTTCCAATTTTTATGTTAGAACTTTTATATGACTAGGTTATTTTCAATGTAAGTTATATATTAGCGACTATTGAATTGTTAATGGCCTTTATTTTACCACATGTCTTCGTTTGTAACCACATTATTGATGTATGACGTAAAATCCATGTGTTTGGTTTAATCATTTTAATATTATAATATTATATTATTGATGGTTAGTACTTATATTCATAGCATGTTTTGTTATATTATTATATTCATAGCACGTTTTGTTATACAAGCTAAAGTTCGGTGGAAAGAAACTTAAACTCTAGTTGTTTAAGCATGCATTCTTTTCACTAAAACCAGTTGAAATTTGGTTTTCCAGAAACCAATCCCGGTCTAGGATGTTGTTTTTTTAAATAAAAAAACAGAAGGTAATTATTTTTAAATAAAAACTATTAAAATATTTTAATTATTTGAAAATGTATTTATATTTTAAAAAATTAAAAAATAACATTTTTATATTTTTTTCTAAAAAATATAGTTTTATGATTAATTAAAAATTGTGACCTCTTATAATTAAAAATTAAAATTTTACCAAAAAATTAGTCGAAATTCAGCTTTTCAGAAACTAAATTCCAGTGTTGCATTTTGATTTTTTTTTAACAAAGAAAATTTTATTATTGTTAAAATATTTATATAATAAATTTTGGTTAAAAATTATCTTAATTATTGGAACATCTATTAATATTATTTAGAAAACTACAAGCAGCATGAAAAGTAGTTATATATATATAAAAGAAAATAAAGAGAATAATATAAACTGAAAAGGGATAAATGTAACATATTTGAGATCAACATTTTTTATGAAATTTTCGTAGTCTTTGATTTACTATGTATATGCTAGTATATTACAGAAAAAATTTCAGGCAAATTAACACTACAATTATACAACACGTATTTTACATATTTTCCGTACATTAAGTTCTTAAATGAATATTTTAATATGACAAAATAATACATACAAAAATCATTCTCACTATGTGACTACTATCTCTCTATATATATATATATAAAAGGGTAAACTAATTGAATTTTAAATATTTCATATATTATATATCAACATACAATATTAAGGACTTTAACTAATTGATTTTTTTACACAAATTATAAATCTACTAGCTCTTTTAACATATTTTTAATAAATTGATATTTAATTTTTTATATATTTTGTACCAGAATATAGAATGAGATTCTTATATAGATTAATAGTAAGATTTCTATGACATAATATAATGATGTTATATTTTTAGATGTTATAATCTTTTAATTGATTTTTTTTATTCATAAAAGTTGTGAACAACATTTTAAGTTTAGAGTTTTATTTCATTTTTATTGAATTTCTGATGTATTTAGGCATCACTTATTTTTCATTTATTTGTAAACAGTTTTTGAATATTGAATAAATTGAGAGAGTTTTTATAGTTCTTTAAAAGGATAATTCTCTTCTTATTAGAGTCTAATATTACATTCTTAAATTAAGTGTCGGACTTCATTAATATTTATTTTGAATTTTCTTCATTAATATACTTCATAAATCTATAAATCTTATTTTCCATTTCTTTTTGAAATTGTCAAGTTCATCTTATTCAGCTGATCTTGATTGTTTGTTCTTAATTTATTATCATATCCATGTTTTTTTAATACAAACTTCTGACTTATGTAATCCTAAATTTGTGTCCAATAGTGAAATCATTGAGTTTCATTTTCTTTTATGAATCCTAAAAGATAAAACTAATAATTAATTTGTACTCTTTCAATTAATTTAATATTGAAAAATTGTTTACAAAAAATGAAGGACTATTTGATAGTTTTTTTCGCCTAGATGCATCCAAAATTCAATAAAAATAAAATGAAACTCTAAGAATGTTTTGGCAAAAAATTTAAACTAATTTAAGAAGGGAAATTTAATTTCAAAACTCAAAATAAAAGCAAATAAAATCTTGAATGATTAGCCAAAATTGCACATGCATGTCATGTTTGCCTCATGCTTCTTTTGCTTCCTTAGTTGCACATTTTCCATGCCTTCTTGTATCTCTTTCTTGGTAGAGATTTTAAGTAGGTTTGGTTAACTTCTAATTACTCTTGCTTCCTTGTCTTTCAATGCTCACTCTCTACTCTTATTAGGCTTAATAGGTCCAAATAAAAAAATATTATTTACACATATTTCACAAATGAGAGAAATACAATGAAATTAAATTATAAGTTTCTAAAAATTACACTAAAAGTAAATTGTTTCATATAAACTATAATTTTATTTATTTAAATACTAATTAAGATCCTCCCCGTCCATGCACTCATCACGTTGATCATATATACTTCACCCATCTCCATCAATGGTAGAAATCACAAAAAAAGGCATCCCAACCAAATAGACAAAGTATCATTAATATTTTCAACAACTTTAAAAAATCCTCTCTTACAATCACGGCTAAAGGTAGCCCTTCCAAACAATCATCCAATTAATTATACTCCTTCAACGAGCACTTGTGAAGCTTTAGTAGTCAACATTGTCTAAACGTTTGTGTTGATATTTTTTAATAAAGTTGAACTTCTCAAAAACATCTATAGCAAGATAATATTCAGAAAGAACACTAAAGGGTGCTAGTTGTATTTTTGCAATTATTAGTCAACCTCACCTACAATGTGCACACCTTAACCTCTTTAACAACATTCAACCCGAATAACTTGTAAATCAATCATCACAAACCTATCCTTGAGCCAACACCTTAACCACAACAACCACGAACAACAACACCTTAATAACCTTTCTACAATGACATGTGATCCATGAAATGACTATTCAAACTTTTGGTTTTTCTCTTAAAATGACAAAAGATTCAACTTTCATTCTTCATGTTTCTTTGATTTGATGGTGCTTTTATGATCTTATCACAAATTTTTCATACTATTTCCTATAAGTTATTATGAGATCAATTTACTATAATATGCTATGATGAATGCTCTGATTATAATAATGTTGTTGTAATAAATTTATTTTATGCTTTGATATATCAAAATTTATACTAGCTTGTCATCATAAAAAATGAAGAGATTTGTGGTGGATAACTATCCTGATAACAAGATATATAAATTTATGTACTCCAATCATGTTATGAAGTTAGGTCTTATATCCTTTTTACTACACCCATATGCTAAATATATACAAATTTTCAGCTTTACATAAAGACTTACAAAGAACAAGTTCATGTCCAAGTATCATCAACCTTTATGAATGACATGTTTCATAAAAAAAAGTGCAAGCTAACATCCAATATTGTAAGTGTACAAGATGATAAAGCAAAATCTAAAAAAAAAAACACCTTTTGCGCTTCCACTCTACGATAAAGAATATAAATTGATTTTATGAAGAGAAAAAGTGCAATCATGCAAAATGATAACCTACTCGAAAAAGGTGATTTACTTTTTCTAACCATCAACATTAAAAATATTATTGAAGATTGTGCTATGATTATATCAAAAATATATGACCTAACCTAGGAGTAAAAAGTATATTCAAATATGTTGATCTGAACAAAAAATTTGTTATCGAATCACCTATTATAACAAGGAAACACAAAATATAAAAGAAAGAAAGAGAGAGAAGTGAATATTATGAAAGTATTCACTCTTTTAAGCATTGAAAAATTCCTTGTCAAACTTTGTTTGTGAAAGCTACATGTGATTTTTTGAAAAAGAATATTTAGAATCTTAAACTAAGGGAAAGTCTATAGTTGCTAGAAGTGGCATAGATTGAGGTAGCTCATCTTGCTTAAGCAATTTCATCTCCCATAATAAGAAAACCATTCTCACTTAAGTATTATTATGTCGCTTGAGAAAAATACCTCTGGAGATTATAATTAACTTGTGATAAAACTTTAGTTATGAATTTAGCTTGATTAGTGTAAGAACTTGAATTAAATTTATCCTTGTAGAGTTTTAAGAACATAACAACATGAAACTCAAAGATGCACATCCCTAGAAATGAATTTAATCCATATGATTATATAAGTGTTAAAGTTTACATTTAAAAGTAGAACAATAATATAAAGACAAGATAAGAACAATAAATGAAGACAAGATAAAAACGACAAAAACAATACAAGGAAGAAGAAAAAACAAGAACTCTAAAAGGCTTGTCACTAAATACCAGTTTAACCATAGAATTATACAAGTGTGAACGTTTAATTCAAAGAGAAGAAGACAAACATATACACATAATAAAACAAGAATGAAATTGAGAAAACCGAATAAGAAATTTAAAAATTACAGAAAGGAATTAAAAGATAAAATTGACATGAAGAATGTATGAAAAAATAGAGGTTGTCATTTCACTTGGATAAGCTCCAAGATAAATGTTTATGGAGTTACCACTTGATAAGGCTTGACTATGAGGAGAACCTACCCCCCC
>Ga0209700_105152_pt1 | contig 22452 bp, 13 predicted proteins | sample SiratroredBW_FD_187528 | JGI IMG/M metagenome (GOLD analysis project Ga0209700, IMG submission 187528) | Root nodule microbial communities of legume samples collected from California, USA - Siratro red BW (SPAdes) (version 2) | ecosystem: Host-associated > Plants > Roots > Nodule | place: USA... | reverse complement strand
AAAAAAAAAATTAAAAAAAAAAAAAAAAAAAAAAAAACATATAGTAAGGAACACAAAGTAAAACATGAAACTTCCTCCATCTCCAACTCCCGAATTCTCTCCCTTCAGATCCCAAGTTTAAAGGCTTCCTCTTCTGTCTCAACCTCAATCTTTCAATTCTTTCTTAAAATTCAATTGAGAGAACCGGAAAATATTAACAATGGGTTGCTTGTTTCATCTAATACTCATTACGTCCATGTTCAACCCAAGTCAACAACTTCGTTAACTCTTCGTTCATTTTTTTATGTATGGCAAATGGAGTACACTGAAAATATCTATGAACTCAACAGTCTTCGTAATGGAAGAATACAGTATGTCGTTTATACTGGTCAACAATGCAGTAAAAGCAAGACTTGAATAGATACAAAACCAAATTTCTAAGTTTCTAAGATCTGTTAAGTGCTCTACACTTTCTAATTCTCAATTTACCTCCAACAGTCCAATTAAACATCCTTGCACTTGACTTAAAAAAATATCCAAAACCAAATTTTGTAGTTTCTAAAATCAGTTTAGGTACCCAACTCATTTTTATTTAATTATTAGCCCTGATAGTCTATTTAAGCTTCCCTGCTAACCCTTAGTAATCTCGCTATCGGCAGTCTATATACCTACGTGGGTGTAACTTCTTAAGCAATTATATGACACATCACCCATGACGTAAGATATGAATCAAAACTAACCTTTTCATAACCATATACTGCGCAAACCAAGGATAGTACTGTTCTTTCAAAATATCAGTGAACTCTTTTGCTTTAGCTTCAATATTAGCAGCAGAAACATTATTAATTATAAATAATATCTTGTCCTGAACCTCTGACCCTGGAGCCTGTTAGCAAAAAAATGAGGCTTAAACTACAGCACATAAAATAGACCAAATTTAAATTCATATCAGAAATTAAAGTAAAACAGGGACCAGGTGAAATATTAAAAACTTCAAAATTATTTGAAAGCAGGTATCTAAAATCATAATCTAACTGAACAAATCCATTAACAAAACTCAATAAAGCAACCAATCCCGTAAATTAATTGTAAAAGGCTACAGCACCTCAATAGGAATTTCTCTTTTCTCAGCAGCAGCAACCAAAGTTTCAATGTTCAAGGCAGATCCAAACCCTACATCAGATGCACATATCAAAGGGGCACAAATATATTCAGAAAATAAAAACATAATTAAAGGATAATATGTATGGCTTTATGCTAATCAACGCGAACTGTTAATAAGTGACGAAAATATACTGGTAGAAGTAGGGGCACGGGAAGGGCGAACGAAACCAGGAGAAGAAGCTAGCATTGACGAGGTGCTGACTGAGCTATGTAACTGCAATTGTAGCGACAAAACTAAGTCCCAGTATAAAAATATGAAAATGAGAAAAACAATAAAGCATGGGAAACAGAGAAAGTTAAGCAGAGCAAAATAAAATTCAGAATATTCTTTGAGAAAATCACTGAAAAAATTTGTGGTTCAATATATGAAAATCACTGATTACAAAACAACCAACAACCACAAATTACAATAGAAACTAACAGCTTCTGTAACTGAACTGTAGAATAGCCTTCTCAGCTACCCAAGTATGTCGTCACTAACACAATATTAGAAAGAATACAGAATATTACAATGCTCTAAGACAAATATATAAGTATGATTACCTTATTGGTATTAGACGTATCAGTAGGTGTTAGCACAGAAGATTGCCCTAGAGAAGATAACAGTGGTTTTACGTCAGTAGATGAACCAACAGAAGTTTTGTGACGATCATCCAAGGGATTTTCACGCCTTTGTTGAAGCTGCAGTGACAAATGTTGCTGCCCAGGTTGTATGATGGTGGAGCCACTGAGCTGCTATAAGAATACAGCATAAACAAAATGTTACACAAACAGAAATTAAATAGAAAGTAAATGAAGGAAAAGAAAACAACATATCTATTATCCATAATCTTGTTTTTAAGCTATAACCTTGTCAAGTGACAAGTAATAATAACAGGTCTCTTTTCCGACCACAATATCCCAGTAAAACAAATCCTGCCGGAGTGGGTCTCCACGGAATAACCAGTAACTATTGCAGGGTGTGGGGTTGTTCCTTTGGATATTGCTGGTTATTCTGATATTATTAGTTATTATGAGCAATTTTATGACATGTGAACCTATTTCGAATTGTGTCATCAAATGGATCTTAAAATTTATGATTTATTGTGATTTATTGTGAGTTATTTCCTTCCCTATATTATTTTTTAATGAATGCACAGGTCTATAAATATAGTGTATCATATATGCATAATCTTGCAATCCTCAAGTTATGATATTTTATCCCCTCCAATCCTCAAGTTTCACAACATCGATGGCAACGCATAAGATTTTCAAATGCATCTGCCAATTCCAATCACATTCTCTTAATAAAGCCCAATTTGCACAGCACCACAACTCCAAATCGCAACCTTGCCTAATAGTTTCTGCAGACACGAAGCCCTGATAGTGTTTGGATACAGTAAAATAGGGTTGATAGGTGAAGATAAAAAATAATTACTTTGTTTCCTATCATAGATTTGGAGTAGATAAATTCTAAAAATTATAGGGCCCAACAGTACTTTTCCAATCTATATCCAACCTATTTCCACTTTGCTCTCTCATTTCCTCTATTTTATTCAACCAAAAAGAAACTTGATCGCATTTCAGATGAAACCAACTACACTATGGGGCTATTGTGCCACAATAACCGATAGTTAACGACACTCTCAACCAAAAACAAAATACATCAAGCACAAACAGAAGTATGATCATATTGAACATAGGTACATTAATAAATAATCTTTAATACTGAAACTAGGTCTAGAACAACCAACTTAGGCACCTGTTACAATATGTAACAAACCATTAACGTAAAAATATACAACATGTAGCTAAAATAGGTATAACATGAAATTATAACTGACTATCCGGAGCAACTGCACTTCTAACGTACAAGACAAACACAGATGATAAAAAAGTTATTTTTACCTCTACATGCCCTAATGTAGCCTGTGCAGAATGATGGTTATTAATAACAGAAGCATGACTCGCCCCATCACCGTCTGAATGACCAGAGGATATCCTAGCGAGAGCCTGCTCAATGAAAGAAACTATTTCTGAATGTGTACTGCGCAAATGGGAAATTTGAAGAATATGATTGCAGTACTGAGGCCACTCAATAAGACGATCCACAAACTGCTCCAACGCCAGACTTCCAAACAAAAACATCTGTAACATACAAAGCATCATCAACCCTCACTTAAAATGAAAACGTCAAAGGAATTCACTTCAAAACAACACAAACTTTTGAATCTGCAGGCTTGCGCAATGCATCAAGAACATAACGAAGTGCAATCCCCAAAGATAGATGAGTTACAAGCTGGTGCTTGATCACGGAACCTGGTACATGAGATAAAAACAAAAATGCAATGTAAGCGATGGAAAAAAATGGTACCAAATATTGTTAATATAGTTGCAAAATCATGCACAGATTATGTTAGCTAAAGCACGCAGTGTGCATACTCAAAAACATAAGTTTAACAAGGCACACCCTATGATGAAGAAAACCCCAAAATTTGTATGCACTACATTCATATAGGGATAACAAGTTTACAAGTTAGAATCACAGTCCAAGGGAATAAATTATCTAACAGTATGTAACTATCATTGTCATATTTTCAACTTAGCGCAGTCAATTTTGTCAGCACACGGAATTATCAATGCACATTATCATCTAAATGCAGTATTGCAGCCTTATGCTTACAAGATGAACATACGTGCACAACTCTGCCTTAAAAACATTTTCCACAATGTACAATTCAGAAATCCAGATCTAAAGTTTGCTTGGTTGAAATGAAACACTATCATAAACCCCAATACGTTGGTGATCATATGAAGTTAAATTTCATCACCTGCAAGGCCAAAAGAGAAACTTACCAAAGAGAACTGCAGCTATTTTGAGTTGCCTCTCAGGATACTTTGGAAAAAATCTATACTCCTCGAATAAGTTTGCAATCATGCATTCAAAAATCGATTTCTCCCTGTTAATTCACCAACAGAGAAGGAATTAGAACTTAACCCTAAACCACAAAATTAATGCCATTGACAGAATTTCCAACCAAGGACCAGGGGTCACAAATCAATCCATTTATCAATCATCCACCGGTCAATCCACAAGTAAATTCATCTAATCCATAACATTACAAAAATATAAAAAAAGAAATGCATTGATCGACACCGTCAATCTAATTTTAGGACGGTTAGTGATCTATCCATTATTATTCAGAATCCAATAGATCTTCCTATCAATACTTAATGGATAAAAGATAGTGCAGCTAATTTTCATATTAAATCTTTCTTAAATTTGCATTCTTAACAACTTCTCAAAATTTTACTTTTAAATTTGTCACAATTTATTTCTCAATTTTTTTTCAAAAGAAATATTCTTTATTTTTTTAAAATATTAATGTTATAAATGGGTTCGATGTCCATCCATCAAAAGAATATAATGGGATGAATTGGATTACATTATTATTAAATGGATCAGATTGGATTAGATTTTCAATTTACTTTTTAATGGATTTTTTTATATCCAATCCATTATAACCCAACAAATATATCCGATCCAACCACTTTCGCACCCCTAAAAGGTACAAGAACACACATGCGTTTGAACATGAAAGCTTAATTTTCTTTTTCATCAGGCAAGGTCTTAAGAGGCATAATTAACAGCTAGAGTGAGCCTCAAAACCTTGATACAAAAGGTTACTAACCTTTCACAAATTCACAAAAAGGCTAGAACCTCAAAATAATACAAAACTGGGGATGGTATTACAGTAACAGATTGACCAGAGAAAATTTTAAAAGTAATCACCTCTTCACTGAAGATTCCTTGAATCTAGCAAGCATTTGTACCATTGCATTAATGGTTAACTGATCAGAGAACATTTGATGGAAGTAAGAGTTTGCTTCTGCTTCAATGTCATCTGCATATCCATCAGAAGTAGATGAATCAGCTGCTCCACCATTCTGAAGCCTTGGATTAGAATCTATAATAGATATATGCAGCCTCTCCAACTCCTCAGAAAGTTGTCTAGGGGGAACCAAGTCATTATGAGATTTAAGAACCTGTAATCGAAAAAGGTCAGATATAACAGTAAAAAATGAAAACAAATGAGGCCATAGGAGAGGCAGAGAAACCAAATGATTAAAGTATAACCTTCAAGACAGTAGCAGCTGTCTCAGCATAGAGACTCAGAATAGCACTAGATGGATGAAAAGATTTTCCAGAAAGGTTCTGTGATCCACCAAAATGGGCATCCTTCAAGAACTTGACACACTCCTGCAGAGTAAGCCTAATAATGTCAGAAACTTTTCTCCCAGAATAAACTCAGAGAAGTACAACTACAGATGCGATGATCAAAACCAACAGAATGCATAAATCTAAATGATACTAATTTTAAAATTAAGAAATCAAGTAATGAGGGAAGGCATTATTACCTCAAAAAAGGTTTCCTTGTATGTAATTAAGTTGCTACTCAACCACTTCTCAAAGTCAAGTAATTCTTTCCTTGATGCAACAGCTGCTAACCTTATACTATAATGAGAAGGAATAATTTCCACCACAGATGATAAAATCTGTAAAACAAATTTGATAGATTAAAAACAGCAAAAAAACAATAACAGAAACATGAGATTGGTATTCATGAAGACAAATTTAAAAGTTTATTGCAAGGTAACAAAAAGGACTCAAAGGAATGTGAGAGATGCTCATTTTAACAAAGTTTAGACTTGAACAAGAAAAAGAACAATACCTAACAGTAAAATCCATATATAAGAAAACAATCAAAATGAAAAATACAAACTTCACAATAAAACAACCTTTAGCTCCTGGCAGATGTCCACAATTCTTATAATACTGTCTGCGTCATGGTTTTGAGAATCAATAATCCCTCTAAAGACCAAATTAGGATTAACATGCCAAAGGTGTAGAATCATTCCACTGCCTACAGCACTTTTTATAATCATGGGAAAAACAATTGGAGATACTTCCTGCTGCAAGAGGTTGTAGGCCGTCTGCAAGAACAACAAATAAAAACTTCATACCAAGAAAAGAGATGAATGGTATACTGTCGAGAACTAACAAATATGAATCCATTAAATTTTACATTAATGTGTGCCATCCCAAGAAGCAAGACTTCAGGACAGTGTTTAAGGGGATAATCAAGCATTGATCGAACAACACTGGCATGACCCTTCTCAGCTAGCTGGCAGAGGACATCTAAAAGGTCAAGACACAGCCATGAATGATTCGGATGTCCATTTTGAAGCTTGTGGCCATTAATTGCATCAACATATGCCTGAAAAGCAATTTGTTGTCATAAAATATGTAGATGGGAACAAGTAACAGAAAGTGTGCTAAAAGATCACCATACCAGCTGTCTTCCAGAGTGTGCAAAGGTGAACATTTCCGGTGGTGCTGATACAGCATATTTAAGGAAAGACAACTGACCCTCAGTATTCTTCCAGACAGACCCACAGATGGCATGGAGAGGAAATGGTTCCTGCTAGGCCCGTTTTCATACATTCAGAATTTTATAACAGAGTTTGCATGTATATCAATTAAGCTCAAGGGAAAGTATATGTAGTGTTCTGATATCATACCTTGCAGGCATGTTTATATACAGACATGAGAAAAGAGAACGCCTCTTCACTAGGAAGGAAAAACCCTTCATGATCAAGATTTTCAATAACACGTACCCAATTGGTTTGAGGTGCCTATATCAGAAAAAAGTAAAGCATTTATTTCCTTTATTCCAACTCCAGTAACAGGAATAGTAGCGCATAACAAGATGAAATTTTAAGCTTTATTGAAGAAAACTCACCAGATGCTTGACTGTATCAATCAAGACATCAATATTCCATGAGTTCAGTGGTGGCAACTCAGACACATTGTATCCATGGGCTGCACGAAAATTTAAGTATGTGTTTTGGTTGTCCTCCAGTCCAGTGTGCGTACAAGCAATAGCACCAAGTAATTTAGAGAGTGTATATTCAGTTAAAGGTAAGAAGAGTGAAAATATTTCCTTGCACTGTGAGACATCAACAGTGCATCCATAGCCTAGCTCCTTCACAATATCACCCATGTTCATTTCCTTCTGTATGTCTGCCAAAATAGCATCAAAATCATTTTCTCCAGAGTCGTGGAACAACTCCATATTCCTGTAAAAAAGCAGATAGAGAAACATCATAATCCCAGGATTTAATCATTTATTATTAATTATGTAAAGCAAACATACAGTTATATTCAAATGTTGAAACAGTTGTAATTTACCAGCATTTTAAGTTTAACTAATGATTAAAAGGGTTCAACTTAACTACTTATTTCAGGGGTTAAATAAAATAAGTTTTCAATATTATTCACAGAACAGTGAGTAGTTAACTTCATAGATGGTAATCAGCCAGTAATCTGTGATTACCATGACTTTTTGACCATAATTTTATCACACATACAATACAAAAAGGATAGCTAAATAAGTTACCACCTTAAAAAATCAGCCTCATGCATCTCATCAGGAAGCAATGGAGTCAAGACGAAAGATGGTGTGTCCTTGAACTCCACAAGTGATAATATCTGCATAAAGGAATCCACGTGCTTGGAAAGACCCTCGGACTGCTTTAGGAACATGATAATACTATGAATTTGCTCATGAAAACTCAAAGAACCAGGGTTGGCACACAATTCCTCAATCTGAGCCATGCAACAGTTTTTGCCTATTCACGAGCAATATTTCAGATCAAATAACGTAATATATATATACATAAAACTACATAATACTCTGGGAAAATATTGATGCAATAGATAATACAGAAATGACCACGAAATTAACATTTCAAAAACATATAAAACTATTTATCAAGCAAAATGTTTATAAGGAAAAGAATAAGAAAGAGCTGAAACTAGAAATTAACTTCATACTTACCACACAGCCTGACATCAGGATTCTCAGAATCAGATAAAGCAAGACTGATGACCATTTTTTCCAATAAAGATAACTGCAATCCATTACAAAAACTTTCTAAAAAGCTTTCATTAATTTCCATATTCTTTATCGACTCAGAAAACACCGTGCTGAAGTTTGGTTTGTCCAAGAGGTATTTAATGACTGCCCCAACAATTGGCTCATGCTGCATGTCTTTTGTATCTCTTCTGCCATAACCATAGTGATCCAAGCAAGTTTGAAGCAGTAAAATGCATCCAGTGGTTCCAAATTCAGTAAACTGTCAACCAAACAAAGTACAAATCAATGACAAATCCAGAACAGACAGCCAATACAGAGAAAATTCCAAATATGAATAAATTAAAAATTAAAGAGCACACAAAAGAAAATCTACTAAGGTGTGCAGAAGCCAATAGTTGCCTACTATTCAAAAGGCATAGAGAGCACCGAGCAATACAGGAGATAAACAAAGATGCAAATCTATAAAGCAGCAAATAAATAACAGGTCAGAAATGGCATACACAAACCATAGTGAAACATGTCATATTATAACCACGAGAGAAAGAATATAGACACTGGACCATTACCAAATTATAGTGACACTGAACCTTAGCATCTTATACTTGTTTACCAAAATCCATTAATTTCTCTCGAGAATCCCAGATGATTAAAAACCAAAGGCAAAAGGCCATCAGATCCTATCCGCTAAAATCACCTCCACAACACTACCTGCTCTTCACCAGGGTATAAACTCAAAACAACACAAAAACAATGTTTATCAGTACACAGGGCGTCACCTTCTACAAAGGCCAAAGCCCATCCATAATTATTTCATAGTCCAATTTACTAAACCACAGTAGTGAGCAAAAACAATGTAAACTAAAAAGCTAGATTGATTATTCTCCTTATCACAGGAAGACAACAACACATAACGTAGCACTTCAAAAGAATACAAACAAACATCATACGCACAAAAAGTAATTTGAAGAGGTAACACCAGCAACATAAACCCTAGAAACACCCAACTACATAAATCCACAAAATCATTTCCACACACAGCGTGTTCGAACACCGCACACCAAGGTTGTAAAACTAAAGCATTGAACACATGCATAAACAAACAAAAGCACGTGAAGTCAATTTTAAATTGGATTCCCTGAAAGGGAATTTGCGCAGCCCCAGATGAAAAAGGAGGAAACTTTATCAAGCACAGAGCACGAACACGAAATTGGAGAGAAACCCAGACATCTTAAGCGTGAAAAATGAGATGGGGTTTTGAGGAGGAAGAAAAAGGGGAATGAAAGAATGAATGACCTGAGAGAGTTCACGGAAAACGGAGTCAAAGTTGACTTCGTTCAAGGTTGTGAGGAGAAAGCGAATCTGGTTGGAGGAAAAGTTGGACATGGATGGCAAGGAATGAAGAGGAGTCATCGTCACAGAGAATGCTGGAAATGGTAGAGAAGAGAAGAGAATGCGTGAGATTTGAGTGAGAAGAAGGTTACTTTGCTGCTTCATTTGGGTCTCAAATTAACCATTTTGTCCTTCTGTTCCTCTTTCTTTTGGGCTCAGGACAAATCTTGCAGGCCTTGGACCATTCACTGCTTCTTCCTGCACCTCCAAGAGCCACCTCCAAATTTTATAAAATTCCAAAATTACCCTGTTTGAAAAGACACTTGTGCCCATTGCAACAATGAGAGATGGAAGTGCGTGATTTTGAAAAAAACAGAATAACTTATTTCGGAATTTGAAAAACAGATTTCAAAATAATCTATTGCGGAATTAATATTTATCCTTCCGAAACAAATCAATTTAGAAGTCATTTTTCGTGTTTTGGAACATTGTTTGGGAAGCATTTTAAATATTTCAAAATCACTTTCGCAATGTACTGTTTTGGAAGTATAAAATTACTTCCGGAATAGTCTGTTATTTTTGAATCTAGAAAATAATTTCTGAAATTGTGTATTCTGGAAGTAATTTTTATTATACCTTTCAAAAGTTAGTTTTGTTGGATCTCCATTTTTGAAATGGACATAGCTTTCAGAATTGTGCATTTCAAAAGTGAATTTTAAAAAAAAAAGATGAAGTGTAGGTTTGAAAAAGGTATAATTATCTGAGTGATAAAATATGAAAAATAGTTTTAGAAATTTAAAGATATTTGGAGGTGTCCGAAGAAAGCTTGGAGGTGCAGGAAGTAGCACTCTGGACCATTTTTAATCGGTGATCCTTCTAAGTTTGTTTATACTTTTGCTACTTGCTCCCATTATCACTAACTGCATGGTAAATGTGTTTCCAGACGAGATTGATATACATGGAAAATGTATTTGCATGCAACAATTATACAATAATAGTGAAATTTTTATAACTTCTCACAATTAAACCACATTTTTCCTAATATAACTGCAAAACTTTTGTATGGATCACATATATCTCGATTTATGATGTTTTTCACAAAAAAAAATTTATGTTACATCAATCAAAGATCAGAGTCAAGTACCTTTGATTATGTATATTGTAATATTTTGCTTTGAATGTTGTGGGCAATTTATGGAATGGATAATCTTAATTGTTATACACTTTTTTATAGCTTATTGTTTTGCTAATCATTATTTTCTCCATCTGCAATGTATTCCACTCATGACTCGTGTAAATGCATCAACATCCATAGTTTTAAGGATTTTGTGATATAATTTGTGATCTCAACTTGTACTTCTGGATTGTTAGTGGGGATGCATCCATAATATTCTAGACACGCTCTTAGTACATGTTTGAATAACTATTCTGAATGTACGTGATGTTTGAATAACTATTCTGAATGTACCTGATGTTTGAATATTGAATGATAGTTTTTGTATCTTTCATTATGAATGTACTTTTTGGATTGTTTTGGTATTGACATGTGCGAAAGGAAACGTATTACTTTATGTAATTGAGTTATTTCAGGTGATTGAATTCAGAATCAATAAACTAATTCTTTATGTTTTTTGGAGTTCTACCTTGTGTACAATGTCACAGAATATATCAATTTTTTCACAAAGTACATTGGCACTTGGCAGGTTGAATCACCTAGATTCAATGGGGGCATACATTACATGAAAGATTCAAATCAAGAAACTAACCAAATCAAGAAACATGGCTGCATGAAACAAATAAAGTTACATCTGGTCTATAAGAAGAAAACATATTGAATCTAAAACTTTGCAGTTTGCAGCTCAACTCATCCAAAAATCAACATAGTCATTATTTTTTGTCAATCATAAGAAGAACTCCTTGAATTAATGCTGATACTAGACACCAATCTTGAAGTGGCCACTGCACTATGCAGAGGCAAAAGTTACTGACACTTCCTAGTTGATACACAAAAGTTGATCAACTACAGTTAGAAATCATGGTGGATATAAATTGAGAGCTAATTAGTATATAACTTAGCAAACTTACATATATATATGTGATACTTTGTAATTGAATAAGAGTATAAGATCAGTTTACAGAGTAGTGCATAGACTATTTTCTTTTGAAAGAAATAAAAATATAAGATGCATTAAGTCATATAATACAAACAATGCTAACAACAAGTTACACAAAATAGATGATATAGTAAGCTTTTTACAGTACATATAAACATGTTAATGTGATTTTAGCCCTGAAGGACTTCTCCTGTTAATTTTGGTGAAATTTAATTTATAAATAACTTTTGTCAATACTTAAGAATATGAGTTAACAGAAAGCAGAAGAGAGTATTACTATCAGAAAAACAACAGCGCATGATGCAACATCAGCTCAAACAAAAGGAGCAGGACCAACAGAATTGAAACTTCCAGAAGTCTGCAGAATTTTGCTGCGTCACACTGTATCTGATGAGCTGTTCTTTGACAGTTGTTGTAGCTGTCATCTTTTTTGTATTTTGCATGTTTGTGTTTCTCTGAATTCTTTGGCTCCCAGATTCCAATACTGTCTTTATCAGTACATAATTTTTTTCTATATTCCATTTTGTTTTAATTACTTCAAAATTCATTTTCAATTTTCATCTTGGAGCTATACTATACAGTACACGGCAAAAGGAGCATTGATGAAAATTGAGAAACTTTTTGAAAGATTGAGTTTGTGGGTATAAACAAAATCTCAAAAAGAAGGTAGCTTTGGATGTTTGGTGTAAAGAGTGTACCTCAAAACAGTAATACAAATTGGTATCACCATTTTAGAATGAAAATATGTGAAAGCATATATTCTTTATTAATAACTAATATATTTTAATTTGTCAAACATAAACTTTATCAAAATGTATATTTCAGAAAACTTGATGATAAGATTATAAAATTGAATTAGTTTGTCATATAAACTTGTAAATGTTAATTATATAAGCAAATTCATAGGAGTAGAACAAACATCTTTAATTAATTTTAAATTTAAATGACCATAAACAAACTTGGCTCAAATTGGAGGGTGTAAAAACACATTTAAAAATAAAAATAAATGTGAACTATAAAATTAAGTAATTATAAATATTCAATTCATTTAAAATTTCATATGCATTATCACTGCAATAATATTAAAAAAATATATAATAATTATATTATTAAATTTAACACAAACGAAAAGGCATTTCACAGGTACAATTATTTTTTATTTTTACTCATTTCATTTCTAAATCTCAACACTTTAAGTTTTAGTCTATATTATTGGAAGTCACTACTATCCTATTTAGAACTCTCCTAACTAATTCAAATTATTTTTAAAAAATTGAGTAATTTAGTTATTTAGATTAAATTTATCAATAATTTATACTTTTCTTTCAAAATTAACCTTAGTAAAATTAATCGTCTCCTTCCCAACTAATCTTACATAATGAATTAATGGTTAAAAAGAGAATAATAAGCACATAAATTGTGACTCATCTCGTTAATTTTGAGTATTTGTTATTATTTAGCTAAAAGTCTATTATCCAACTCTTCAACATTATTGCTATTACTAAATACGTTTATCCAATTCCTATCCAAGCATATCCAAATATAAGAAATGTGGAAGCAAATTTCAATGAAACACGAGAATCCCACAATGCCTTACAGAAAGATAAGATACATTAAGCAACCACCATCTTCATACAAATACAATGAATCCACATCTCCGTGCTCTTTTATTAGTAGAAACAATCAAATGCTCCACTATGGTTTACTCAAAACTTGTTATCTTCATCTATTAGAGAATCATACGATTCAAAATAATGAACAATAGTTTCCATAAAAATACATGTTTTCCTTCGAGGTCATCAACCGCATAAAAGAACAGTCAGAATGCCACTGCCAAATAGTAACATGAGTAGGACTGATCAAGCAGCTTCAATTAATGCTGTTGCATTGCATGACGACCATCCAATATATGCAACCAAAATTTTACTTGATTCTGGCTTCCTGTTTGATTCCACTTCCAAGTTGTTTCCAACTGTTAACAAAGTATACTTGCAACCAAATACCGAGAGAAATTGTATTTGCAGCTTTTTGGTATGCACTTATGGAGTTAGGCCTAACCCTGGCAACTAGCTCTTAGATCCTTAGCAGCATGGACAGAAATTACCTGCAATAGATATATATGTATATGAATCACTTTTACCGTCCAGAAAATGGCAGGGGACTAAACATGTAAAGAAAACCACGTAAATGATAAAAAGACAAGCTATGAAAAGCAAAGGTATGCTGGACACTTCACTTAGAAAGGGATCGATAGAAAAAGAGCTTGATTTCACAATCACTCTCTTGAGTAAAAAAAACTACATAAAAAGAACCAGTTGGTCAACTAAGCTCAAATACAATGTCATGCCCATTTCATCTAAAAGCTTAAGCAACTAAAGAAGGACCTAAACAATGGGTTTGATCATCTTAGCTTCTACCAGACCTTTAGAATGGTGAATACAGACAAAGCAAACTCTGCTACAGCTCCTAAGATGAATTGATAACGAAATTTCAACATTACCTGAAGCATTCTCTTACTCAGAAGAAGAAAAATTATCAAGTAAAAAAGAAAAATACACAGAGGAAAGATATATATCCACCATTCCTCCTATACCTAAAAAAGAAGCTACAAGGGTATCCAACCAGCTAAGAAATCACTGTATCTTGAACTAACATACAACACAATCAAGTGTTCATGGACAACCAAATTTAAACCTCAACAGCACACAACAAATTTGACAAAATCCTTAAGTAAAACACAAACCATCCATACCAACTAAACAGCAAGCCCTTGTTCTTTGGCCTTCTTGAGCCACTTGAGCGTGCTCTCCAACGTCGAGTACGCAGCAACATCAGACAAGCTCTTGCTCTCAACAGCATAATCAAACACCTCATAAGCCTCGGCAACTCTCCCCTCCCTACACAGCGCCCTCACAAATGTCCCATAAGAAGCCGTGTCAAGCTTTAAACCACCCTCCTTGATCACCCCATAGAACTCAATCGCCTTCTCCATCAACCTCGCCTTACACAAACCGTGCAGCAGTGTGTTATACGTGCATTCATTGGGGCTACACCCCTTCCCCTCCATCTCCCCCAACAATGCCAGCGCCGCCAAAGCCTCCCCCTTCCTACACAACCCATTCATCAATGTAGTATAAGTCACCTCATCAGGAAAATAACCCTTCTCCGTCATCACACGCAGCAGCTTCTTGGCCTCCACCACCCTCCCCGACTTCGACAACCCATAAATCAAAGTGTTGTAAGTAACAAGATCAGGCTCCACCCCTTCCTCCTTCATCTTGTTATAAACCTCAATGGCCTCACTCCCTCTACTCAACACACAATACCCTTTCATGATCGTGTTATACACAAAGCAATCAGGCTTGAACCCTTCCTCGTGAAGCACATTCACCAACCTCATTGCCTCTCTCAAGTTCTTACCATTACACACATTGTCGATCAATATAGTGTAGGTGACAAGATCAGGCTTTACACCGAACTTTTCGCGCATTTCGTCGATGAAGTCGTAGACACTGGAAACGGCGCGGGCTTTGCAGAGGTGCTTCACGAGGAAGTTGAAGGTGTAGGTGTCCGGAGGGCAGTGTTTGGAGGCGAATTCTTTGATCAATTCAACGGCGTCGTCAAGGTGGGCGGCGGAGCACAAGGCGCGGATCGCAACATCGGCCGTGGCGGCGTCCGGAGTGACGCCGGCGGCGTGCATTGAATTTAGGGTTTGGTGGATTGCGGAGAGATCGGAATTGGAATTGGAATTGGAATTGGGGTTGGCGCAGGAGTGGGAAAGGAGGATGTGGAAGGTGGAACGGTCGGGGGAGAAGGAAGGGAGGGTTTTGGTGATGTGGTGGAGGAATTTGACGGAGTCGGTGGTGGAGGTGGCGATTTTGGCGTAGGAGTGGAGGAGGGAATTGGGAAAGCGAGGGTCTTTGGAGGAATTGGCGATGGAATCGAAGATTTTCTTGGCATCTTCGAGATTTGGGGTTTTGAAGATAGGGTTTGGTTGTGGGATGGGTTTTGGGGATTTTTTCTTTGGGGAGGGGAATGGTTTGGAGGGAGGAGAAGGTGGTTGAGGACGAAACAGAGAAGAAGGGTTTCGAATGTTAGGGTTTCCGATTGCAGAACGGAACGAAGGAGGGATTTTCCCCATGCCTGCTTCTTCTTCTTCTTCTTCTTCTTCTTCTTCTTCTTCTGCTTCTGTAACCAGGGTTTAGGGTTTTAACTCATTTTTACATTATTTTTTTTATGCTACTATTTCGCTTGTTATAATAATTTTATTACAATTTCTATGATATTACAATTTTCGTTTTTTTTTAACAAATCACTGGTAATAATATCAATTACTATTGACGTAAGATACTAATCACAAATTTAGTAACAAGTTTTAACATCTATTATCTTGAGAGATAAGTTAATATTTTTTTAACAATTGGGTAATATATAAAATTGTCTAATTTTAAGTATGATGTATATGAGATATAGAGTATCTGCAACACTTTTAGTTTGTGAAAAATTAATAAATCTGGAAGGAGTTGTAAGATGTGAGATTAGAATTTGGGGAGGGAAACTTTTTTGAGTTTTTCTTAATGAAAGTTTATAATTTTGTCATTGAACTTTGAATATAAAAATGTTAATTGATTTAAGATGTTGAAAATAGAAATGACCACTAGGGGATTTTAACTGGGGCCAAGATTATATTTAATTTGATTATATTATTTTTCGTCGTATAATATTATTGATTAAGATTTGTCATTGAAAAAATGAGAATATGACTGTTGTTTTAGACGGAAACAAATAATAAATAAATCAAAATTTGCTTATTTTTTAAACAAAAGAATGTTAATTGCAACTTTATATATATTTTGTATGGGTCTATTTCATCATCAGGGGTGTGTTCCATTTTGGGATTCTTAATGTTTGATTTGATTTCACTTTGTGGTTAATGTTTGTTTAGTTAATATTAAATTGGGATTAGGATGGGATTTGAAGTTTGATTGTGTCCCCCACCAAGACAAGTGATGCAGGGAAAAGGATGACACTTCAATCTTTGTTTTTATTTTCAAATACCATAATGCTCATGTAAAATTGAAAATTCATTTATTTTTATCTAGAAGAGAGAATGTACTAAAATATAATAATAAAAAAAATAATATACTACGCATTCCACTTATTTTATATTTTTCTCTTACCAAAATTATAGAAATTAGCTCTATGAATATAGTTATTCAATAATATACAAATGATTAAATTTACAATTGGATATTTTAATTTTTTATGTTTATTTGAAGTCGTTCTCTCCAACTTTATTCCTAAATGCATGTTCTTGCTAGTTGCAACACACCCATGGGACCCACCATGTATGGTCGGTCTAGTTATTTTCTTTCACCAAGATACTTTATTTGCATTATTTCTACATCATAAATAATATATATTAGTTTCATTTATATAATTTTATTTATTACATAAAAATTCAAATCTTATAGACAAAAAAGATATTTTATTAAAATTGGTTGACTAATTTTTTTTCAATAAATTAATTATTAACAGAATTAATGGATTTTGTGCCATGTGGAAAATCATTAGAGTGGTAAATGGGCATAGATAAATAAAATATATAGTTGAGTGGATTAAGTTGTACTATATTTGTACCCTAAAGTTTCTATGTGATAATTATTATGCATATTTCAATGTTTGTAGTGAACACAAAAAGTCAAACCTCACATCTCCTCCTATATATCTCCAAAATCTCTGTGATGTTCATTTGCTACCACTAGCTAGGTTATGAGATGTATATTCCTAAACCTAATGGTCAAATTAAAACACTCTAAGTAATAATGGTTACATGCCAAATCTAATGGTCACTTCAATGAGATAAATTGGTGAGCATCAAGAGCCCACCACTCATCTCCCCTCCATACATTTGTACGGTATGAAATGTCCTTTTTAAGGGATGGTGGTTTTTTTGTATGTTAGTTTAAGATAATATATATATATATATATATATATATATATATATATATATATATATATATATATATATAATATCTTTGGATAGTATTTCATGATAACAAGAAGAAAATATGAAGAAAAGTAAAATAAAATAATATTTTTTACTTTTTGCATTAAAAGTATAGTTTTCTTTTCATTGTTACACTTTAGTATACTTTTAAGCCTAATAGGATTAATGAGTGAAAAAAACTCTATTACTTACTACGTGTTGCTATTTTTGTTCAAGTTCTCTCAATCAATCATGAATTCAAGAAATTTGAATGATTATAAGTTACAATCCACTTTAATATAATTATGGAAACAAAATTAAAATTATATGATTGTAATAATTATATTAAACCTAGTTTTGAACTAGATTTAGGCAAAAGTTTTCTTTCAATACTTTATCTTTTTAGCTCGCAAACATCTTAATTATAATAGTTTTTATTATAATTTTAATAGGATAGATTTGTACTTAATGTTTATTTTATGTATATCTCTTCAATTTAATTATAGAATTTTTTTTATTTAAAATATATTAAAATTAAATGTAACATTTTAGAAAATGATTTTTTTATAATAGAAGTGATAAAAGTGAAAAGGAGTACTTGAATATTTTAATATTAAATGAAAAATAAGTATTTATGGAAAACACTGATATTCAATATTCATTTTTACAAAACTATGTCTCTCTAGAAGTATGTTCTTTCTAGTTTATTTGTCTTTTCTCTAAAATTTTGGCCCTACTTGTCATCAAATTAGCTATCGAAAGTCACCCTTAGGCTTCTAGCGTAAGTAGAGCAAGGGTGTTTGATCAGATTCTTGATCAGAGAGTAAGTACATTTCTTTAGTTTATTTGTCTTTTCTCTAGAATTTTGGTCCTACTTGTCATCAAACTAGTGATCGGAGGTCACCCCTAGGCTTCTAGTGTCAAGTAGAGCAAGGTGTCCGATCAGATTCTTGAACAGAGAGTAAGTTCATCTTCCGCTTATTTTCTTTGAGTTAGTTTTCTAATGTTCTTAACTACTTTAGTAGTCTAGTATGCATGTGACCTCTAGTACACATGATAGATCTCTGTTAGTTCATGATCGTGGAGGTATAATCTGATCTTTGATTAGAGTTCTATGGTGCAAGTTAGGAGATTCTATGTGAACTATAGACTTGGAAGCTCTTTTTAAGAGTATGTTGTTTAACTAGGTAAGGAAAACTAGTTGCATGCTTTATACAAATCAACTATCTTTAAAGAGAACTCTAGGGTAGAAAACTTAAATATATAAATCTTTAATCATCCCTACTCAAGTTTTCCTTACAGGTCTGAACTAGTCATTGAACACTGAATGAGTTTGATTGTTTATTTTGTGTGATAAATTGATGTGATTGAGTAGTGGAATAATACTTGAATGTAATAGTGTAAGATCTATAAATTGATTTTGGTAGAGGTAAGATTGAATATGACCTGTGATGACATTGTAAGTGTGGATGGATTTTCAAACTAAATTTATTCGCTTAAACTGATTATAAGTGTAGCTTCAAAGAGTTGGTATCTTATATTTAGATATGTTGTAGTATGTTAATTAATTCTTGATGATAAGTTAGTAGAATGAGATTGATTATTTTAAATGAGTTGAAGTTGTTTGAATGATTTATGTAGCTTTATTTGGTACAATGATTGAGTTATGATTGAGATTGAATAACATTCATGATTATGTAATTCTTGAGATATTTGAGATTGAGATTGAAAAGTGAATGATATGATATTGATAAAGTATTGATTGAGGTGGTCAGGATCTAGACATAATATTTTCATAAAAGAAAATACCCGTGTCTAGGTCAATTAGGATGTGCATTGACTAAGGATTCGTGCAATAGTGATTGATATCCTAACTCTACTATTAATAGCAATCAAATAGATGAATATTACTAGGTGGGAGTTGTGTAGATTCACGGTTTAAAGTTGTATGACAGATGCATATCTCAGAGTCTATTCAATGTACGAGTCTTTAGAAAGTATAATTGTGTCTGTCTATATAGTTTGAGGTCATGAGTTCAGACTTTTATATGAGTTGGATGATAGATGATGTGAATAGATAATTATGTTCTACATGTTATCTATATGTGATCAATTTAAGATTATATGAGAAATCTTTTAAATACTAACTTGTCATTTCATGTTTGTGTTGGTGTGTTTGTTTCTTATATGTGATTATCGTATTATACATGGAAGCATGTAATGTTGCAAATAAGCCAGTCGAAGATACTCTTGATTGAGCCTGTTGCGGATTTTCTTTAGATTTTTTGAAAAAATCTTCATTTTGTTTATATTTAAATGTATTTTATTTTAAAATTCCTATTTACACTTGTCGGTAACCCTTATTTACAACCGACAAATGCATTACATCTTTTCCAATGCACCTATTGTATAAACATCAGAGAGTGTTTATAAGTGTAATTTTGTGATGAAACTAGTGTATCAAATGTAATGATTGGTAGCCCTCATATACTCATCATCTATCTAAGTAAAGACCTATTAGATAAAGGATTCAAACAAAGGTGTTTGCATCTCATCCATCAAACAAAACCATAATAACATATACATTTATCTAATTGTTTAGAAATAATTAATATATAATACGCCTTTGTTCAACTAATTAAATCAAATTTTTACTTATGAGAAGACTTGACACTCATATCTTTTGATTCAATAGAATAACATGACAAATTACATATAGAATGACAATTTACATATATAGAATGGTCATCAACTATGGATTAGTTCTATAATTAGATGGAACACAATGTCAGACATTTCACTTAGGTAGAATAACATAAAGGAATGAAAGATGAACCAAAATAAAACAAATAATGTGAGAAGAAGAAATTAAAAGAGTATACCAATGTAGTTTTTTAACTTGCAAAATATTCTCTAGCAATATGAAAATTATGTCTATTTAATTCTCTTTATAGTACTTATGCTTTTACTCCTCTTTTTCTATTAGTCTTCAACTATTATCTTTTTTTTTTTTCATTTTTGTTTCTCGTCTTCCTCGATCATCTGTTTTTGTCTCCTTCCTTCTCAATACTTAGGTTATATTTATGTAAGAAAGGATAAGACCTTATGAGTGTCACTTACTATATTTTTATTTAATTTTTGTCTTTTATTAAATCATAATTATATTTAAATGAACATCAATATTATTTATTTTCTTTATATTTTTAAACTTAAAAAAAAATCTTTTACATATAGTTAAAATAAAAAAAGAACTACAATATTTTTTATAAGAAAATACTAAACACTTATTTCTCATATATATTTTTAATTTTTTTATCCTCTTTTATCAACTTTTAGTTGTCCAAAACTTATTCACAAAAAACAAAACTACTATTTTGTCTTCAATAAACAATTCTTTCTTCTTTGTAAATAGTTCTCTATTATTTGTATATCCTAAGAGTAATAGACTTACAATGAGTTGAAAATTGTATTTAATTATTTATTTTAAGATGTCATCCTAAATCTAGTTAATGAAAACTTTCCAATCTTTTTTATAGACACCTCTGTAGGTGTGTAAGTTAAGAGTGATTAGTAAGTTATATAAAAACTTGTAGAATATTCTAAAAAAATACTTGTGTTTTCTTTTATAAAAAAAATAATAAATGTGAAACATAATTGAGTGTTTCAATTCATATACATTTACACAAATGAAAATTCAGATATTGTAATTACAACTTCGTAATACTTCTTTATAAGATGTACAATAAAAAATAAAAAAATAACAACTCCCTACTACTTGTGTGGTTGGTATTGAAAGATACAAGTAACCTCTGAAGATAGTTGTATTAATAGATATTAGTGGAGCTTTATTAATTTGTCAAAAACTGTTTACAGAATAGGTTGAGACAAAAAAAAAATCCATATAAAAATCTTATATTTATTCTCTGCATATTATCTTCTATAATTGTTTGAACTAAGCCTTTGACTATGTTTTATTGTTTACAAAAATAAATTTATATGAATATCATTTTTTTCTTTAATCACATGCAAATAATCAAAATTAAAGTCCGATTAACTTTTTTTTCATACAAAACTATACTATAGACGATAGTTTAACCTCTTCTTGTGTTTTAACTTTTACAAACGAAAGGTCATGGAAATTTTAAAATAAAAAATATTTAAATTCTGCAATTAATTTAACATCTTTGCTCGGAAAACTTAAAGGGCATGAGTTAGAAATGAGTATACATATTGAACTAGAAGGGAGTAATAAAAAAAGAAAAAGTAAGGTTTGACTCTAAAGTCATGAACTTAAAAAAAATAAAAATAAAAATAAAGAGAAGAGAAATTTATGAAAGAAAATCTTTCCTTCTTTTCCAAGAAGCTTGAAAGAATCTTGAAGAATAAAAGTAAAGAGAAGAACTTCTCTCGAAATAGATACTTCAATAATAAATATAATTTTACTCCATGTAAATTTACTTATTTTAATTATAGTAAACCGGTACATATCAAGATTTTAAACCCAAATTTACAAAAAAGTAAAAATACGAAAAAAAGAGAAGTGAAAAGTTAGGAAAATTACGATGACATCATAAAACCTATATATCTAAAATGAGAACGTAATCAATATCATTAATACTGTGATATAAAGTTAGGAAGTAATGTGTATTTTAAAAAATAAGGCCTGTAAAATATATTTTATTTATGTATCTTAAAATAATTTTTCCAAATCAAAATACTAATTTCAAATCTTAGAAGGACGAAAAAGAAAGGAAACAATTTCATAGAAATTAAAACAGAAATCCATACACTTTATAAGACTCGAAAACAATTATTTCAATTTTTTTTATAAAGAGTAAAATCAAAATTCAGTTATTTTATAAGGAATTAAAAATATATTTAACGAAAATAAAATAAGATGGATGTATCACGAGTTGAGTTGAAATTTAAAAAAAAAAAAAAAGAGAGAATAATTTCG
>Ga0209700_105151_pt1 | contig 22453 bp, 18 predicted proteins | sample SiratroredBW_FD_187528 | JGI IMG/M metagenome (GOLD analysis project Ga0209700, IMG submission 187528) | Root nodule microbial communities of legume samples collected from California, USA - Siratro red BW (SPAdes) (version 2) | ecosystem: Host-associated > Plants > Roots > Nodule | place: USA... | reverse complement strand
AGCTTATTAATGATTAACAAATGCACATCATGCTAAGTTGAATCATACTTGCTTCAACCACATTCCTAAGTTCTAGACCAAGCTTCAAATCTTCATGAATCTTCATGCTTTCCACATAAGATCATATGTCTTGAACTTCTTCACACATGGTTGGCTTCATCAAATTACTGCAGCAGTCCACTGGTGCTAACAGAAAGGATAACTTGGGCAAATTTGAGTTAAAAGTTGATGAAGGTATTTTTCTTGGATATTCATTGCATGGTCATGCATATATAGAGCATACAATAAGAGAACCATGTTAGTTGAGGAATCCATGTATATTGCATTTGATGAAACTAACCAGAATATGCAGGAAAGTCCTAAGAAGGTGCAGATGTGAGGTTCCTAATGAACAACAAGTTGGTACTGGGTGGAAAATAAAACAGAAAAAGTCAGTAAATTGCCAGAGATTCAACCAATTGAACAGGGAATTCAATCAATTGAGTCTGGAGCTAGTACAGAAACAGTTAACTCTGGACTGCCAAGAGAGTGGAGAGTGCCAAAGAATCTTTCACTGGACAACGTAATTGGTCAAGTTCAGAAAGAAGTCTCAACTAGAAGATCCTTAAATCATTTTTGTGAGCACACGGAATTTGTATCACAAGTGGAGCCCAAGACAGTAGCTGATGCGCTTGAGGATAGCAACTGAATCAATGCAATGCATGAAGAATTAAATCAGTTTGCTAGAAATGAAGTCTGGACATTAGTTTCCAAAACTGAGCAGATGAATGTGATTGAAACAAAGTGGGTATTCAAGAACAAGTTGGATGAACAGGGAATTATTGTAAGGAATAAAGCAAGATTGGTTGCAAAGGGTTACAACCAAGAGGAAGGAATATATTTTGGTGAGACTTATTCACCAATGGCCAGATTAGAAGCAGTAAGACTATTATTGGCATATGCTTGCATAAATGGATTTAAATTGCACCAAATGGATGTCAAGAGTGCCTTTCTCAATAGATATATTGATGAAGATGTCTATGTAAGTCAACGCCCTGGATTTGAGGATCACAAGTATCCAGATCATGTCTTCAAACTCAAGAAAGTTTTATATGGTTGAAGCAAGCACCTCGACAGTGGTATGAGAGGTTGAGTAGCTTTCTTCTTTCTCAAGGCTATGAGAAAGGAAAAACAAATAGACTTTATTCACTAAGAAAACAAATAATCAAATTATACTTGTTCAAGTTTATGTGGATGACATTATATTTGGTTGAACTAATGAAATTTTGTGTAAGCAGTTTGTTAAAGCTATACAAGGAGAATTTGAGATGTCCATGATGGGAGAACTCAATTATTTCCTTGGCTTGCAAATAAAGCAATTTCAACATGATACATTCCTTAGTCAATCCAAATACTGTCGAGAGCTGTTAAAGAAATTTGACATGGAAAATTGCAAATAAGCTTCTACACCCATTGCCACTGAATGTTATTTGGATACTGATGAGAAAGGAACCAATTTTGATCAAACCAAATATAGAGGACTTATAGGATCACTCTTATATCTCACTGCAAGTAGGCCAGATGTCATATTTAGTATATGTCTCTGCGCAAGATTTCAAGCAAAGCCTAAGGAATCACACTACATGGCTGCCAAGAGAATATTGAAATATCTCAAGGGGACAATTGATGTTGGACTATGGTATCCAAGTGAGGTATCTATGAATTTAATTAGTTATTCTGACTCAGATTTTGCAGGATGCAAAATTGATAGAAAAAGCACAAGTGGAACATGCCATCTTCTTGGTTCTAGTTTGATATCATGGAATAGTAAGAAGCAAGCATGTGTAGCTCTGTCCACTGCAGAGGCAGAATACATTGCAGCCGGAAGTTGTTGAGCAAAAAGCTTATAGATTAAGCAGCAATTAAGTGACTTTGGACTAACTCTTTCTCAAATTCCTTTATACTGCGACCATACAAGTGCAATAAAGTTAACAAAGAATCCTATACAACATTTCAGGACTAAACATATCGAAATATGTCACCACTTTATAAGAGATCATGTTAGTAATGGTGATTGCGTAATTCAATTTGTTAATTCTGAGAATCAATTGGCTGATATGTTTACAAAACCTCTTAATAAAGAGAGATTTAATTTCCTTATAAATGAATTGAGAATTATTGATTTGAAAAATATTAAATAGATCAATCAACCAATAAATAGTTGATTCTTAGTTAGATGTTATGAAATATTGGTATGATCAATGAATAAAGACAATTTACTAAATTTTATCTGAACCCACTGTACTTGATATGGTATCTGATCCTGTTTAAATGCTTATTAATTGATTGGGACGAGAGAATGTTGAACAAGGAGACTTATGATTCTTTGGACAGTAAGCTGTTACAAGGAATACTGTTGTATGGGGAAGGTAAAGATTCCACTGCAAATTCCAAGTCAAATGATAAAGCATTGACCAAGTTGAGTTGGCATCCAATGCATAGCGCATGTGAGTAGTGATAAACCACTCAGCGCCACATGTCATAAACCCATTGGAAGTCAACAAGTCAAAAGCTACAACAAACTTTGAAGCTAAGTAAAATTTGTGACAGTTTATTGCTTATAGAATCAAAACTGAAAAGATTTTGCTGAACTGTCTTTCAATACACTACAAGCTTGAATTAACTACATAGAAGTGGTTTGAATTTTCAAATTTGTATTATGTATGATATTGTGTATTATAAATAGCACAATAAACAACCACTTAATCACACACTTCACTAAATTGCATTCGCATTACTCAGAGTGTGCAGTATATCATTCTTCCTCTATTATCCACCTTTATATTTCTGTGAGAATGGCCTCCTCTTCAACACCAAAGAAGCACAAAAAAAGAGCTTGTGTCAAAAATGTTGAGCCTTCAGAAAGCACTGAAACTGACTATCTTGAAATGGATTGTGGGTAATCATTAAAGCAAGCAAGAGTTCCATAGAGACTATAGCAGGAAAGCTATAATAGCTCCTAAATTTCTGAGGATGTTATGGTTGAAGGAGGAGAATTTGGACGAGGTTAGAGAGGCCTTAAAATTTTAGAAGTTGGAGAAATTCGTAAGAGTATCAGGGAATGTCTATCTTGATTTAGTCAAAGTGTTTCTTACAAACATGTGGTATGATGAGGAAACAATTTATTCTCAAGTGAAGGGAGTTGACATTTGCATAAATGATGAGGTCTGGCTTGTTGTTGCTGGAGTACGTAATGTTGGAATCCCAGTTGGAAGGAGTCATACAGTTGGACTAGAGGGGTTTAACAAGCCACAATTTTTCAAGTCCTGCCTGAGGAATCAAAACACTAAGTCCAGGAGCTACTCAGTTAGTCGGCTTTCAGTCACGCCAAGAATCCTTGCGTTTATTGTAATTTGGTTGCTGAGACCAAGGGGATTCAACCATGTTGTGCTTACTGAAGAAGGCCTCATGCTCATGTACTGCCTGATGGGGAAGATCATAGTTAACTGGGTCAGCGTCATCAAGGAACACATTATTTAAATAAGGAAGAAGGTCGAATTCAGGATCGCTTATGTTGTTCTCTTATCACACTTCATTGAGTACTTTGAGATTGACACTAATGGAGAGGTGGTGGAACTGGTCAAAGCACAAAATGAAGTCACTGCAACAACACTTAACAAGATAGGACTTATCAAGGTCAATGATGATCAATGGATATGCAAAGCTGACTATGATAGTCCTGATGAACAACCTGGTGAAGAAGAAGAAGGTGATGCTACTGATGTTGATGAGGGACATGATGATCCCATTACTGATGCTCCACCCAATGGTTATGAAAACTATTTTGTTGGTTTTGAAGAACGAATGATGACTCAGCTACATACTATGCATGATGAGGAGAGAAGCCATCATCAATACTGTGAGACAAGGCTCCAGAACATCGAAGGCACCCTTGAGGATGTGCAATTCAAATTAGGCCAGATGTTCTACAGTCCAAACGAATGAGTTGTTTCTTGCATATTTGGTTTCTTCATCCCACTTTGATGAATGCAAAGGGGGAGAAGTAGGCCTGTCTGGTGGTGTGTTGGTGTAGTATTGGTGGTGTTGCATTAGATTGCATAGGGTGTGTTTGCTATTTGTTGTTGTGTTATGTCTTTCTATGTCTTTCTATGTTTGTTTTTTTATTTCCTTACTGCTACTGCTGCCTATGTTTCATGCTGGTTTGTCCAGTTCTATGGTCATTTACTTATCCTGCTTGATGTAATTTGTCCAAAATGATGTAAGGCTGATGATTCACTCATATATGCTGCCCGGATATGTTACATGTTTTCTATGGAATGAAATATGGTCTGTTGTGTTTTTCAATTTAATATGGTTCTGACTTCTAATACTATTTCATTTATTTTCTTTCATACTTTAAACGAGACAATGGAGTATGGGGGAGCAATTGCATGATTACATAAAAGTCTGATCTGAACTGGTTTGAGAATCACGAGGAATTATAATTAATTGTTTCAGTTCAATCAGTCTGTTTTAGTTTTTGCCCTGAACTTATTGAATTTACATATACTAATCAACTATTTGAGTTCAGTTTATTTAGGATTGAAGAATGCTACTCAACACACAAATGTTTGCTTTCATCAAATTGGCAGGGATTGTTAGCACCAAGAGTTGCTAGAGGATTTGATGAAATCAACAAGAGAATGAAGTCAAAAGGATCAAGGGAATTTCAAGAAGAATCATGAAGATTGATGAAGCTCTTGGCTCTAGACTTAAGTTGTGTGTGTGTGTGAGTCTTGCTCTTGATATAAAATCATATGTTGCATGTTTCATAATTAAAAGTAAGCTCCAAAGTTAATCTTGGTTAATCGAATTAATCAAAGTTTTCAAATAAAGATGTTTCAGAAAGAAAATTAATAAATTGGTTTTATTCTGAACTTGATAAAGTTTTTGTCTCAGAAAAATTCAATTGATTGAACAGTTATTACAATCTATTGAAGTTTTAACAGATTTAAAACAATGTTTCTATGTAAAGGAGAAGCTCATGATTTTCAAGTAACAAATTCATTCTGTGTAAACATTTGTGAAACTTTCAAAGAGAGAAAACACACAAAACATCTTCAGAGCTTTTGACCTTCAATTTTCATCAAGAACAATAGTCTTGGAGCATTGCTTTGGATGTGAATCTGTGGAACTGTGATCTTTATCCAGAGCTAAGTGTTTCTACTCTGTTCTTAATACTATTGTAATCTGTTTGAGTAGAATCACTATTGAAATTGTTCTATTCTTGATATTTCTTGTACTGTGAGTTTGGTGTTACATATTACAAAGGGTGTGTAATTGTAATTGGTTTAGTGCAGTAGCTTCTGCATTGGTTGAACAGCGGTTGTAGGGTTCAGTAGGCTGCTTGCTGCTGGGAGCAGTGGTTGCTTGTGGTTTTCAAGTATTGTATTGTGTAAAACTGATCTTTTGTGATCTTTTTAGTGGAAATCTTTGCTGGTTGGCATAGGACTGAATGTAGGCCTTGAGGAAGGTGTTAGCACCAATGTTAAGCATGTGATTTGATGAAGTCAATAAAGACCATATCTTGCTGAAGTTCTGATGGATTGAATCTGGACTATGGTAGATCAATGCCTAGCACGTGAGGTGATCAAGACAACTTCATGAAGAATCTGTTGGAACTAACCTGGACCAGAATTGTTCAAGTGGATGACTTTGAGCCAACATGAAGATGGTTGGGTGTTTCGGTCTTAGGTCCTTAGTTGGGTTTGTGTGTTGATGTTGGCTTAGTTCTTAATCATTAGTTGCATGGTTCATCATTCTTGATGTGCTAAGAGATTCACAAATATTAAAAATATTTTTATTAAACTGGTTTTAAGAAAAATAGCCTAAAAATTTTTTTGTTGAAAATCTTTTTCAATCAATTGAATACTTGAAACAATCGATTGAATTGTGACAGTTATTTTTGTTACAAGTGGAATCTTTGACTGAGTCTTCTAATGGTCAAATCAATTGATTGAATGGTTTATTCAATTAATTGAAACTCTAACAGCTAAGTTGTTTTAAAACTGATTTGGCTATATAAAGGAATTGACACTATCATTTTGAGATAACTAAGATTTTTGAAAAGCATTCCTTGAGATATTCTAAGTGAGAAATAGCGCCCAGTTTGTGCGAAAATCTTTGACAAAGCTTTTCAAAACAAGAAACCTCCAAGAACGTGAATCTTGTAGCATCCTTGAGTGAGTTTCTTGCGACTTTGGTTCTGGACCAAAGCTAAGTCTTCTACACCTGATCTTTAGTCATTGTAATCTGTTCTGTGTAGAAGTATTGTGTGATCAGTTGTTGATCTTACTGTTTTTGTAATCTGTTTGCTGTTTTCAATTACTGGGTTTGTAATTGAGGTGGTGTAGTGGATTTCTGCACTGGTCTTACATCTGCCGAGGGGTTCAGTAGAGTGTGAGTCCTGCAGGGAGCAGTGTTTGCTTGCGGGTTGCAAGTGGTTTTGGTGCAGTGGGTTTCTGCACTGGTTTCACACTAGCTAAAGGGTTCAGTGAGGTGTGAGTGCTACGGGGAGTAGTGATAACTTGCTGGGAGCAAGGGTTGTAAACTGATCTTGTGATCTTTTTAGTGGAAATCTTTGCTAATTTGCAAAGGACTGGACATAGCCCTTGAGGAAGGGTGAACCAGTATAAATCTTTGTGTTCTTGATTTCCTCTTCTCTCTTCTTGACCATTTTATTATCTGCCTGCATTTGCCAAATAAACTGATCACTGAATCTTGATATTCATTAAGAATTTATGGGTATATGTTTGCGTTCTGAATTTGTTTAAATATATCTGAATCAACTGTGCTTCTGGGTTATTTCTAATCTACTGGACTGTGGTTAATCATCTTGATTCTGGATTAACACATCTCTATACTGAAAATTGTTTTATGGATTTATATCTAACAATTTTTGTTGTGCATAATTGATTGTTTACTGAACAGTCCAGAATTACACGAGTTGATTGATTGAATTAAGAATTTTCATTCTCTATTTCAAGAACAATTCATATTTGCGAAAAGATTTTGAAAGTTCAATTCAACACCCCTCTTGAACTCAGTCTGAACCTTATTTTACAGAAGGGTGAACCAGGATAAAATCTTGTGTTCTTGATCTTTCTTTCTTTCTTCTTGAACACTTGTTGATTCTGTTCTTGTTTGTGCAATTAATTGTTCTTAGCACATAATTGATTGTTCATTCTTCTGGTGTTTCTCTGTTCTTTTCTAGAATTGTTCTATCAACTTATATTTCACTGAAACTGTTCATTATTTTGGAGTGTTTACTGTGTTCTGAAATCACTGTTTAGTAGTTGAATTTCTGGAAACCTATTTTCTTGATTGTGGTTTTTTGTATTACCTATTAATCAGAACTGTTTTGATGTGATTGATCTGTAGATTACTGTGAATATTGTTTAACTGATTGTTTCTGGATTGTTCTGAAAATAGTTCAATTCAATAAATTGCTTCTGCTTTTGTTTCTGGTTTACTTTCTGATATTTGTTAATTGTTAGTACTGTTTGTTTCCAATAAACTAATTAGTGGTCTTTTCAGTCTTGTTAAACACTTTAATTGATTGAATATGTTCTGGAATTTACTGACTCTTTGCTGTGAACTTCTTGATATCATCTTTTCAATAGTTTTAATAAATAACTTTCATCCTCTCTTCAACTATTTTAATTGTTTGCGAAAATTTTTTGAAAGTTCAATTCATCTCCCCTCTTGAACTCGGCCTAAATGTAAAATAAGGTTTAGACCGAGTTCAAGAGGGGGGGGGGGTGAAATGAACTTTCAAAATCTTTTCGCAAATATAAAATCTTCTTGAAATAGAGAATAAAAATTCTTGATTCAATCAAGCAACTCGTGTAGTTCTGAACTGTCCAGTAAACAATCAATTATGCATAACAGAAGTTGTTAGAAATAAATTCAGAATACAGTTTTCAGTACAGAGATATGTTAATCCAAAATCAAGATGATTAAACACAATCCAGTAGATTTAGAGAATGAACAATAGAAATAACCTACAAGAACAGGTGATTCAGATATATGTAAACAGATTCAGAACACAAACATACAACCAGAAATTCTTAGTGAATAGCAATATTCAGTGATCAGTTTATTAGGCAAATGTAAGCAGATAATAAAACGATCAAGAAGAGAGAAGAAGAAATCAAGAACACAAAGATTTCACCCTTCCTCAAGGGTTACGTCCAGTCCTTTGCAAACTAGCAAAGATTTCCACTAAAAAGATCACAAGATCAGTTTATAACCCTTGCTTCCAGCAAGTTATCACTGCTCCCCGTAGCACTCACACCTCACTGAACCCCTCAGCTAGTGTGAAACCAGTGCAGAAACCCACTGCACCAACACCACTTGCAACCCGCAAGCAAACACTGCTCCCCGCATCACTCACTCCACTGAACCCCTCAGCAGATGTGAGACCAGTGCAGAAACTCACTACACCAACTCAATTACAAACCCAGTAATTGAAAACAGCAAACAGATTACAATACAATGCAAGATCAACTTGATCACTTAGTACTTCTACACAGAACAGATTATAATGACTAAAGGTCAGGTGTAGAAGACTTAGCTTTGGTCCAGAACCAAATTCGCAAGAACCTCACTCAAGGATGCTACAAGATTCACGTTCTTGGAGGTTTCTTGTTTTGAAAAGCTTTGTCAAAGATGTTCGCACAAACTGGGCGTTATTTCTCACTTTAGAATCTCTCAAGGAATGCTTTTCGAAAATCTTAGTTATTTGAAAATGATAGTGCCAATTCCTTTATATAGCCAAATCAGTTTTAAAAGAGCTTAGTTGTCACAGTTTCAATTAATTGAATAAACCATTCAATCGTTTGAATTGACAGTTAGAAGACTCAGTCAAAGATTCCACTTGTAACAGAAATAACTGTCATAATTCAATCGAATGTTTCAAGTATTCAATTGATTGAAAAAAAATTTCAACAAAAAAATAGTTTAGGTTATTTTTCTTAAAACCAATTTAATAAAAACAATTTTATATTTGTCAATCTCTTAGCACCTCAAGAATGATGAACCATGCAACTAATGATTAAGAACCAAACCAACACACGAACTCAACTAAGGACCTAAGACCGAATCACCCAACCACCATCATGTTGGCTCAAAGTCATCCACTTGAACAATTCTGGTCCAGGTTGGTTCCAACACATTCTTCATGAAGTTGACTTGATCAACTCACGTGCTAGGCATTCATCTAACATAGTCCAGATTCAATCCATCAGAACTTTAGCAAGCTATGGTCTTTATTGACTTCATCAAATCACATGCTTAGCATTGGTGCTAACAATCCCCCCCAATTTGATGAAGGCAATCTGATGTGTGTTGAGTTTATCAGTTTGAACCTGAAATACTTGTCTTTGCACTCAAACAGTTTATTAGTATCATAAGAGCTAATAAGTTCAGAGCAAAAATAACAAATCAACTGATTGAACTAAAACACATTTAATTAAATTTCTTCCTGTACCCAGACTCAGTTAGTTCAGATCAAGATGTTTTACTACCCCATACTTTGATGTCCCTTAAAAGCATATAAAGAGATTGAATAACATAAGGCAAACATTTCATTAATATAAATTGACCTGTAGTGGTCAATCATCATAACAGGTTGCCAAATACATCAAAGGACAAAGAACATGATTAAGGAAACATCAACAAACTAGAAACGTAACTGAGTTGCAGGTGCTGAGACAAACCCAGCAAATATTCAATCAAACCAAGCTTAGTACTAGACTATACAAAACTAAACTTAAGCAAACCAAACTGAAACAGATGCAAAGCATGAAACACAACAAACTACGAAACATACAGGGCAGACACGAGACACAGACAATTACTTCTCCCCCATTGAGTTCAACAAATGGAGGGAAACACACAGAAAATACAATGTGACCACTAGTCATCTGGCCCATAGAACATCTGACCAAGCTTCCCTTGGATATCTTCCACTTGTTCCTCAAGATGTTGAAAATGTGTTTCACAGTATTCATGATGGCTACACTGACTGGACTCAATGCTGCCCAACTGGTTGATCATGAGTTGCTCAAATCTGGAATAAGATTGTTCTCCTGTCCCCATGTCTTCTTCAGTAAATGGTTTTGCTGCAGTCCTAGTCCCATCTCCAGCATCTTCTAGTTCATCTTCTTCAGCACTTGCCTTGCAGATCCACTGGTTGTCGTTCATCCCCTTTAGTCCAATCTTGGATAGCGTTGCAGCAGTGATTTCGCTATGAGCCTTAACCTCTTCAACAAGCTCATTCTCCACATCAATATCATAGTACTAAATGAAACCCGAAATCAGAATAGCATAAGGAATTTGAAATTCCAACTTCTTCCTAATGCGAAACAGTTGCTCTTTGATGACACTAACCCAGTTTACCTTGATCTTATTGATCAAACAATACATCAGAATGAGATCATCTTCAGTAAGAACAACATGGTTGAATCCCCTTGGAGTGAGTAGCCATATGACTATATAGGTAAGAATCCTTGGAATGACTGAAAGTCCTCCAATAGAGAAGCTTCTAGCTAGATTGTTTGGGTTCCTTAGACATGATCTAAAGAACTACACTTTGTTGAATCCACCAAGATCAGCTACATTAGCTCTGCTCACAATGGTACCTGCATCTCTAAGTCCAGCCACCGACAGCCACACCTCATCAGTTATAGCCATGTCTACTCCCTTCACTTGTGAGTAGATTACGCCCTCACCAATCCACATATTGTTCAAGAAGACCTTCACCAGATCTGGATAAATGTTTCCAGTAAGCTTCAAAAATTTCTCCAACTTCTGGAACTTGAGAAGATCAGCAACTTGGTTGAGATTTTCATTTATCAGAAATTCCATTTTCAGAAATTTAGGATTCACGAAGGTTTTTCTGCTGTACTCTTTGTGGTATTCCTCCATGCTTTCTTTGTTTCCATTAAACCAGCGCATAAGGAATCCAGCCTCATTATCATCATCTGAATTTACTAGTTCAGCGTTTTTCATAAGGGCTTTCTTAGTCCTCTTCCTAGGTGCAGACAACGATGCCATAATGGATTAAGGTGAAAGCAAGGTAGTATGCTCTATGATCCAAGACACGCTAGTGTTTGCACAATGCAGTGATAGTTGTGTGCATAAGTGAATGCATGGGCGCATACCAATTATTTAAACAAAATTCATACACACAAGAAGACAAAACTAGAAATCATAGAACACAACAAACTGATGGACAACACACAAAAAGTAATTCTGTAGTTTGTTGCGAATAGATGATGTTGCAGCTGGATAGAGGTACTTAGCTTCAGAGATTCTCTGCATTGCTTTTTGACCAGTTGACTGCCATCAGGCCAGTGACACGTGGCACCGAGGATTTCCTCTCTCCTCACATGTTTGGTCTTATGCATTAGTCTCATTCAAGTTCTCAATTGATTCTTTGGCTAACCATGCTATAGCTGAATTCTTACCTTCCCAATGAGGTGCCTCGCACATAACAAAAGCATGCACAAGTTGGTCAGCATGAAATTTACTCAACTACAGTGGAATTCAATCAATTTAATCACATTCCAGTCAGTAAATCACTCCAGAATTAATTCACTTTTTTAAAATCAATAATCCAATTCGTTTTTGAGAAAATTGAATCTTTCTTTGTTCAGGGGCTTTATGAATAAATCTGCAAGCTGATTTTCAAAATCAACAAATTGAATTTCGCAATCACCATTAATTATGTGATCCCTTATAAAGTGGTGGCGAATTTCAATATGTTTGGTTCTAGAATGTTGAACTGGATTTTTAGTCAAGTTAATTACACTTGTATTATCACAAAGTAAAGGTATTTTAGAAAGATTAAGTCCAAAATCACTTAGCTGATGTTTTATCCAGAGGGTTTGAGCACAACAGCTTCCAGCAGCTATGTATTCTGCTTCAGTTGACAATGCTACACAAGCTTGCTTCTTGTTGTGTCATGATATCAAACTGGATCCCAGCAAGTGACAAGTTCCACTAGTGCTCTTCCTATCTACTTTGCAACCTGCAAAGTCAGAATCAAAATATCCAACAAGATTTAAAGATACCTCACTTGGATACCATATACCAACTTCAATAGTTCCCTTCATATACTTCAAAATTCTTTTGGCTGCCACATAGTCTGATTCCTTTGGTTTAGCTTGAAATTTGGCGCATAAACACACACTGAACATGATGTCTGGTCTACTTGCTGTCAAATACAGAAGTGATCCAATTAATTGTCTGAACTTAGTCTGATCTACATCAACTCTAGTTTCATCAGCATCTAAATAGCATTCAGTGACTATAGGAGTGGAAGCTTCCTTGCAGTTTTCCATATTAAATTTCTTCAATAATTTCCTGCAATACTTTGCTTGACAAAGAAATATGTCATGTTCAACTTGTTTGACCTGCAAGCCTAGGAAGAAATTGAGCTCCCCCATCATGGATATCTCAAATGCTCCTTGCCTACTAGCCACAAACTACTCACATAAACTTTCATTAGTTGAACCAAAAATAATGTCATCAACATAAACTTGAACAAGTATTATATCATTGCATGAATTCTTAATAAATAAGGTCTTATATGTTTTCCCTCTCTCATAGCCTTGAGAAAGCAAGAAATTACTCAACCTCTCATACCACTGACGAGGTGCTTGCTTTAACCCATACAAGGCCTTCTTAAGCTTGAAAACGTAATCTGGATTGTTTTGATATTTAAATCCAGGGGGTTGGCTCACATAGACCTCTTCATCAATGTACCGATTCAAGAAAGCGCTTTTGACATCCATTTGATGTAATCTGAATCCCTTCATGCAAGCATATGCTAGTAGCAATCTAACTGCTTCCAATCTAGCTACTAGTGCATAACTTTCACCAAAATCAATGCCTTCTTCCTGGTTATATCCTTTGGCCACAAGCCGCCCCTTGTTCCTCACAATGACACCTTGTTCATCTACCTTGTTCTTGAAAACCCACTTGGTTCCGATCACATTAATTTCCTTTGTTCTAGGAACAAGTTCCAGACCTCATTTCTAGCAAACTGGTTCAATTCCTCATGCATGGCATTGATCCAGCTACTATCTTCTAGAGTTTCAGTCACTGACTTAGGTTCAACTTGTGATACAAAGGCCATATGTTCACAAAAATGGTTCATGGATCTTCTAGTAGTTACTCCCTTATGTATTTGACCAATGACATTATCCAGTGATAGATTCTTAGGAACCCTCCATTCTCTAGGCAGTCCAGTACTTGTTGTTATTGCTCTAGTGCCAGAATCAATAGGTTGATCTTGTGGTTCAATCAATTGAACTTCATCCGATTGATTGTCTTTTTCTGATTTAACCAGTTGATCTGTAACAATCTTCTGATTCACTGGTTCATCATCGTCTGCAGTAATCTTAATGCTTTCCTGCACTTTGTGGTTAGTTTTATCAAATGCAACATGCATGGATTCTTCTACAACCATGGTTCTCCTCTTATACACTCTATATGCATGACTATGCAGTGAATAACCAAGAAAGATACCCTCATCCGCTTTTGAATCAAATTTCCCCAAGTTATCTTTCCCATTGTTTAAAATAAAACATTTACATCCAAAAACTTTCAAATAGGAGATGTTTGGCTTTCTACCTTTAAACAGCTCATAGGGGATCTTCTTTAAGATTGTTCGAATGAGTATTTTATTCAAGACATAGCATGTTGTACTTACTGCATCAGCCCAGAAGTATTTAGGCAAATCTATTGCATTCAGCAGCGTCCTGGCCAGGTCCTCCAATGATCTATTCTTCCTCTCCACTACTCCATTCTGTTGTGGAGTTCTAGGTGCAAAAAAGTTATGCTTGATTCCATGCTTTTCACATAATTTATCAAATCTCTCATTTTGAAATTCGCCCCCATGATCTGATTTAATTGTAGAAATCCTACACCCTTTTTCATTTTGGATCACTTTGGTAAATTTCTTAAAAGCAAGTTAAGCATTATCTTTTGTGGTAATGAATAATGTCCTTGTAAAGCGGGAATAATCATCAACAATTACTAAACCATAGTAATTACCACCTAGGCTCTTAGTTCTTGAGGGACCAAATAAATCCATGTGAAGCAGCTCAAGTGGTCTAGTTGTTGAAACAACATTAATTGGTTTAAAAGAGCTTTTAGTTTGCTTACCCTTTTGGCATGTTTCACAGAGTTTGTTCCTCTCAAACTTAAGCTTAGGGAGACCAATTACAAGATCCTTAGATGCAATCCTATTTAGATGATGCATATGAATGTGTGCAAGTCTTCTATGCCACAACAAAGATTCATCATCTCTGGATTGTAAACAGTTCATACTAGGAATGATGCTTGAGACATTAAGCATGTAAACATTACTTACTCTTTTACCTACAAGAACTGTTTCAGTAGATTCTGAGTCTGCTATGAGACATTGGTCTGGTTCAAATGTGATTTTGTATCCACGATCACATAATTGATTGATACTCAGTAGACTGTGTTTTAGACCTTCTACCAGCAAAACGTCCTTAATGATCACCTTATTCTCACTTCCAATATCACCAACACCAAGGATCCTTCCTCGATTGTTGTCTCCATATGTAACGAATCCTGTTGGTTTCCATTTCAAGTTGATCAACTGTGAAGCGTCTCCTGTCATATGTTTTGAGCATCCACTGTCCAGATACCACATCAGTTTACTGGATGCTAACTGATCCTGCAACATAGATTGAATTTAAGGATTTGGTACCCTATTAATATTGGGTCTAACACTGTTAGATGTGCTTTTGGGCATCCACCTAACTAGTGCTTTAGGCACATCAAATTTCCTTATTCTACAGTTTCTAACTAAATGGCCCTTTCTCATACAATAAAAGCAAGTGATGGATTGTAAAGACTGTGATCTAGAACCCTTAAAAAAATTGTTAAACAATTTCTGTTTCCCTTTAGGACTAATTTGATAACCAATACCAGCTTTTTCAAAAACACAATTTTCAGTTCCCAAAAGTGCATTTAGGTTAGTTGTTCCCATAGAAAGTTTAGATGTAGTAGAAACCAAATAATTCACTTTATTTTGTAAAACTACACAGTTTTCACAATCAATTGGTTTGCTAGAATTAAATCTACTGGAGTTTGCAGAATTGTACTGCTTTTCTAAAGTTTCAAAATCAGTTTTTGCTTGAAGTAACTCATCCTCCAACTGTTTAACTTTAGTAAATAATCAATTATGCACAGCGGAAGTTGTTAGAAATAAATCCAGAATACAGTTTTCAGTACAGAGATATGTTAATCCAGAATCAAGATGATTAAACACAGTCCAGTAGATTTAAAGAATGAACAATAGAAATAACCCAGAAGCATAGTTGATTCAGATATATGTAAACAGATTCAGAACACAAACATACACCCAAAAATTCTTAGTGAATAGCAAGATTCAGTGATTAGTTTATTAGGCGAATGCAAGAAGATAATAAAACGATCAAGAAGAGAGAAGAAGAAATCAAGAACACAAAGATTTATCATGGTTCACCCTTCCTCAAGGGCTACGTCTAGTTCTTTGCAAACTAGCAAAGATTTCCACTAAAAAGATCACAAGATCAGTTTATAACCCTTGCTCCCAACAAGTTATCACTGCTCCCCGCAATACTCACACCTCACTGAACCCCTCAACTAGTGTGAAACCAGTGTAGAAACCCACTGCACCAACACCACTTGCAACCCGCAAGCAAACACTGCTCCCCGCAGCACTTACTCCACTGAACCCCTTAGTAGATGCGAGACCAGTGTAGAAACTCACTGCACCAACTCAATTACAAACCCAGTAATTGAAAACAGCAAACAGATTACAATACAATGCAAGATCAACTTGATCACTCAGTACTTCTACACATAACAGATTACAATGACTAAAGATCAAGTGTAGAAGACTTAGCTTTGGTCCAGAACCAAAGTCGGAAGAACCTCACTCAAGGATGCTACAAGATTCACGTTCTTGGAGGTTTCTTGTTTTGAAAAGCTTTGTCAAAGATGTTCGCACAAACTGGGCACTATTTCTCACTTTAGAATCTCTCAAGGAATGCTTTTCGAAAATCTTAGTTATCTCAAAATAATAGTGTCAATTCCTTTATATAACCAAATCAGTTTTAAATCAACTTAGTTGTCATAGTTTCAATTAATTGAATAAACCATTCAATCGATTGAATTGATCGTTAGAAGACTCAGTCAAAGATTCCACTTGTAATAGAAATAACTGTCACAATTCATTCGATTGTTTCAAGTATTCAATTGATTGAAAAAGATTTTCAACAAAAAAATAGTTTAGGCTACTTTTCTTAAAACCAATTTAATAAAAACAATTTGAATATTTGTGAATCTCTTAGCACCTCGAGAATGATGAACCATGCAACTAATGATTAAGAACCAAGCCAACACACAAACCCAACTAAGGACCTAAGACCGAATCACCCAACCATCTTCATGTTGGCTCAAAGTCATCCACTTGAACAATTCCGGTCCAAGTTGGTTCCAACAGATTCTTCATGAAGTTGTCTTGATCAACTCACGTGCTAGGCATTGATCTAACATAGTCCGGATTCAATCCATCAGAATTTCAGGAAGCTATGGTCTTTATTGACTTCATCAAATCACATGCTTAGCATTGGTGCTAAGATTAAACTCATTTTATAGTTAGTAGCTAAAGGGTATGTGCAATAATATGAAGTGGATTACAAAAAGGTGTTTGCCACGGTGAACTTAAAGAGGAGATCTATGTGTTGCAACCAAATGATTTTGGGAAAAAGGGTGAAAAAGAGAAAGTATACAAATTTAAAAGGCACTTTATGGTCTTAAACAAGCACTTAGAGCTTGGTATAACAAAATAGAAGCTTATTTTGCTTGAAATGGATTTGATAGATGCCTTTGTGAATATACACTATTTACAAAAGTAAAGGAGGGAGGTAAAATTCTAATTTTAATTCTCTATGTTGATGACTTAATATATACTGAAAATGATGGAAGTAAGTGTGATGAGTTTAGAAGATCCATGATGATAGAATTTGATATGTCAGATTTAGGCAAAATGAGATACTTTCTTGGTGTTGAAGTTATGTAGAATTCAAATGGAATTTTCATACGTCAAAGGAAATATGCTCAAGAAGTGTTGTCAGGGTTTGGCATGGAAAATTGTAATGCACTCAAGAATCCAATTGTTCCAGGTACAAGATTGTCAAAAAATGATGCAGGAACCAAAATTAATGCAACGTTGTTCAATTAAGTAGTTGGTAGTCTTATGTATTTGAATGCAACTCGGCCAGATTTAATGTATGGAGTAAGCTTGATCAGCAGGTTTATGTCTAGTCCCTCTGAACTAGGCATTTACTATAAACAGGAGGAAAAAAAGATTGTAGCATATTCTGACAGTGATTTTGTTGGGGATATAGATGATAGAAGAAGCACTAGTGGATTGGTATTTTTATTTGGCTCTGGAGTAGTCTCATGGTTCTCAAAGAAACAACCAATGGTTACATTATCCATCATATAAACTGAATATATAGTTGATGCTTCTTGTGCTTGTCAATGTATTTGGATTAAAAGGGTGTTGGAGGAGTTAAGTATTGAAGAACCAAAGAACACACTAATTCTCTGTGACAACAATTCCACGATACAATTATCAAAGAATCCAATGTTTCATGGAAGGAGCAAACATATAGACATCAAATTCTATTTTTTAAGAGATTTAGTGAAAGATGGAACTATAAATTTAAGTCACTGCAACTCTTAGACTCAAGTTGCTGATATAATGACCAAGCCACTCATGTTAGACCAATTCTCAAAAATGCGAAGGATGTTAGGCATGTTGGAAATTTCAGAGATAAACTAAATTATATAATTTAAGAGAGGGAATAGTTAGCAATTAAATGTTAGGTTCTATTTTTTTAATGTATATGTTTTTTTTTAGTATGGTTAACTGTTGACCTATTATTTAGGAATAAGTTGTCGTGTATTTAGGAAACCACCCACAAATTCGGATGTGAAGTTAGTAGGCGTAGAATCATTTTCATTTCGTTTTTGTTTATATGGATATAAAGCCTAAAGTTTGCACTTTGAGTTAAATAACATGAGAATTCACAAAATACAGAGGAAAATCTTACCTTGTGTTCACATTCTCTACAAGATAGGAATTCAGCCCGCGAGTCAAATTCTCACTTTCAATTTTGTTGAGTGTGAATTCGTACTCAATTAAAATTTGGTTTATTGAAAAACAAATTCTGAAAGGTATTTTATTTTTTAAAAGAAAAAATTGTAATGAAAATATTTTGTTGTTGTTTGGAAGTATAGTGTATTAGGATATTGTAAGTCTTTCATGATGTTTTATTTAGAAATTTTTACCATAATAATATTTCTTTTATAAAAAATATTTTTTTTATGGAGAGACTTTGTATTGTTTTGAAGTATGAAGTGAGATGTTATAATTTTTTGTGACTTTTTTATTTGAATGGTATGAAAATAAATAATTTTTTTGCAAATTGTTTATTGTAGATTGTGAGAAACTAATATTTGGGAAGTCAAATTTTCACTACCAAAAAACATCTTAAAATTTGATTTTGAGAGAATAGAATTTTGGAATTGTTTACCTCATTAGCATCTTTTTATTTTTTATTTCCCTCAATAGCACTGTTTATTTTTTATTTTCCTCAATAGTACTCTTTATTCTTTAATTTCCGAAATAACACTCTTTTGTTTTCTATAACAGTATTCTTTTTTCTGTAATGGTTATTAAAAATTCTGATTATTAATTTATTAAAATTAAGATAAAAATAATATAAAAATAATTAAATTAAATTTTTTAAAAAAAGATACAACGAAAATAAAATGAAATATTTTATAGGTTTTTTAATTAATTGATTATAATAGGAAGAAAATGATAAATTATTTTATTTATATTTTATAATAAATTTAAATTTGGCATAATAAATTATATTAAAATAAATTATAATAATTTTTTGATTGTATTTTTATATTAAAATTGATATTGGAGGAAAAAATTATAATAAATTATAAAATTGTTATTTGAATTAAAATTTGTATTTTTAGTTTGTTAAAAAATATATCTAAATAATTAATGGCAAAAATCAAATAAAATTTTGATAAAAATAAAATTTGATTTTTGATAAAGATAAATTTTGATTTTTGATAGATAGAATTTGGTTTTTGATAGAGATAAAATTTGATATTTTATTAAAGATATCATTTGATTTTTTATAAAGATAAAATTTGATTTTTGATAAAGATGTAATTGATTTTTTGATAAAAATAAAATTTGAGTTTCGATAAAGATAAAATTTATATTTCATTGCACACAAAGTATTTCATATACCATTAACTAAACTATTTAGTGAATATATGAATATCATTTATTTTCCTCTTTATGTTTAACGTGTATTTCGTCATTTCAATAATTAATAATTTTTAAGTAACAAGCATAACATTTAAAAATAAGAAAACAAAAGAGTGTTATTTTAGGAATTAAAGAATAAAGAGTGCTATTGAGAAAAATAAAAAATAAAGGGTGTTATTGAGGAAAATAAAAAATAAAAAAAATGCTAATGAGATAAAAAGGTTTAGAATTTTCAGGATGAATTTGACTCTTTTTTCTTTTTGGTATTGGAACAGATCAGATGAGGGTCGTCCCGTAGGCGATTGAAATTTTGATTGTAAAAAATCAAGTTAACATCGGAATTGGATTATGAGGTTGTTGGATTTCAGAAGTACATTCTGATTGTTTTTTTTTTTACTCTATATAAAGTCAGTGGAAAATAAAAATAAAATAAATTTAAAAAATTATAGGAGGTAAATAATGTTTTGAAAAATTTAATTAAAAATGGTGAGAACAAAATTAAAATTATTTTTGAGAGAATAAACTGTCTTAAGGTTAAATATAATTTGATTTAAAGATAAAAGAAAATATTAAAGTTATATGGATGTTTATTATTATTGTTAAATTGAAAATTTGAAATTATTTTAGAAGACGAAGTAGGAAAAGTTAAATAAAAATCTAGGTAATTTAATTTATAGATCTAAAAGTATGTAAAAGTAAAAGATTTTTTTTTTTAATAAAATCGTTATTAAAAAAACAATTAAAAATTCAGAAATTTTATTTTTAATTTATATGATAGAGGGAGGTAAATAAAAAAAAAGGATGTAACAGAAAAATCATTTATTTTCATTTGAAACTAAAGTTGTGATAATAAACACACAAAGACAAAAAAAAATATTTAGAGATATTTTAAAACAATTAATTATAATGATAAAAATAAATGACAAATTATTTTATTTTTATATTATTATAATAAATATCAATTGGGTAGAATTTTAATACTTTTGTAACTGTATTTTATAACAAAATTAAAATTAGAAAAAAATTATAATAAATTATAATATTAGAATTTGAATTAAATTTTGTATTTTAAATTTGTTAAAAAATATTTGTTATAAGAAAAATAAAATAAAATTGTTAGATATTTTTTGCAAATAAATATTAATTAAATGGTTAAAAAATTTAAAATAAAAGTTAATTTATATGTAATGATAAAAAGAATAAATAAATAAGTATATCAGTTAGGAAAATGGTCTCGACCTTTCTCTTTCGATTTTCCTTTCTTTCTTTGTATTTTTCTTTTTTTTTTTAATTTTGTAAGATCTAAAACGAAATCAGTATTTTTATTTTTATTATCTTTACTTATCATTTATCATGATAATATATGAAATTTTGTTAATAAAGGTTAGTGTCTATTTAATAAGATATTCACTTATCATGTTCAAAAGCAATTTTTTTTCATAAAAATATCCATTTGTAATAGTTTTTAATAAAACATAATTCAAAAGATAAACTGAAATAAAAATATAAAATATAATAACCAAAACGTGAACAGGAGTAACACAGAAGTAAGGAGGATATTATAGAAAGTGGTAGGCATAGATACACTATCTACCAAAGTGCAGTGGAAAACTGACAAGCAAAAACCTATACCATCAACTCCGTATGCAACGATCGTGGAATTGAACATTATCCAAATAGAATGTAAAATTACTTATATTGTATTAGAAAGAAAAAAAAAACATATAAACATCATTAAAATAGTTATTGAATTATACTTTTACAGAGGAGTATGGTAAGAAACAAATATTTTATTATTTCAAATTATAAAAATATGAATGAACATTGTATATTGGAAAGAAAATATTAGAAAATAGTAAAATGTAAAATAATAAAATTAATTTTAAGTTTTCTATTTAATTTGTCATAAAAAAGTATTGCTTACAATGTAATCTTATTAATTAAACTTATGTATAGAATAGTGTCAATACCTGATTTCGTCTGGATAAATAAATTAATTAAAAAAATAAAAAATATGCCTACAATTAAATGAATAATCAAAATAAAAAAATAAAGAAAAAAATAATAAATAGAAAATATATTTACACTTGATTAGTTTAGGTTTTTATTAAAACATAATAAAACAAATAAAAGAGGTTTGAATTTATCCTTTTTTTTTTTTACAAAACATAAAAGATAATAACAGTTAACAAAAACAGAAAAACAAAGTAAATAAAAAAATAATAAAAAAAAGAAATGTAAAATCAATAAATAAATAACATAAAAATAAAAATAGAATAATAAATAAAAGGAAAATACATAAAAAGAAATTGAAATTGTTTTAAAACCGCTTCTATTAATTCATCTTTAAAAAAAATAATAAAAAAAAAGAATAAGCCAATCTTAAAACTGCTCTGAACCACCCATGTTCTCATTTCACAATAACAAAAAAATATAAAAAATAAAATATGACCGTTCTCAAACTGTTTCATCTCACATTCATCTATACTTCATCTTTAATAATAAAAAAAGAAAAAAAGAAAGAGTCAATCTTTCAAAATTGCTCTGAACTACTTTCAGAATAAAAATAAATTAAATAATAAAAAAGGAGATTCACTTAAGTGGTAACTGCTCTACGTTAGAAAAGAACGACTGATCACTTTGAGAGGAACAAAGAAAAAAGAGGAAAAAAGAGAGAGAAAGTAGATAAGAAGAGAAGATTGATTCTCCTGTCTTACTATCCACACTCAGTTTAAAACTGAGAAACAATGAACTTTTGGAAATGAGACTATCATTTTTGAAGAACACTCACAGGTATGATTTGTAAGGTTTAGATTTTCATATGGATCTTGAAGTTTGAAATTTGTAAATCCTGTGTTCTTATCTCCCTGTGATGTTTTTTTTTTATTTCTTCATCATTTCATTTTCATATAAAGATAAAGAAAATGAAAAAAGGAGGTCCTTCATGTTGAATAGTTTTCTATAAAAATATTCATTCTCCAAACAGTTTGCGAAAAGTTTTCAAGTGTTCAATTCACC
>Ga0209700_105150_pt1 | contig 22459 bp, 18 predicted proteins | sample SiratroredBW_FD_187528 | JGI IMG/M metagenome (GOLD analysis project Ga0209700, IMG submission 187528) | Root nodule microbial communities of legume samples collected from California, USA - Siratro red BW (SPAdes) (version 2) | ecosystem: Host-associated > Plants > Roots > Nodule | place: USA... | reverse complement strand
TATAATTCTCAGGAGGAGCACAAGAGACAGACTATTGACCATTAGAGCATTGGAATCTTTAACAAACAAATTCTTGCAGCCACAAAGGAAAGGGAGAAGCAAAGACACCTTCCCACTTAAAGACTCCATAGGTAAAACTTGGAACGGCAGGGCTGGCCACAGAGGTCTAAAGAAAGCTATTTAGTAGTCATAGCTCGAATCATTGGACTGCATATTCAATATATGAACAGCAATTGAATGAATATTCTTGTGTAAATGAAAAGTATTAGCTAGCCTTTAGATTATATTAAATGGTAGTGGTATTTTATTCTAGGAATTTCATAAGTTACTTGTCATGATGAGGTTGGAAATTTTTGTATCTCCTCTCTGACTTGATTACATTTTGAATTTAGCAGACATAATAATATACAGGATTTTCCCATTTGGGAAACTTGGTGACATTGATGTTTTTCTGCCTTTTCTGGTAATTGTAGTTTCATGAAACGTGCTCAGAGGTAAATGAATTTAAAATCATAATATTTGTGTACCACATTTATGTCACTTTTCTTGATTAAATACCAAATTAGTGGCCTGTCGAAACTGGCTTTTGAAAACATCTTCAAGGTCAAATGTCGGACACTCTTTTTGTTTAACTGAGTGAATTCATATAGTAAAGTAAACCAGTTAAGCATATCCATTTTTTAACTTGTTGTTCTCTTTTTTCTTGTTTTTTTAACTTGTTGTTCTCTCTTTTCTTGTTTTAGCAAAGTTCTCATGTTTCTTCAAGATTTTGTATTTCAGTACTAGCAACCTATTAATATAAAGTGATTGTGAATTGATGGTTCAACAAAGTCTAATATGAGAATCTAGATGATATTAATATGAGAATATAGATGATATGATGATATTCAGGGATGAAACCTGATATGAATGTAACTAATAAATAACAAATTATTATTATGTGAAAATCATTAATGATTATATTAACCGATAATAAATAATTATTATGTGAGGATTATTAGCAATTATGTTAGAATAATTATTTTGTTATGATTTTGTTATTCAGTGTACTCTATATATAGAGTATTTTCTTTCATCAAGGGGATAAGAAAAGAGATATATTTTCACTCTCATATCCTGTGTTCTTTTTGTTCATTTCTTTATTTTCATATCATCTGGTTAATATGATATCTCTGTTATGGTGTCAGAGCTCTCTAATTTGCAAGAATTCATCATCTGTAATGATTCCAAAAGTGTCATTATTTTCGGTAACAAATATGACTACTTCGACATTAGATAATCCACCAGTAAAGCTCCTGAATGATTCTTCCAATATAAATTATGGTTCCTTTATCAGAAATTCTCATAATTATCAAAGCCAAGAGATGGACTAAGGATGACAAGAATTATAATAGTAAGAGATGCATACATTGTGCTTGAAGAGGTCACACATTTGATGAATGACATCGCTTACATGGCTTTTCATCAAACTACAAAAGGAGAAAATTCTTTGTTAACAATGTCACTGTAATTAAAAAGGAAAATGAGAGTGAGGTACTTATAAACCAAAATAAATCTCAGCAGTCTTCTAGTTTTAGTTTGACCAAAGAGTAATATAACTCTCTCCTGACTCTTCTTCTTCAGCAATCTCAATCTCAGTTAGATGCAACCCCTAGCACTGAACATCATCAAATTTCCAATATATCTACATGTATCATCTGCAATATAAAATCACTACCAAAGTCTATCCTTTGAATCTTAGATTCAGGTGCCACTCATCACGTTAGTTCATCTTTAGAGAATTTTGCTACATATAGAATTATTCCTGATATTCCTATCAAGTTACCTAGTGGAACTACAGTTTATGCAAACATTAAAGACACTATCATATTTTCTACTACATACATTCTGCATAATGTACTATACATATCAAGATTTAACTTCAATCAATCTCATTTCAGTATCTCAAATAGCCATAAAATCTTATTGTTCCATTAGGTTTTCTGATCAAAGCTGTGAAATACAAGACAATCATACTATAAGGATGATTAGCTTTGCTAAGATGCACCACAGACTCTATGTTCTTGAAAATCCTAAGGGACCAAGAAAACACTTTGTCCCAAATTCTTCAATTTCAATAACTTATGTGTTTGTTAATAAGGTGAATGATTGGCATTTTAGACTAGGTCACTTGTCTAAGGACAAACTATTTGTATTGTCATCAAAGTTTGATTACATTTCTATCAAAACATGTGATGATTTTTGTCAAATATGTCCACTTGCTAAACAGAAAATACTCCCATTTCCTGTAAGCACTTCTTCAAGCAATAAAATTTTTGATTTGTTACATATGGATATTTGGGAACCATTAGCTATTACTTATGTGGGCTGTGGATGATTTTTCTAGGCATACTTGGATTTTTCTTTAACTAAATCAGAAGTACAAGATTGCATTAAATCTCTCATTACTTTGGTTGAAACTCAAATTTTCTACTACTGTCAAATGCATTAGGTCTTATCAATGACCTGAATTTAATTTGCATCAGTTTTACTCTCTCAAAGGCATAGAACATCAAATGTCTTGTGTTGAGACTCCACAACAAAATGGAGTGGTAGAGAGAAAACATCAACACATTTTAAACATTACTATGGCTCTTATTTTTCAAAGTAACTTGCCTAAATTATTTTGGAACTTTGCAGCCTCTCAAGCTGTTTTTCTGGTTAATAAATTGCCTAGCAAGGTTTTACATAACAAAAGTCCGTATGATATTTTGTATGACTTTTCTCCTGATTTAACTTTCATTAAAGTCTTTGGTTGTGAAGCTTTTGCATAAACTTTGGCTCATAATAGGATGAAACTTGATCCTCGAGCTAGACGGTGTGTTTATTTAGGTCACAGATTAGGGATCAAGGGTTCACTTCTTTATGATTAACACACCAGAAAGGTTATTTTATCCAAAAATGTTTCTTTCAATGAAAATAGTTTTCCTTTTAAGCATATTATCAATCATACAGATATTGAAAATTGTTTGTCATGCCACATTTTCCTAATTATTAAGACACTGATCTCTCTTTCCTTACATCCTCCTCATCACTACAAAACTAACAAACACCATATATTGTCCCACAACAAAATTATTCCTCTACCACTACACCACTACAAAACCAACAAACACCATATATTGTCTCATAACAAAATTATTCGTCTCCCACTTTCACAACTCTAATAACCCTGTACCTTCTGTTATAAGAAAATCCACTAGAAGTATCAAAATTCCTGTTTACCTCAAGGATTTTCATTGCAGTGTAGTTACGAGCATAGAGAGAAAAAATTCCTCTAGTTAAATATCCTATTTCCAGTTTTCTTAATTACTCAAAATTTTCTAACAATCATAAGTATTTCGCATTTAGTATCCCTTCCATTGTAGAACCCAAAACTTAAGCACAGATAGTGAAGCATGAGAAACTAGAGGAAAGTCATGGATGATGAGATTAATGTTTTAGTTCAAATTGGAACTTGGGAGTTTGTTGACCTTCCGATTGGAAAACAAACAGTGGGATGCAAATGAGTGTATAAGACTAAACACAAGGTTGATGGCTCAATTGAGAGGTTCAAGGCTAGACTAGCAGCCAAGGGATTCACACAACAAGAAGACATTGATTTCAGAGAAACCTTTTCTCCAGTGGCTAAAATCACTATTGTAAGGCTCTTATTGGCCATTGCAGACACTAAAAATTGGCTCCTTGAACAATTGGGTGTCAACAATGCTTTCTTGCATGGAGATCTTCATGAAGAAGTCTACATGGAGGTTCCTAAAGGTGTAGTTCCTCCAAAACCTGGTTAGGTTTGCAAGCTGAGAAAATCTGTTTATGGTCTTAGACAAACTAGTAAACATTGATATGAAAAGTTGTCTATAGTTCTTACAGCTTCGAGTATACCCAATCATAGTCTGATTTTTCTTTATTCACTAAACAATCTCCTACTGGTGCATTCATAACCATCCTTGTCTATGTTGATGATATGATTTTGACAGGAAATGATTCTCAAGTGATTGTTTGGTCAAGTCTCAACTTGATCACTTATTCAAAATTAAGGATCTTGGTCAACACTAAAATTTTTTCTTGGATTAGAATTTTCTAGATCAAGGAAGGGAATTTTCTTTAACCAAAGGAAATAAACTTTAGAGCTATTAGATATTGCAGGCTTGTTAGGATGCAAACCTTCTAACACTTCTATAGATCCTCAAATAAAGCTCCATTCTAAAGAGAGTCATCTTCTTGAAGACATTTCTATGTATCGACGGCTCATTAGACAACTCATATACCTGACCAATACTAGGCCCGACATTTGTTTTGTCGTTAATCATCTCTCACAATTCTTATCAGCTCTTACAATGGCTCATTACCAAGTAACACTCAGGGTTCTTTGTTATCTCAAAACTAATCCTGGTCAGGACTCTTCTTTCCTAGTGATTCTCCTTTACAACTGAAAGGTTTTTGTGACTCAGACTGGGCATTATGACCTGAAACTCGTCACTCTGTTACCGGCTTCTGCATTTTTTCTTGGTGATTCATTAATCTCTTGACGATCCAAGAAGCAACACACAATTTCACGATCCTCTTCTGAGACTGAATATCGTGCTTTGGTATAGGCAACCTGTGAAATTCAATGGTTGTCTTATTTTCTTCGTGATTTACATATTGTTCCTCAGGCCACTACAATTCTTTTTTGTGACAACAAGTCTGCCTTACATTTAGCTGCCAATCCTGTGTTTCATAAGTGTAGCAAACACATTGAAATCGATTGTCATGTGGTTAGAGAAAAGGTTCATGATGGTGTTTTTCTTTTGCTCCCTATCAACACTAAGTCACAGGTTGCTGACATCTGTACAAAATGTCTCATATCCAAGTTGTTCTTATATCTGTTGTCCAAGATGGGTTTAATTGATCTCTATGCTCCATCTTGAGGGGGATAATAAATGATAAATAATTATTAGGTGAGAATTATTCTATTAGAGAATATTAAAGGATAATAAATAATTATTATGTGAGTATTATTAACAATTATGTCAAAATAATTATTTTGTTATGATCCTGCTATTGGTGTACTCCATATATATAGAGAATTTTCTTTCATAAAGGAAATAAGAAAGGAGATACATTTTCACTTTCATATCTTGGGTTCTTTTTTGTTCATTTATTTTCATATCATGTGGTTTATTAACCACATGATATCTTTGTTAGTAACTTAAATTTGATTTGATGTCTAGTACATAGTTATGATTAGTAATTTGGGTTATTTCATAATCTATTTCTAATACAAATTAAGTTATATATGCTTAATTTATTGACCGAGCATACTCATGGATGAACCCTTACTAAAGAGATTATAATATAGGTATTGTTATGAGGTACATCTCCTAAAAGTCCTAGACATTTATGTTGTTTGTCCATGTAATGAAAAAAAATATTTATTATTTTTCCATTTCATTAATTTCTTAAAAATTAACTCTGAGTCAATTATTTTATAAATTAATATTACATTAAATATTTATCAACAAATATCTCCAACTAATCCGAATATAAAAAGTAAATTAGTTATTAGTTAATAGGGAGCAGTGTCGAAGTATGATATGACACAAGTATTTGAGACTCTAAGGGCGGTAAGAACGAGGTTTAACCTGAAAAAGTGTGTATTCAGTATAGAAGGTAGAAAATTATTAAATAAAAAAAATCATAATTGATTGTTAAAAATACATAATCTATTATCAATTATAAATTTTCTAAAATTAATTATGTATGTAAAATATATTCTAAAACTTGTTTTTCAACAAAATAAATTATATTATACTTTAACAAATGTACTATATGAGCAATATAATGTATACTTCCTATAAAAAAAAATTAGTCATCAATGTATAAATGTATAAAGTGACTTATTTCTTTTTTTTTTTTTCCTCTTTTCGTCACACATGAATTAATTAAAAGTACTACAATTATCTCCAAGCTTTTTCATTTTAAGAGTACTCCCGAGGAACCAAATGAAACTTAAATTTCATGGACTATAAATGCCAAAATCTCACACTATCTATGTTTATGTGAAGATCACTAGATTATTTTTTTTTTCTAAAACAATAGTATATAAATATATGTAGAAAAATAATCCTTTTATTCCTTTATTTTGAAAATAAAATTTTGTCATGACATGAGGATTTTATTTTTTTTGAAGACTTTTTAGGAGTCAAAGAAAAGTAGCTAAAAATTATCATTGAAATTTTAAGAGAAGATTTGATGTTTTCTTCAAGATTAAATTAATTTAAGCAAAGTATTAGAGACTAATTTTCTTTTCAAGGATTCAATTATGCAAAATAAATTTTTAAGGTGTCTTTAGTTATTATAATTCAAATTCATGGATTCCTGCAATTTATTAAGGGAGAAAATAAAAAAGGAAGAAAATTGTAAATAGAAACTAGCATGTTAGATGACACCTAGATTCCTGTGAAAAAAAATAGGCGACGGACAGAAAAAAAAAAGGTAAATGTATATATAAGTATGAAAGATGAATAATAAATAAAGATAAAAAGGAAATTATAGATGTTAATGTAGTTCATGAATCAATCAATAAAAGTAGTTAATTTTAATTAATAAAGTAAAAAATTAAATTCTATTTCAGAAAAAGCCAGAGAATTAAATAATTTAAACATATATATATATATATATATATATATATATATATATATATATATATACACACACACAAACATACATATTTAAAATTTATGGCGCTTTATATAATAATAGCAGTTAAGATAAAGCATTGAATTTGAAACGTAACACAATAATTGGACATCGGACAATATGTATAATTTAATTTCCTTAAAACTGTAACCATATCCGCAAAACGTGCATTGTAGAGGCAGCTGTTTTTTCTTTTCTTTTTTTTTTTGAAAAAAAAAAACATCCTTTTATGGACGTTGGAAATTGTGAAAGCTAAATAATATTTTATTATAGACGCCACATCACGTTGGTATGTTTTGTAAAACAACTACTTCTATTATCGTTTTAAAACCAGCTTTCGAACTTTCCATTATTCCTAGGTATGGTAGTTTTCATGAGTTTCATACGTTTGGCTCAATTCTTGCACAACAGATTACAAATCATTCTTGCCAATGGGTAGAAGTAAAATTACTTGTATTCTCAATACACAGCATTTGCATGAGCATCGTTATCAAACATAAATAGTTGACCCACTACAAATCCAACCACAGCTTCCTTCATCCACTTGATTCATCACCTGAAATAACAACGCCCCGGTTTTTCTTCCAAATCCTGATTCCCCCAACTAGATATAATGTTTATTTTATGCCCACGGAGGCAAATAAACTAAGAGGAAGCAAATGTCCATCACACTGGTGGCTGTCGGAAAAATCAATTCCAAGGCCAGCCAGAGTATATAGTCTGTCATGACAGGACAGACCCAAAGGCTGAAGTGCCAAAGCAATATATAACATTTCTCAAAGCATACATAATTTTCCATAATAATGGTAGTTTGCTTCACAGTGAACAGGATACAAGTGTATTACCGATTTTGTGAAGGCATTCTATCTGATCCGTGCCTTAAACGAAAGCTACTGGACCTGGTACCTGACTCTGACCTGCTGCTGGACTGGTGGTATGCTCTCCAACCTGCATCTCTATCGACATGGCCCAATGACAACGAAGGCAAGTGGTCTCTTTCCCAAGCATGGAAGTGATTTGGTAGATGGTTTTCTTCTTGAAAATTGCGCCCTGATGAACTTGATGGGATAAGAAAAAAGCCACCACTTTGGTCTGGCGATGTGGCTATTGGTGCTAATTGAGCTGATCCACTATGACTGCTGGATCGTCGAGAGCCAGTAGTGATAGGTGTCCGCATTGTGGTTGAATTAGGAGGTTGCTGTGGTTGGTAGTATGCCTGAAGAGCCTGAACTCTATCCCGAGCCCGAGCATTGCTACCAGGATAAGGAGGGATCATTGAGGAAGCAACCGAGCTTCCCGCTCTAGCAGCAGAACTGCAGAAATTAATTCATTGAAAGTTACACAACTGCAGAAATTAATGCATTGAAAGTTATACAACCGCAGATATTAATGCATTGGAAGTTGTAACCCCAAAAAGTGCATGGAAATCAAACTTATAACCTGTGCAAATTTCCACTAGCTAGTGATGATTCTGATATCCATCATTTTTATTCTTTTATAACCAAAGAGTCATTTGTTTATTTAATGTCAGATGCGGAGTATATATATTATGGTTTAGCTCACTAATCAAATCAAATTTGAACAAAATTAAATTCATGCAAATAAATAGAATTTACTATCGTGAGGCAACTCTAAAGTGTAGTGATACCTGTGACCGACAAGAAAGGGATGCATGAAAGATCCTGATCTTGGTACGTCCGAACCACCCCTGACTGGCCTTTGACTACCAGGGGATACTGATGGCTGATCAGCGGCAACTAGACGAGTACTTGCTGTGGAGAAAGGAGGGGAGTGGTGTTCCCAGCTGTGATAATGAAGATCCACGGCAGGAAATGAGTATGAAGTTGGTATGTCAGTGGGCACAGATGAACCATTCCAATGGTTGAAGTTTGAAGCCTCTGATACAGTTCCACCTGAATTGGAGGAGGATGGATGTATTGGTCCGAAGTAAGCAATATACGGGCAAGGATGACTGGCAGATGACACAGCTGTATGTTCAGCAAATATAGCATGTTGTCCCAATACATCATGATCTGCATCTCATAATTCCAGTAAATTAAGAGTTCAGTGCCATGCAGACATCATTTTAAAAAATGGAGAGGGTAATGAGCTATAAAAGGGATCTTACATGCAGATGATGAAAACTCCCCTTCCCTGGAAAAATCAGGAATATAAATATTAGTTCAATAAACATGCTACTATTTTCCTTTTATGAGTGTGGGGGAATAGTCTCTTAAAAAAATGCCTAAAAATTTAACATTGAAAGGTAAATCAATTATTCATCAACAAAAAAAAAAAAATTATTTCCAAAAATGCACAGTTAATCCATCCCCATCCCCAACCTGCATGTCATACGGACAATACTCAACTTGGGTTGCATTCAACATAGTATAAAATATATAGCACTATTCTGTTATCCCTTTCACATGGCAAGGAAAGTCAACCTTACGGGTGAATCCGTTTACAGATCTAATTAAAGCACATTCATAAAGGTAGGAAAACTATTTCATGGTTCAAATTAGAAGTATGATGAGACAACAACATAGACACCAAGAATAAATTCGTTAACAAGTATGCAACAGGTCTTCATTTTGGCTGCAACTGCAATCACAAGAAACAAACTGAAATATTGCCAAATATAAGCCCAACATAAAAGAACTACAGGGCCTTCTGTCGGGAGGTGTAAAAGAGTACTTAAACACGCTTAATTAGTCAATGACATTACCAAAGAAGAAAAAAGAACGAAAGGATGGGGGTTACTTCAAAGTTCATCGTTCCCAAATATTATTAGGGTGGTGGCAAAGCTGCCAAGGCAAAAGGACAAGGTGAAAAAACTGGACTAGAAAAAAAGGCATATGTCAAACTATAATTTTTATTGATAAAAAGAGGATCAATCTCTGCCTCGGCATCAATGATACAGAATAGAAATATCGTACAAAAAATTCCCAACTTTACCAGTTATTCTAGAGATCAGAACTCTCCCTCTTAATTTCCATCTCACAACTCCCAACTGACTCTAGTCATCTCCCCGACTCCATTTTATTACCGAAAAGAAGTAGCTATTCTGTTTTTAAGAGAAACTGGTTCCCATCCCCTATTAATCATCTTATTCCTCCTAACATAGATCCTAACAAAAGGCCCATCTTGTATCCATCCTTGCTTTAAATTAAAATACCAAAATTTAAGGGTATAGACAACCTAATTTTAGAAGGGCTGTTTCTGAAAGCATACAAGAGCCTCGTTTTTCGGGAGGTTATACAGTAAACCCCCCAAAACCAGACAGATACATTATGATTTCGATGAATCCCATTGTCTGGTATAGCTAGCTACTACACCGGAAGTCATATTCTGTATTTAAACAATTAGAAATAAAGAAGTTCCACGTAAACAAACAGTCAAGAGAGCAACTAAGTTTGTCTTTGGATCTTCATCCATTATCCACATTTCATGCCAACTTCCGTAAAAACTCAAACTAGTATTTGTTTCTTCAAATTTAACTCCCAATGCACAACCAAACACATAGTCAGAAACAAACTTTAAATTTTTACTGACACTACCACCTTCAAAACTGTGATGCTACCCAAGATCTCCCACTAGTCTTTGCATAATAATTTTATTGTTTACCAAAATAGTGTTTAAAATATAGCAAGGACTTCAGAATTCAGATCTATTAATAACATCAGTAGCTTTAACCACATTTGACTTCAATGAAACTAATTAGGTTCCGTATTAAAATCAAAAGATTTTTCTTCAGTGTATTGCTTCCCATTGCAGGAACCCTTAATAATAATTGTTAAGGTGATATATCTGAAACCACCAATATAATCAATAGAAGTCAGATATGGTTAATGTTGCACACTGTAACAATGCAAAAGAATGTTTTCAAACCACTCTTACCAATACATGTTTCTTTTAAATGCACAAAACACAGTTTATCTATACCATTATATTAAATACATCTGTTTGTAACTACTTTTGATGTCATTTTTTAATTACACATTTTTATCTTTTAACAAACGAAAATAATTTCTTATTTAATAAAATATGTAACTGCACAACCTCACAATCTCTCTACTCAAATGTAAATACATAAGTTCTCCACTTAAAAATAACTAACACATACGTTTTTCAAACCATTCTTACAAAATTAAATATTTTCTTAAAATTGTATTATTTTAATGTGATAAAAATGTGGATACAAAGTCACGATAGTGTGTGTTTCCGCTAGTACACTATAAAGAACAAAAGAATAAAGCAAATGTTAAGTATACTAGCTTGTATGCATTAGGCTTACTCGAAAGATGATGGAAGTCGTGTCAAGTTGCCAAAAGGACACCAATGAACTCCAAAAGACTGCAAACACCATGCAGTTAAAAAAGTAGTCAAATGGTGAGCAAAATATCATCCATACACATAAAAAGAAATAACTCCAATTAAAAAGAGGTAATCACAGCCTTAAAAGTCTAAGTCAAACTACTAACTAATACATTGAAAATGAATTTCATCTAGATTTATTAACTTATACATGGCAAAGGGAGAAAAACTTTAACAGCAGATGTTTGCGGTACACTAAGAGTTGCAGATTGAATGAAAGTAGAGGAATAAAAGCATAAGGCAGAGGAAGCTCACATTCGTATACGGTCAAAGCAGATAGTGAAATAATATTAACTAGTTTCCCTTTTTACTTAAATGTAGACAGCTACGCTTTTGCTTTTGGTCTATAATTTTGTACAATTTTATGTAGCATACAATTACATGCCCTCCCAAATCCCAATAAAACATTCAGACAATAACTTATTGATAAAACCAAGCAAAAGAACAAGTTTGCTATTTCTGTGTCTCTCCTGCACACACACACACACACATAAAAGCCTAATCAATGAAGAAGTATTTATGCAAGCCTACGTTCAGGTACAAGCATAAAATAAAAACACAAACAATAAGTTAACAGCATTCTTACCATCTCAGAGTAGCTAAGATCATAAAGGTCCTCGTCATGTGTCCACTCATCCATGCTAAATTCTGGATATGACCGGCTACCATTAGCATAAAGCCATTGACCTTTCTCAATCTTCCGACAATTAGGGCACTGCATTGCTCCTTTTATGTTGAATGCCGAACCAATGCAATCTAAATAATGTAAATAATAAGCATAAGAATATTACTACTGCATATATTTTTTTCAATAAGAAATTGGTGCATGCAGAAATTCATGACATCACTATTTCTTCTATATTCCACTACTGAAGTATTATTGATCAGAGCAAGAAAAAACTCATGACATCACTATTTCTCCAATATTCCACTACAGAATTATTATTGATCAGTGTAAGAAAAACAAAAGAAGATACACAAAGTGCTCCTTTTGCCCCTTGTAAAGTGAGTAACAAAGGGGAAGGAGGGACATAACATAACATACCATCTTCTCCGTAAAAGAGGATCATTCTCCACCGATAAGGTGAACTCAGAAAGTTACATTAAATTGTACTCTTTCATTTCAAAATAAGATTTACATGTTTATGTCTCATCTAACGTTCCAAACAAGGATATGAAATTCCACCACATTAAAACCAAACACCATGCATATTGGCCCAACTTTCCATATAAAAGAATATTTGATTTAAGAAACCTAGGCTCTTAATCTGGGGATCTGAATTTAAGACCATTGCATCAAGCAATTTAAATCCAATCAAGGATTCCAGATTTGCAGACAAGACTGAGAAGCTTCAATGGAAACAACTATCTCAAATGGTACAGATTCTTCACACCTGCCTCAAGGGAAAACGACTCGGTAGTCATATTTGAGCAGAGACCAGATAAGAAAGACCAAAAATACAATGTGTGGGGCAATGAGGATTCCACAATCATGTAACGAACCAGTGGAAGGAGACCATTGACAATTTGCAGTGTACTTATTGAAAAAGATCAAGGGACTAAAGGGAAAAATGCTGGAAACTGCACTGAAAAAGTAAGGATTGGTTGGAGCAGTGATGACTGCACAGATCACAATAACAAGGTTCGGATCAGACAATGGAATGAATTATCCTTTCAATCAAATTGTCTCCTTAATCATAAGGAAATATCCATGATTCCTCAAGTGTAAACACAAGCAAAATCGGGAGGCCAAGAGAAAAAATGAGCAATTTCTCGACAAAAATTCGAAGAAAGGTTTCTAATCTATTAGGAACAGGCTATTTTCACAGTCTCGTACACCATAAATAAACCTCCCCAACAAAAGTCACATAGATATCTTTAACAGCTTTAATACTTACTTCAACACCTTAAATGGATTTATTCCTACAGTATTTTGGGTCTAGAACCTTTGCTCATATTCACAACCAATAGAGGCAAACTTGATCCTCAGGCTGTCATGTGTGTTTTCCTAAGTTCTTTTTTCACTCAAAAAGTTACATGGCCTATGACCCCTAATCCAAAAAATGGTACATATTTGCCGATAACCCCGTAAATGGAAATAAGTTTTTCTCGCCAACATTTTCTCTCAAAAGAATTTTCCAATGATAGATGAACAATTTGAGCTTCTTGAACAACCTAAGGTCCCCCAGCTGCAATAAACTCTGATCCTACTTCAGAGATTGAGCCCAACATAAAGTTTCCTAAATCAGCCTGTCAAAAAGAAGATTCCAATGATAGATGATGAACAATGTGAGCTTCTTGAACAACCAAAAGGGTCAGCAAGTACTTCAAGCCATAAGGTGCCCCAGCTTCAATAAACTCTGCTCCTAATCAGAGATTGAGCCCAACATAAAGTCTCCTAAATCAGCAATGAGTTACTCAACTCTGCCATTGTATCTGAACGTCAAAGTAACTCACAATTTCTCAAGATTCTCTAAAGTGACTGAAAAGAAGAGTCAGCCTAGAATAACACATGCTCATGAATCCAACCCAAGTCTTGAAATTGAGATGGTGGAAGGAACTGTACAAATAAATGAAGTCCCTTCCAGCCCTACAGATGGCCTAGATCTTCTCATTGATTTATGAAAGGTACTGCAAACTGAACTCCATTACCCTCTCTATCTAATTGTGCTATGAAAAGGATGAATGACTTGGAAAAGAACGACACGGGATATTGTTGACAAACCAAAAGGGAAGAATATTGTTGACTACAAAAGGATTTTCACATTAAAGTACAAGGCAGATGGATATCTGCAAACATTAAGGTTGGACGCCAAAGGTTACTCCCAAACTTATGGGATTATTATCTTTATCAGGACGCACTTCACCCCTGTTGGCAAAATGAATACTATACAAACTCTATTACCCTTGGCACACATCTTAGTTGGCAAATTCAATATGATGTTAAGAACACATTTCTGTATGAAGACCTAATATTGAAAAAAGAACAGAAATAACAAGGTGCACAGCCTGCCACATGCCCTTTACAAATTACAGACCGCAGAGATTGGTTAGAAAGGTTAGCAAAGGTCATGAAAGAGTTTGGTACAAATAAAGCCTAGGAGATCACATCCCTATATCAAACAATCAATGACAGGGGGGCAACCATCCTTATAATGATGACATCACAGCAGATGACAATGATGAAAAGAAAAAGGAGATTTGATGCAGAGACTGGTCCAGGATTTCTAGATGAAAGAACTGGGAAATTTGAAGTGGCACACTCGAGCTAAGAGATCTTCATATTTTAAGAAAATGAGACAGATTTATGGATAGAAACAAGAGAAATTGGATGCAAACAAGCCCCTACTCCATCGATCTCAAGCATAAGCTATGAGAAGCCAGATTAAAACCAGCAGTAGACAAAAGAATGAACCAAAGACTGGCTGGAAGACTGATCTTGTTTAAACATGGCTGAGACATAACATATTCAATTAGTCTCATTAGTCAATTCATGCATGACCCAAGACAACCTTACGTTCAATCTGCATACAGAGTTTACACAATTCACAGGGGAACCCCAAAAATAGAGTCTTATTCAAGAATAGTGAAAAAGTGATGTTAGGATTCAATTGCAAGGTATGGGAGTTTTGTCCCACATTTGAAGTAAGGATTCTAGTGTGGACTGCTGGGTTTATAAAGCCTTTGGCTCGTCAACTACAATAGCCAGTTTTTGTGGTATGATTCTCCTTAGGTTCTTATCAATTTGTACTAGAGCTTCAAACATGTTTTTCAACAGCAAACAAGCTACATAGGCAATGCCGTTGGTATTGCACAACTTACCAAAGTAGTCACAGGGAAAGTGCATAACAAACCAACATGACCGTAAGATGGCTATGGAGTGTGATGGGATGTCAGAATCCAGTTGCTATAGGACTTGAGTCCGGCAATTGATGTATAGGATTTTAAGGGTTAGCCAGACCTTGTTGGGCTTTCCAACTACAGCAACCATCTTGTTATGGTGTGGTTCTCGAAAGGTTCTTATCACACTAATCCAGAATATACAGGTTCACTAGTGGATAGAAGATCAATATTCACATATTGCACTTTCCTACAAGGAAATTTAGTCAAATGAAAAGGTAAACACACAACATGACAGCTAGATCATCCACAGAATCAAAATTCAAATCTATTATGAGTTTTTGTTCATCTTTGGATAAAGTTATCCTGGATGACTTGGAAGTCAAGTTAGTAGGTCTCATTAAGCTCCATTATAACCAGAAGTTGGCGATTAATATAACTCAATCCTACAAGCATGATAGGAGTATAGGACAAAGGATGTTGAAATAGATAACCGTTTCACCCTTCATCAAGGAAAAGCTATAAGGAAACCTAGTGTGTTCTATCCACACAGCAAATAGCTGATGTCCAGCAAAGAGGCTGAAAGGCCATAATTTCCATGACCCAATTACCAAGCTGAGAATGGAAGACGTCTATTAATAAAACTGGGGAAGATGGGATGAAGCTGAAGAAAATGTGGATATTGTAAATTAGATGTAAATCATTTCAGTTTATCAAGTTTGAAATCCCTTGAATCAAAGGATTCTGTAAAGGAGTCTGTCCAGGAAGCTAGTCCTGATTATTAGGATATTATTTCTGGTTACTAGTGGTGAACTATTTCCTTACATATAGCCTTGTACTATGCTAAAAATACCTTTGTAATATTATTTTGAAATCATCAATGATATCATTCTATTCTCTCTATAGATTGCAACTTTCTGGTGATTAAAAGTCAATACTAATAGTGTACACATAGCAACAAAAGCTCTTAGTACTACAGTGAACAATGAATAATGCAATATACTATTTCAAAGATGACACAATTCATAAAAAACAATGTGTGAATAAAAACGCATATTGTATGCAGAAAACTAAGGTCACAATGATAATATTATTACAAACTCAATCAGCGACATAATTATGAGTTAATGTTGAATTCTTTTCAAACAACTCGTTTTTTGATAGAATTAAATGCGGGACAATCATAAAAGAAGCATTTCAAGATAGGGAATTAACATCAGCACAAGGTTAAGTAATCAGCTAATGCTTTGTCCACCCATCAAAACCAAAAAGTTTGCTTCTTATGGCTAATGAAGATAAACCATATTCATGGACCTAATGTATGCTTTACAATTAAAACCAAATGGCCACACTTTAACTTGCTTATATTATCAAAGAAATCAAATTGGAAGGGTCAATTTATAAAAAATGCAAAATATTAAAAACTAATAAAAAATAACAAATTACTAGTAATAACATTCTAGAGGGACATTTACAATAACCTCTTTTGAGGTTAACATTCATTTAAATTGTTATTTAGATTGTTCTAACCATTGAGGTTTTTGATCGCTCTTAGTTAGCCCAAATAGAAGATGCTCTTTCCATACACCTATAAGCTGCATTTATACCTTTCCTTCAAGATATTTCAGTATCGAATTTAAAAAACTTAGTTATTATTAATGATCCAAGTTATTATTAATGATCCAGTATTAAATTTTAACAATTTTACAAAAACATCCACAATCAAATATGGTTGTGGAGAGTGATAGTTTATGTAGGCTACAGTTTTTTAACAGTTGAACTGGCCCCTAAATTGGGCCTTTCTTGATGGGCACGTATTTACACAATTTCCAAGTCATAAATGGATTACTTTTCGCACCCCATGATTTCATTTTGGGCCTAAAATTCACCCCCAGCCCATACGAGACACATTTTTTCTATTTACGAAGGTTTTTTATCGCTCTCTAGTCTAGCTCAAATAGAACTTTTTCGTTCCCAATCTCATGATAGGCATGTTTTATTTATTCCTTCGCTCTTAGAAAACAAATGATTCTGGTATCAAAATTGTCCCCAAACTGTGTAACAACATTCCAATATTTTACCTACTTCCTCCAACAGATATTTGTTCAATGATTTCAATCAGTATTTGAATGTCAAGAAGTACTTGAAATATTTGATTTCCTATTCAGTTACGAGAATCTTAACATATTATCCCTCACAGAACCGTTGAACCCACATAAAGTCAGTATATACATATTGAGCCTGCATTATCTTCAACCCATTTTCATGGATACGTAGATCCTTTTTAACACTCCCCATTTTCATGGATATGTAGATCCTTTTTAACACTCATTTTATACTAACACCCCTTCGGGCCTTGGACAGGTCATAAACCAATCTTGATTTCAAAAGTATACCTAATTCCTTTGCACACCACCATACTTACTTTTAATTTTCAAGGGTGTACCATCCGCGTGGTCCAAAACATAAATAAATAAATAAGACTAAGGAGTGTATAATTTTTTAAAAAGCAGAAGGTGTCAATATGTATAGGGATATAAGTGTAATTTTTCAATCAAGAAGGGTGTAAGTGTAATTAGCACTAAACTCAGGGAATCAGATGTACATATCCGTTTTATTTAACATGACATGCGAAATTACTTTCAAAGTGTACATGTCAGAATTGAATTTGTTTGATTACAGAATCAAGTCGAGTCTTTCACTTGTCTAGTGACGATGAGAACAAACTTGACAGTGTCAATTTGTGACTTTTAGTTTTAACTTTTAAGAAATAATTTAAAAAAGCACCTCCTTCAATCCAGATATTCGCCAACAAAAGTGATTCTATTTCTAATATTTTCATAAAGCTGACCTGAGCTTGATGCATTAAACTCAGAATAAGATGCCAACAGACAAAACAGTGTACATTGGAATGACCACTGCTAATTAAACCCAAACCATAACACTCTCCTAAATAAGCATAATTGAAAATGTTTTCTCTAGCGTAGAGGATTATAGTTTTAGGTTTAATAAGGGTAATCATTAATATTGTTTACAAAACTGTCGGGGGCTATAGCCAATACAATTTGGACATTATCATAAAAAGATTTGATTCATATACACGTGTGGAGCCTATTCCCCTAAGATTCCCTCTATTAACTTTTCAACAAAATGGGATGTTCAGTATAATTGTCAAACTTCTTTTTGACATGGCACCTGAACAAGAAAAAAGGGTTATCCATCCATTGGCTCCCTAAATCTCTATGTGATTGATTTTATAATTGCCTAACAGAATCTTTATTCTTAGTTTCAGATAGGGAAAGTTTATATCATGTACAACATTACATTGGCTGTTCAGGAAAAAAAGTTAATATACCTCTTGTAAATATACCCTCACTGGGTTCCACTGAAAAATAAAGAAACCTCACACTCTGGAATTCCTCACTGTTGTCAAAACCAACTAACAGCAAGCAATCAATATATACTGCTAAACATGAAAGCCCGCCTATATTATGCAGAAATTCCTCCAAATTTATGGAAAGTTAGTCAAAACGTCAGATTTTCTTTGTTAACCAATTCGACCAGACAAAGACAATGAAATCAGGCACTCCTGATCTCCTCACTGTTGACAAGACCTATTAAAAGCATACAAAGTGACTGCTAAACAATAGCAACCAAGCATATTATGCAGAAATTCCACTAAATTTATGGACAAAATTAGTCAAAACACTACATTTTTTGTTGTTAACCAATTCAACAAGGCCAAAACAATGAAATCACACACTATGGAGATTCTCACTGTTGACAATACATATTTAAAGAAGTCAATACGCAACTGAAATTCCACCAACTTTATGGAAAGTTAGTCAAAATGTCACAATTTTTGTCGTTAAGCAATTAAACAAGACACACCCTGTATTTCCTTCCTGTTATCAAGACTGTTAAAAGCAATTAATACATACTGCTAAACATGAGCAACTACACATATTATGCAAAAGAATCCACCAAATTTACAGAGTTAGCCAAAATATCTGAATTTGTCATTAGGGGGCTCAACAAGACCAAGACAATGAAATCACACACTCCCGATTTTGTCAACTTTTGACAGGAGTTATTTAAAGCGATTGTTAAGCATGAGCAGTTACATGCATTACGCAGAAATTCAACCAAATTTATATAAAGTTAGACAAATTCAGAATGTCAGTTTTCTTTGTTAAGCAATTCATCAAGGCCAAGACAATGTCCAACTTCTCCATACATAATCATAATTTCCTACAAGCTACAAATATTGAAACTGATCTAGATTTCCAAAACATCATCATAAAACATAACTTGGCTGCAGCAAGACCGGTAGTCCAATCACCGCCATCATTAAACCACAAAATGTAATGAATCGAAAGTGCAATATTTTTTTGATTACGAAAGTTCTAAAAAAATAAAATAAAACAATACTATATCCAACGTAACTGCAGTTCAAAGTAACAATCAACCAAACCCGAATCTATAAACCCCAAAACTCCTCGACTTTAGAACCTCAACACATATTATTGAGGATAAAAAGTCATGAATAGTTTATATGATATATTATTATTATGATTATGATTATATGCTTGTATTTGCATCAACCAACCATAAAAACAATTACGAAACCAAAACCAAATTCCCAAATTCTAGATCTCAATTATTGCGGTTACATCTATCAAGACATCGGCATATGAATTCATAAGGGCATAAGTTGTGTCTATGTCATTCTAATTCAAGGAATATGTACGTCATCGCATCTAGAGGCAGCGAGGGAGAAAAATTGGAGTTACCAAGATGAAATTGATGACCGCATTGAAGCTTAGCCCAGGATCTATCCCCATTATCGGCAACAGCCTCGAGGCAAATGGAACAAGGAACTGAGGCAAAGGACTTCCCACATCCACCATCTCCTCCGTCGTCTACGACCTTGTTACTATTGTTATTATTATCGTCCTCTTCGTCGTTACCAAGACCCATTACAAAACCCTAAAATCGGAACAGGAGGAAGAAGGAATGAACGACAGCGTTTGATTGAATTTGTGTTGTCCGAGTTAGGACAGGAATGAGAAAAGTAAGGAAAAGTTATAATCTGAGATCTGAAGTCTTTGGTTTGGTCTGCGCTTTAGAGAGAGCCGAAGAAGATTGAATGAATTTGTTTAGGATTGTTTATTTCCATTCAATCCACTGCGGATCGTTGGATTCTTCCTCTGACTCTGATCACTCTTGTCCAATCAACTTCACAGACGGTTACGATTTAATGGCGGTGTCTTCACCTTCCTTTGACTTTAAATATTTTTTTCACTTTTTTTATTTTATTTTAACGCTAAATATTCTTTAATTCCTCTTTGCTGTATCTAATGTCGTTTCTCTTTCCATTATGATTAGAAATATAGGCATCTTATTTTTTTTATGTCAATGTATGATTCTTATCTGGCAATGTCCAGAAAACAATCATTTTTATTTTGCAAAATAATCATTATAATTAGTTTTTTTTATATTGTTTAGACCAATCACCGGTTTCCTCTTATACAGGTATGATTGAACATCAATTTATTCTTATTTACCGATTTGGTTTTCTTATAATAAAGAGTATAGATGTGGTGATCAAAATATGATATTTTAAGTTACATGTAAGGAGATATTTTAAGATAAAAAATATATATATAATACAGTGAAAATAGAATAATAAATTTTGATTCTATAAAATATTTATTTGGTATACACTTCTTACTTATGTCATTCTTTGATTTGATCTGAAATATTTATTTAGTATACAAATAATATTACTGTTTAAAGTCAAAATAATAATTAGTTACACAATTTAGGATGTGGTTGTGGATTGTTATAAAGAAAAACATTACATAAAAGATAGATTATTCTTATACACATGAAAAAAAGAAATGAATGAAAGAAAGAAAAATAAAAGAGGTAAAAAAAAGTTATACATTATAACATTTTGTAATTAGTCATAATTTTATCGAGATGGGATAACCTTATATTATATATTATTTGATGATAATGAATGTGAAAAGAGAGTTATAGAAATGACAATGTTTGATAGATTGAGGAAAATAATTCTTCTTCAATTGTGTGTCAAAATTTGATATTGTGTGTAATTAAATTAGAGGGAGATAAGGTGTGAAGTGGCAGGCATAGTCTAAGTATATACATTGTTTTGGTGAACATAAAGAATGTGGCCAACTGGGTTTGAAATTTATGAAAACAGGAACATTGTGCAAAAAGGTTGGACATTGAAGGAAGTTGCAGCAATAGGGTATTTGCAGCAAATGCTCTTGAATGACAAATTTTGTAGATGCAGTGGAAAGGATGTCTTAGACAAAGAGAAAGATACTTATTAAGGTTTCAGGCTTAGGTAGTAAAGTAGGTAGTGGGTAAGACACGTGAAGTAGAGGGTAAAATGTCTAGTCAAATATATAATATTTATGATTTAGAGCACATAAATACATCCTAACCATGATTTTCAGTCTCCTATTTTTTCTTTCTCTTTTTGTTTATTAAGGGAAGACCTCTCTTATGTCTATATTTATATTATTTTATTATGAGAGTTTTCAAAATAACTAGATCGTTTCAAAGTTTGTACTGTAGTTATTTTGTTCTCTTTCGATGCATTTTTCTATAAAAGGAGCCTTTCCTCCTAAGTTGTAAGAGTGAAGAGAAAAACTGCAAGTTCAATAAAATTTCTAGTGTGATAAACTCCTCCTTCTCTCTATCTTCTTTGATCTTCTTCTTTCTCTTTCAATCTGGCAAACATACTGTAAGTATTACTATGTCCGGCTAAATTTCCATTCATGTCTTAATAGATGCCATAATTATTTTATATAGTATATACGAATATGATTTAAACTTGTTGATTTTATGCTAAGATTAAAATTAAAAGAAAACAAAGCTTTCGTTGAGGCATGGTGAATTGACCAAGAACAGGCCAAAGTAAGACCCTAAGGTTGGGCAGTCGTAAGTCCTGAAAGAGGTCTTCTTAATATCCAAGAAGACGAAGGCTGAAGAACTTCTAATTTTAAAGTTAACATAAAACCTTCAAGTTATCATATTCTAAACTATACTATATAGAATAATTCATTGTGTATTCTATTAAGACATGTTTCCAGAAAATTTTGCTTAGCTTCCTCTTCCGCTTATCTGCTAATATTTTCAATTTTGGTTACCTATCTTTTCCGCTTTACTTTATATCTCTCGCTTATATTTTGTTTATATCTTGTAAAAATTTATAAAATTTTGTAAAAATTATAAATTCCTAACTAAGAGGCTCTGCCACCTTTATTGGGACTTATAATTTTATCTTTTATATAAAATTCTAACTAGGAGGCTCTGCCACCTTTACTGAATTTTATATCAACATATAAATTGGTAAAACCCTGTTGGCGGTGGAAGTCACAGTCTTGACTGGACTCTGGGCATTCAAAGCCTTGGAGGTTCATCTCAACTCGCCTAAAGGGTAAAACCTTATAAATAAACCACTCTGATACTGATACCCTTCTGGTATCAGAGC
>Ga0209700_105149_pt1 | contig 22463 bp, 9 predicted proteins | sample SiratroredBW_FD_187528 | JGI IMG/M metagenome (GOLD analysis project Ga0209700, IMG submission 187528) | Root nodule microbial communities of legume samples collected from California, USA - Siratro red BW (SPAdes) (version 2) | ecosystem: Host-associated > Plants > Roots > Nodule | place: USA... | reverse complement strand
GTAACTAAATTCAAATATTAAACTTAAACTTAATTTTGCTAAATATATTTTATTACTAAATGTTAATTTAATTTAATTTTTCTTTTCAAAATCAAACTTACTTTTAATTTAGTTCAATATATAAATCCCATACTAATATTATTTTTTATTTAATTTAAACAATAATTCTCTCAACTATTATTGTTTAATTTTAAATTAACTTCATATTTATTTCAATTTAATTTCAATCATTTTTATCAATAAATAAAACCACTTTTGTAACTGTGTATTTATTTTAGTTACACATTAGCAATAGATCACCGTACTTGGAATAGGGCCACGATTTCTTTACAATGATATCTTGTCTTCTATGCACAATTTACCCATATTCGGAAATAAATAAAAAAATGCACCATTTTAGAAATTTCAAAAAAAATATTATACCAATTTGAGAAATTTGACTGAAAATATGACTTCTTTGAATTTCCCTTTTGAAGGAGTGATGATATTAAGCTGTTTAGTAGGACATGGTTGCATGTATCAAGACAAATTTCTTCTTTATAAATGCTAACAACTAGTGTACATAACTAGCTGTCTACTCCACCAGTAAGATGACCTGATATAGCTAAAGCATTTACTGCTACATTGGCAACGAAGACAACCTTTGTTGATTGTCATTCAATGTTAGCACTTTAAGAATCACAATTTTTTGTGATGTGTAGTGACTTTTTTTTCTTGACAGCAACACATTGCTAGCTATATACAAGTTTTTATATACAGGAATTTTGCTTTTCAGTATTTTTATATCATGTTTGGCTTCTCTAAAATCATTTCATACAATGTACACACTACTTACAGTTCTCTATTTTGCTTCGATACAGTTTTGCTAAATTGAAATCGATTCTCATACAGTTGAACGATAAAACCATGAAGTATTTTTCTTCTTATATCTACCAATTATATAAGCTAGAAGATATAATTTTACACTGTTAAAATAAAATTTTCGGTTCCTCATATCATGATTCATGTAGTAAGAAATGCAGACAAAAAATGATTAAGAAATTATTTAAGATCTATAAATTTTACATTGTGTGTACCCTTACAAAAAACATCGAAAACTACCATCTATATTTTGTATCCTCTAGCAAGTACCATTCGAAGAAATACCCTCTTCTTCAATGACAACTGCCAAATTTGTAGTAAAATTTATGGTCTCACGATTCCAACTATGTATTGGCTAGGTATGTAGGCATCATATAGAATATTTGGTTTCTTGTATGTGATTTTCCACATGGCACAGGTGATTTTTAGCTTCCACGTTTTCTATGTAATTTCTTCATTTTCAACAGACACACAAAAAGCTGAAGAATTGAGTTGCTCAAATTTGAGAGACGAAGTGTTCTGCCACAAGTCGGCGCAAAATCTTTCCTGTGGCAGTCTTGGGCAAAGAATCAGTAATGAAAACCTTTTTGGGGACTTTGAAGGATGCAAGATTCTTCTTGCTGTATCTTAGCAACTCTGCCTCATCAATGTGTGACCCTTCTCTTGGGATGACAGCACAATATATCTGTTAAAATGTAAAAACATGTGATCAATACAATATAGACACATCATCATTATTTGAGTATATTATATATATAAATATATACAAACACACACACAAATTTCTGAACTCTTTCATTTGTTTCTCTCTAAGTGCACACACACTCAACTTTTGATCACTTTGTACACTATCTAATCAGAAATAGACATACCTCCTCCCCATACTTTGGATCAGGCACTCCGAAAGCAACTGCTTGAGCAATGTCCTCGTGTGAAAGAAGAACAGCATCAACTTCTATTGGTGATATCTTTTCACCTAAAAAGACAAAAAAACCTTCATCAGTTAACAAGCAGGTTCATTGAATTTTTCTGAAAGTGAAACAGATGAGTTGGACTCTGTTTAACATAAAATAACTGCCAAATGAATTTTGTTTCTTGTTGTGATTATAAGTGAAAATATTCTTTAATCTTTCTACTTTTTAACTAATATACCAAACGCACTAGACTCTGTGGTGATAAGGAGGTTAATATTTAATAATATAGACAAAAAAATATTTAAAATAATTAGTTAACATTACCATATTCTATGAAATAATTAAAAATCAACGTACTTTAAACATTTTTCAATACGTATAATTTCTTTTTTATTTTTTCTTCTTATCATATCATAACACGCTTTAACAACTCAACATTAAGAGTTGTCAGTAACATAATAAATACCAAATCAAAAGCCAACTTCATCCAAAGATCTTTAAACATCTTGTGAGTTGTGAAATATACAGTCAGTTAACACGATGTCAACGTCAAATATGTAGGTTGCTTTATGTTATCAAGTATAATTCACATGATTAGTTGGAACACTTGCGCATGTAACGCGCAAATATGAAGAAGTTTCATGGGTTCTTGCATGCAGAAAAATTAGGCAGCAAGAATGAAACTCACGTCATCAATGGTTAAGCTGAATTCAACCCAATATTTCTTTAAAAAAACACATTCAAAAGCACTCTTATAAAATTACACATTGACAAAACCAATGGTTAAGCTGAATTCAACCTAATCTTTTTCTTTAAAAAACAGACAGTGCACAGAATTTCAAACCACTTAGAATATTTGTATCGTTCCCATTCAAAGAAAATAGCAGGACTTATTATTACTTCTTTTATTATTATAAGGATTAAATTTAGATATGAACATTTTAAAGTGTATTTGGTGGTGTCGTCCAATTAAAATATAATGAAAATGTTATCTCAATAATATACATGAATATGTAGTATAAGTTTTTATTAGATAAATTAGTGAGATAAAAATTTAATTTTGATTAAAAATAATACTCAAAGCATCTAAAAATGTATTTAAATATTTTTCTTTTAAATTAAACAATTCATGAGCAGAATAATAATTTAATTTATGAATAAAAAATAATTTGCTTTTAAGTAATGAATATAATGTAATAAACAAAAAGAATAAGATAGAATGTGTGTGTACCTCCGCGGTTGATGAGTTCCTTGATCCGACCCACGAGGTGCAAATACCCATCAGAATCAAAGTATCCAATATCACCGGTGTGAAACCAACCGAACTGAAACGACGCCGTGTTAGCTTCCACGTTGTTTTTATATCCTTTCGTTACATTGGGTCCCCGAATACAAACCTCTCCACTAACTCCAACCTCCTGGATCCGGCCCGATTCATCCAATATATCCATTTCTTGGCCCACGGGCTGCCCAACCGACCCGGCCTTGTGGGGCGCATCTTGCGGCAAAGGGTTCGAAGCCATGAGATGCGAAGCTTCGGTCATTGCATAAGCCTCCAGCACGGGGGCACCGAAAGCCTCCTCCAGTTTACCCATAATAGCCGGTGCAAGAGACGCGCTGCAGCTTCGGATGAACCGGAGCCTCGGGTAAACCGGTTCGGGGTTATTAAAGTGGCGATCCAGTATGATCTGGTGTATGGTAGGAACCGCTGTGTACCACGTCGCGTTGTACTTAACCATGTCCTTCCAGAACGCTGAGGCGGAGAACCGCCCTGCCGCAGGAAACGCCACCGCCGCGCCAGCGCCTAGAGAACTCAGCAGCGCGGCGATCAACCCGTGCACGTGGAACAGCGGAAGCACAATCACCGTCGAGTCAGACTCAGTGAGTCGGTACACCGAGTCGATGTTCCGCACGGAAGAGAGCAAGTTGTGCTGAGTCAGCGGCACTCCCTTGGGACGACTCGTGGTTCCAGATGTGTGAAGGAAAAGCGCCACGTCAGCAGGATCGTTAACGAGTGACTCAACCGAGTCGAAAGAGTGGCTCAACGAGATACTCAGCTCGGCTTCTTCGTTTTCGCCTTGTGTCACCGAAGCCGCGGCGTGAGGGATGTTGAGTTTGGAAGCCGCAGCTTGAGCCGGCGTGTTTCCTTCCAATGATGTTAGTAGAAGCTTTGAATCTGAGTCGGATAAGTAAAACTCGAACTCTTCGGCCGTGTAAGCTGGGTTTAACGGCGCCGCTGTGGCTCGCGCTCGAATGACGGCTAGAAACATGACAACAAACTGTAACGAAACAGAAAAAAAACGGTTAGGATATATCTAGTTGGTCTTAAACAAGGCTATTATGGGAATTCAGTATTTTAAACGAACCTCGACGGTGTTGGGGAAGACGAGGGCAACGACGTCGCCGGGTTTGATTCCGGCGGTGACCAACCGAGCGGTGGCAGATTCTGTCAGGCTGTGGAGGCGGGAGTGGGTGAGGTCGAATTTTCCGGCGACGGAAATGGCTCGGCGGGAGGGGAATTTGGCAGCCACGTGGCGGAGCAAGGTGGTGAGTGTCATTGGAGTTTCAATGGTGTCTTTCATTTTTTTTTTTTTTCCTTTGAACGATGATTATTGAATCGTGTTGTTGTGTGTGTGAGGTGTTAGTATATATAGGGGTAGAGATACGGTGGGTTTGGGTGATATGTGGGGAGGAATGGAAGATATGAAAGAGAAGGCGAAGTTGGGTACGTGAACTGCAGGAAAGTGGGCATGCATTGACACATGCCGCGTAGTCAAATCTGGCCACAACTGAGAAGTCAGCTTCTCATACAAATTATTTTCTTAGAAAATTTCACAGTAATCAAAAAATTAAACCAATAAATAAAAGAATAACTATGCAGTGAATTCTACACTATAATTTAATAATGCATTATTTCTTTATTACAAAATTAATAATCTTATTATAATAATAATTTTTTAAATATGAAATATGTAATGGTTTTGATATAATTATTCTCAAATGAGATCGGAGTCTCAAGTAAATAAGAATAATAAATATTAAAATAAAATTAGAATTTTAGGTAATTTTTTCATAACAGTGTAATTTTTTTATAGTGATGTTCAAAATGAATAAAAATTATTTTAGTTATTGAAATGAGTAAATCCTATCAAGTAACACGATTATAATATGAATAAATCATGTTACTTGTAATTAACCTGAAAATCATATCAGTCTAAAATGATTTCAATTAAGTCATTAAGTTTTTTCAGTATTAAAATCGTGTGAGGCTTGCATGCAAATTTGCATTATATATAATATTTAATCATGTTAATCTCGAAATTAGGCTTGCACACTTGCACGATATCTTTAAACTTAATTATTGTTTATGCATATGTCATGATCCGATTTAAATCTTTAGAAATGATCGAGTCTTATCTACAATCAATAAATATCTATATTTTTTATAATTTGAAGATGGTATCATATTCAATACCATAGCTGATGAATATATCCAAATTATTATACTCATAACTAAGAGTTGATATTTCATACGCTTAATCCAATATACTTCTAAAGAGTGAGATTTTGTATTGTATCAGGAAAGTCTAAATGTGATCAGAGTAATTATACATGTAATTTTAGAAGAACAGTGGAATTTTATTTTTTGTAGGGCCTATACCCTTTTATTATCTTTTCCCACTAATACTTTAATTGGGAAAGTTTTTATTTTTGATTAAAAGAACTAGAATAAAAACCTAAACACTTAAACATATTTATATAAAATTAACTTCATAAAATTAACTCAATTTAAAAAATAAAATCACAACTTAAATATATTTTTAATTTTATAAAAGGAGTACTTTTAATTTTATTTTTTGTAAAAAGAATAATTTATAAAATGAGAAATTATTGTTCTCGTGTTTTTAATGCCACTAGTTAAATATCCATATTTAATTATTAGTCGAGTTCAAAATAAAATAAAAATAAAAATGAAATCAAATAATATTAATATTCATACATATACGATGTAGCCTTTTTTTTTAAAAAACAATATGAAGTGAAATTGTGATAATCAATGAAGGATCTAAATCTTTAAATTTATATTTATGTTATTTTATTTTCCAATTTTAATATTTAACACTAAACATATGATTAGACTTATTAATTTGATCACAATTCCCAATATCAACTCATTTGTCTCACTATAATGGGTTTATATATTAACCCATGTAATGAAACAGCATACAAATTCCCAACTTACATGACATTTAGTATGTAGGTATAGTTAGGGTTTTAAGTTGGATTAGTGCACAAATTATAATTGTTTTAATTTTTTTTAACTATTTTAAAAGAATATCCAATTCGTAAAAATATATTTCAACTAGTATAACATAAAGTCAATTTCTCATTTAAGGTCGTGAAATATTTAATGCTTCATTTTAAAACATGTTATGCTTAATCATAATGATATATTTTTTTCATTGTGTTTTAATCCAAACATCTTATGAGCTGGTGAAGAACTTATTTTAAACCTATGTGAAATTTATTCTTTAGTTGATCAATACTATAAATTTAGTTTTAACAAAGAAAACATTTCTCTTAGTTATATGTAAGATATTTTTTAAGCTTAGTCAAGACATTGTTATAATATAAATAATAATTCATAAAATTAAACATAAGTTTAAGTATAAAAATTTTGTGAAAGATACTCATGATTTCAATGATAATAAATAACATCATATTTTGATATATTTTACAAAGTTACTTAGCGGGTAAGATCACAATTGAATGTAGACATAAATCTAAAAGTAAAGTAGATGAGTAAAGAGTTTAAATGAAATCTTAAAAAAAAAAAAATTTACATACCATTGTCTCAAGACTAAACATGTGTCTAATGAAGCAATAAAAACAAAATATTGAAAGCTAGACGAAGTTTAAAAAAAAGCTTTAACGCAATTGTACCAAAACCAAATGTATGACTAAAAAAGCATTAGATACATATACACATTTATTAGATACATGTATAAAGAAGTGTTTGACACAATATAATAAGATAAAACATACATTCAACAATAGACAAATCTTCCACGTAGAAAAATAAATATACGCTTGTAAATGTGATAACATCTAACTTTGAAGGAAATTAAATCACACTTTCCAAATATGTTTATAAAAAATTGTATCAACCCTTTGCGTTTGTATGTTCTATATGGTACTATTATAAGCACACAAGAAAATGAAAAGCTATTCTTCACCATGTATAGTACAATAGTGAATGTTGTTAACAAAACATCAAATATGTTAAAAAATAAATTGGCATAAAGGACAAAGAGAAACAAACAACCCATTTTAAGACCTTTATATACGCTTGTAAATGTGATAACATCTAACTTTGAAGGAAATTAAATCACACTTTCCAAATATGTTTATAAAAAATTGTATCAACCCTTTGCGTTTGTATGTTCTATATGGTACTATTATAAGCACACAAGAAAATGAAAAGCTATTCTTCAGCATGTATAGCACAATAGTAAATGTTGTTAACAAAACATCAAATATGTTAAAAAATAAATTGGCATAAAGGACAAAGAGAAACAAACAACCCATTTTAAGACGTTTATATATAAAAAGTGACACCATGAGTAAAAACATGATGAAATAAGCAAGACTAATGTAAAACTTGCTTGCATTGTATTTTCAAAGCTTATAAATATTTATTGTAAAAGTTCATTTGTTATATGATTTAAAGTTATAATTTTCTTTGTATATCCTTCACTTGTATGAAATTAGACTTTAGTGTAATGAGTGTTTAATTTATACCTAATATTGTTGACCGTTTTCCTTACAAATACCAAACAATTTTTTTTATTATTTTGTTAAAATTGACTTTATATATTCGTCTATAGAAGTGATGACAATCAATAATACTTGTAATTATTATTTTAATAATAAAATTATTTACAATTGATAGGAGAATTTAATGTAATCTAGGATGAGATAAACCAATACAATTCAGAAGTTTATAATTTTTTTATTACATGTATATAAGCTTTTATTGGTTTTGTCAAATATGAAAATATTTCAAAATTATTATTCGACCCCTAATCAATATATAAACATTAATTTTGTTATGAAAAGTTTTCCAAAACATTTTACAACTATGTTAAAACTCTTTCTTTATAAATTTATCTATTTATTTTAAATATTAAATCAAACCTAACTTAGTTTTTGGTAAGTAAACTTTTGTTCTTATCCAAAATATGTTCAACTACCTTTACTGATATAATTGGAGGTACAAAAGATTATCTTATTATATACCAAATCGAGTGATACAAGTCCATGGTCCTATGATCATGTAAATAGCCTATCCCATGAAATGTAAGTCAAACAATTCTTTTAGGATAACAATTCTAATAAAAATTGAATGTTAAAAGTAACTAATGTTTGAAAAGAAATAAAAGTATCTGTTAAACAATAAATTATATTAGATTATTGGTTGAAACAATAATTGATTAATATTTAGTACCAATTATGACAAAAGAAAAAAATAAAATGATAAGTAAGGGTGTTAAAGAGGAGGAGGAGACAAAATTTCTATTAAGACTAGCTTAAAAACAATAAAAAACTTTCACTACTAAAACAAAAACTATTTAGAATTGACTTAGGAAAACTGATAATCTAGAATAAGATGAACCAATACAAACAAAATATCCATAATTATTTTTTATTGCATGTATGTAAACTTTTATTGGTTTTATCAAATGTAAAAATATTTGTGAATATATTTCAAAACTATTATGACCCCTAATCAAAATGTAAGACACAAATTATGTTGTGAAAAAATTTCCAAAACATTTTTAGAACTATATCCAAACTTTTTCTTTATAAAGTTATGAATATATATATCAAAATATTTTTGGTAAGTAAACTTTTGTTATTACCCAAGACCTTTTCAACTACCTTCACTGATATAATATTTAATCACTCTTAATCACAATATCTTTTAAATTACTTTTTTTTACCTAAACTAGAAAATTTATTTAAAGACTTTGGATAGGACTGCATTCTTGTATTTAACTATTTTTCACTTGGACTAAGCTCCTTTATTTTTCAATTGACCTTTGTATGACATTTTTTTGGCCAATTTTAATAAGAGACAAGTTACAACTAGCTTACGTTGAGTCATTTTCAATCTAATTTGAGTTGACACATCTCTATTTTCGCTACGTCCAAGCCAATTTTGATCTAATTAAGCTTAAGACATGTTCAATTCATATTCCACAATAACAAATTTGATTCAAAATCAACCAAAGCATATATGATTTGATCATAAATAAGAAAACTTTGTATTAGTCTCTCCACTAAGGTCAGCTATTAGTTAGCTTTAAGACAGCGTCATTTGGTCTATACAAGCCAGATTACATTTCAATATTTATTTGCTTTGGTATTTTTTTTTTCATTTTAATTTTTATATAATTTTGGACAAAAGCAAATTAGCCAATTCTGTAAGCGAATGTGCTAGCAAAGCACGTAACACTTAAGAAATTTGGGTTGGATTAGGTTCATTAACCTTTTACCTTTTTTTATTGTTAAGTTGAACCTCCAAAAACTAATAGAATCACAATTTTAATTGCAGTTTTTTTAAATGAAATCTACAAGACATATGAACTGGTCCTGGCTCACAGGGCTTTGTAAATTTTCGGCCCACCATGCTTTCGGACAAATTCTTCCTCTGTATCCTCTTTTTTCATATAAAAATTTAATTTTCAAAATATTTATATTAAAATGATCAAAATGATTTTAAAGTGATCGGTTTATATTTTTTAAAATATAAATTAATTAGAGTATCTTCCGAGTTGTAATTACAAAAATGAAAATCGAACGATACTTCACTCATTTCATAAACTTTCAAATGGACAATGTCAAATATTATTAAACTTATTAAATTAATCATTCAAATCTATAATATATCTCGTTGATTTTTCATAAACACAAAAAATTACTTATTATAACTTTATTGATGAAGCTTTAATTGAAAACTTTGACAAAAATAACTTACTAAAACGGTGTTGGGTGGGAAAATGCTCTATGGATGAGTTACGGAAGTGAAGAGGATAGAAGACAATGATGAGTTTTTCAATTTTTAAATAAGGCTATAGGAGTAATTTCACGAGGTGAAGGAAGAATTCGTCTTTCGTGGCTTTTGACTTAACTTACGTAATTTCACAGTTTAACACACATTACAAAGTTTACACAGAAAATCGGAATATAATGAAGCAAAACTTACAATAAAACAAGTAAAATTTTAGTTAGCACGCCAAAATTTAATATATAAACTCGCTACTAAAAAAACTTCTTTATATAGCCCCTGGGTTCATTTTTTTCCCGCGGTGGCACTCGAGTTGAAAATTTCGGTTTTCGCAGAAACGAAGGGTTCTTCAGCTCCACCTTTCAACGATCATCTTCTCTTCACAACGTTACGGAGCAGAAATTTAGGTATTGATTCGCCATTATAGGTATCATTCTTCTTATCCGTAATTGAAAATTCTCTATATGAGATCACGTTTGCTTTTAGAATTTCACTTGATGATAATGCTGATTTTTTCGAACTATTTTTCAATCGAAATTCCGAACGCGATTGATTGAACGTTGCAGTTCTGCTTTGTTTCGTTTGAGGCTGTAGATCGCTTCCTGCACGATGTTGCAATGGATGGGAGGATCCAGGCGGAAAGTCGCTACTGTGAGTGGGAGTTTTGCTAAAATTTGAATGAGCTAGTTTTATACTGCAATAGAATTTCAATCGAATCGAGATATTCTGTATAATTAGGAAGAAACAAAATCTATGTATTATTTGAAAGATTAACAGTATCCTACAGGACCACTGAATCTTTGCATTTGTGGATGTTTTTGGAAATCACAAGGTTTTCTGAATAAAAAATGAAAGTAAAAAATACTAGTCATTGCCTCTGGCGCAAATTCAAAATTTGATTTTCATATGCTAGCTGACATAGTTCGTGTGACGTGTCATTCCAAATTGCATGTTGTTTGGAAAGAGAGATTGAATGATGATAATTTTTCTTCTGATGTCCAAACATTCTATCTAATTGATGCATGATAATCACTGGCGCTGGATGGGAGATTTTCAGTCAAGGAAGTCTACACAGAAGAGGTAAAAGTTAGATGTTATGTTAGTTACACACCTATAAATGGAGTTTGGTTGGTTGAGGCTGGGAAGAGTGGTTCTGCTGAAATTTGGAGGTTATACTGAGGAATTGTAATGAACTCCTTATTTCCACCAGGCAGAAGCAATACTTTGAACAAAGAAAGCGTAAACAACAAAATTTGCGGATGATGGGATCAGATAACTGTTATGATAGTCCAGGAATAAGTGAAGAAAACCCCAAGGAACATCGGTCTCTGGACATTCTTAATTTGCTTAACTTGTCAACAAAAGCTCAGCAATGCAATCCATTTTGCCCGGAGGGTAACCATCGAATATTCTTTCTGCATAACATATTTGCTGCTGCTCTTTCTTTACAGACTTAAAAAGTGGTTTCTCTCTCTCTCTCTCTCTCTCTCTCTCTCTCTCTATATATATATATATATATATATATATAACACTATTCATAAAGTACTTTCCCAGTTGTTTGAATCATTCGGGTAACCCGGACTATTACTAGCTAATGCAATTTGTTATGGAGGCTTAACACTATTCACTCTTTTATTTTTTGTTTCCCATGTTTGATGTTTCACTAATTAGCTAAACGGAAATTATTACACTGTATTAAAACCTAGCTGCTAATTCCTGACTTTTGGTGAGGTAGTCATTAGGCTAAAATATTTCATGCTCTGAAAGACTTCCTGAAGTACAACCATGTTGGCAGTGAAAAGGCAGCCAGCTACCGCTGCTTCTTTTTTGTTTGCTTTGTCCTGATGACTCTGTGCTTCTTTTCTTGCTTATGTCTTGTTTACTAAAATTATCAATTCCCCCCATATTAACTGTACAACAATGAAAGAGAGGGACGATGGAGAAATCAATATTTCTACTGTGCCAGTCAAGGTCTCAACAGATCGGCCAACAATGTTTACCAATATGGATACTACAGTAAATACCTTCAGATTCGAAGAGGCAAGTACGTGATCTAGTACATTAGATAACGCAAAAAATTTCAAGTCTGTTTGGTTCAATTTAAATGCAATTTGAAACTAAGATGTGAAATATATAATGAATGTATACAGAAGCAGGGGCACCTTTGAGCTGCCAGATTGAAACATCACCGAAGTGAGTGATACTTTTAAGTTTTTATTGAGCTTTCTACTATATTATTATATTGGTTAATCTTAAAGCAATTGAATGGAACAAAGGGGTCTTATGAGTTTGGAGAAGGACTGCATTGCCTACTTGTAGGCATTGTTTCACTTGTTTCGTCTTAACTTATTGTTCCAGATAGTAATACATCCATGGCTAGCAAACGTACAAGAGGTGTTTTCAACGAAGCTAGAAGGAAATGTGAAAACATTACATTCACTGTTTTTTTTTCTGATTTTGTTATGTCTTTTTCTTTCCTTTTATGGGCATGCAGGAGTTGGATTGGCATGGATCAGCAGCTTTTAACCTTTATTAATCGAGTTGGTTTAGTCTGTGCCTTAGAAATTTTCAGAACTCTAGATGAAACTAGTCAAAACAAATTTAAAGACAAACCAAATGACAGAATTTGAAACTGAACCGAACTTTTCATTCATTTGCTTTGCTGTGGTTGTTTCACAATTTCCTTCTAGACTTTTCTCACTTCTCTCTAATTTAGCCTTCTCTTTTTGAGAGTTGGACGAATATAGAAAAAGAAAATTACAAGGGGATTCTTTCTAAATCTATTGGCTCGGTAATTCTTAGGCTAACCTGCAACCATTGCTTATTTGTTTCACACAGCACCACTTATTTCTCAGCGTTAGAAAAGTTGATACTTTTTTTTATTTTTCACTTGACAGGAGTTATTCTGATAACCAGAATACTGCCTTAAATGGACCCCCGAATCAATGGAAGACAGTAACTGATCAATGTAAGTAGCATATTACAGATATTCAGTAAACATATGTTGGAAATGTGTTTCTTGCTGTAGTAAATTTTAGATTATATCTTAGCATTTCTTGCTTTCAAGGCCATTACAATGGAATTTATTTATTTAACATTTATCTTTACGTTCAAATTCAGCAGCCTGCCTTCGTCCTCTTTGCTTTCTTCCTCTCACCTATTGGTTTGTCCTTGTTCTCAGACTCGGAATTTTCTGTTATTGATTTGGTGTGTGATGATGAACCTAATGCCACTGCAGCAAAGTGTCCGACCTGCGAAGATCACGTTTCTTTTTCACTCGAAGGTATATATTGCTTTTCATTCGTCTTGGTTTCCCTCCTGTTTCATATTTCATTAGTCGTAGGATCACTGTGACTATTGTTATTTACTCATCAACTAAAATGTAAGGATATTTCCCTTTTAACTCAGCTGGAAGCTAAGGTGATGACTGGATTTCATGTCTTATGAACAGATTTATTGCAGTGGATGTAAAAAAATGATGATAGTTGAATTTGTGATATTCAAATGTAGCAAAGAAACCAAATTTTTTACTGTAATTTCTTTTCTGGAACTTGATATCTTACAGCATTCTGGTTTTGTTTTTGTTGTCCAAATTAGTTTGTGGTATTCACAGTTTACATATTTCAATACATCTCTGCTCCTATAGGTGTTGTTTCTTAGATGATTGCACGATGTACTTCTACATTCAGATAAAGTGAAACTTTATATGTAACAATTTTATCAAATTGTTTTTTACTCTGACGTTTTTTCCCCCCATATATATATAATTTTAATTTAATCCTACTAGGCTTGGGTAAAGTTGGGACAGAGACGCCAGTTCATTCGCCAGAGCAACGCTCTAGGTAGTTAAATTGATTCTTTTTGAATAATTCTTTCTTTTGTTTCTTCTCTCAGTAAGAATAACCCTTTAGCCTTAAATACCACCGTGTGATTGGTGCAACTTTGCCAATTGAATGAATTTATGGCTAAATATCTTCCTTTAATTACAATGTAGAAAATTTCTTCAGTTCACATTATCACCATATCATCTCAGTCGCATTTATGAAAATTTTAGTTAAGCATATAGTTAACATTTGCCATTTTATACATGACCTGTTACTATTTGATATCCATCAAGGCATGTTTAATTGTTTACGAATAATGATGCCCATTTTTTATTGTTTAGTAAGTCTTTTCTTTAACAAATACTACAAACGTAGATTCTATTGCTACCAGTCGCCTGTTTGTAATAAAAAAGCAATGGTCCATTGTTGTCTGAGAGAAGGATGGTGTTTGCTATCTGATAGTCGAACTTTTCATTTTACTTGTATCCTATTTTTCAGTGTTTAAAATGCATAAAAAAAGCCTTATATTTTCATAACAACAAGGTATTAACTATAGTCGGTGTTCTTCTTTCAAATTTCATATCTTATGCCACGTGTAAATTTTAAATGTTTGGGGCTATCGTCCCTTCAGTTTCATGAAAGGTAAGCTTAATCATAAAATTTTATTTTAAATGAACAACATAACATCACTTGTTCTTTTAAAGAAAAACGATAGTAGCATTCAAGAATTTCACTGGCTGTCAAAGATTGATTTTTTTTTGTACGTGTTTTGGAATTTTTTCTTTGCAGAATCCCATATAGTTACTCTCCATTGCAGAAGGATGGAAGTAAATCAAAATTGAAGAAACTTAACCATGAGCTGGATGACATTGAACTTGAAGTGGTGAAGCAAAAAATAACCTTTCCACACATGCCATCTTGCATATTCCTATCTGCATCTTCTATAGCTATATGTTCTTTGTCAATCATTAATGATTCCTGAACCTATATACATCTTTTATATTTTGTTTTATCATGAAAAATCAACAAGTTCTTTTATTTAAGTGATGTCATAATTATATCTTATTTTATTTTATTCCTCTTCATGGAATAAAAATTCAGTCTGCAATTGATGACCATTGATTGGCAGGATACCATGATGTAATTGTATAACATTGTGTTCGTAAAGTTATTGAGCACTGATATAAGTCGAGCCATAAATTAGTCCATAATCTTCTGTTATAATATGATAATTGGGCACAATATGGAGATATCTGCTTTGGAAAAGTCAGATTAGTGTGTGTTTATATTGGGTTCTTGGAGAGAAATTTGGAGAGATTCGGCAATAATGAACCATGACCTAATGAGAGTTGACTTAATGAATCATCGCTTAGTTATTGTATTTTAATTAGAAACAATCATGATTAAGGCGACGGATCTGTCGGTTAAGCAGAGATGACTTAGTAATCACTGGTAACCATAATATGATTAAAGATACTAGGGAAAATTACACACCCTCTACCGTTTCACCCTTTTTAAAATTATATTCTCATTTTTTTTTTCTATTGTCTCTTAATCTCCTCAATAAAGCTGCCTATAGCTCTTGGATACAAGGCAGCAACCTTACCATGGCCTATATGATTAAAGATCCCTAGAAATTTTGACGGGGTTGTTAAATTTTTACTGCTGTTAATGTTAATCTTTTATTCTATTTTGCCTCTTTTGATTTGATCACAGCTGGACTTGGACATATAATGTTGTTCCCCTGATTGATAGACTTGAAATAATTTTCATTATATTCTGCCCAATTTAATTCAAAATGAGTTATGTTGGTTAATTATGCTATTATACATTGTGACACACTATTTATAGGATACAATGGTGCAAGATATCAAGGTCTCGCCTATCAGTTCTTCGGACTTCCCATTTAACAAATTAAGGCGAAGCTCAGGAATCGTTGGAAACGGTAATCTTTTTTATGACATTGATAACAGAAATGGCTCTTCCGATAGGGAGGATTTCTTCTACAAGACTGAAAATCGTGATGGAGACTTGTGGAATGGTAATCTATACCTAATTTCTTTTTTTTTTTCTTCTTTCTTATTTGTTATATCTAATTACTTTTTGTTCAATATCTTTGTTCTCTAACACGTTGCGACAATGCATTTGAAATAACTTCAACCGATTTCTTGTAAACATGGTAGCTATTTGTTATTTATCAAGATCTATGACATGTAGCAGTGACAGATGAAAAAAAACATAGAACTGAAGAACTGTAAAATAAGAAAAGGAATGAAAAAACTGTGAAATGCATATACCTTTTAAACTTCAGAAATGAACACATTATTTGAGATTGGATCATTTATATTTAAGCACTGAAGATACTGACTGATATTGACTATTTCATCATTCGCTTAATGGATTCTGTGAATCGCGACATTTGTATAACATGATATGTTCCTGGGTCAATGATTCTATTAAAACCTATCAGGACCAACCACATTTGCCTAGGTTTTATCCATACCTAATGTGATAAAGATTAGAGCTGGCCATTGGTCACATATTTAGGCTTTGCAGTAAATGCCATGACTATCTCTTTTCGGATATTGAACAACTGTTTCTCCGCCTTTCATGGAATATGCATGTTCAGTTTTCCTGGATGAGACTTTTGACAACGGGATGGGATATGATACCTCGAGTAAGAAGACTTTTCAAATGGGTTCTAAATCTCCTGAATTATTGAAAAGTGGAACCTACAAAATGGACAATTATGCTTTTGAAGACCTACTGCCAAAGAAATGGTATTTGCTGTACTAGAGGCTAGAGTGCACCTTCACTTGTTTCCCCTAAGGATATTTTTTACTTAAAGATGGCTGTATGTATGGCTGTGCAGGTCTTCAGCTACAGCGATGAAAGAGATGGATATGGGCGGTACAATTTGCTTCCTTAAACTACCAAATATAATCCTACTTCAATGTTTTAAAAATTATTCTTAGAATGGAACACCAATGACACTCACAAGATAATTTAATTTATGCTATTTTAAGTAATTCGCTATTGTGACTGTAAGTTTCTGTTCTTCTGTTATGCCATGCACCCAAAATTTAGAAATTACCTGGTTATTTTGCACTTCATGAACATATTGGGAACCTTATGTCCTATTTTCTTAAGAATGACAGTACATACAATTGTTAGTTAAAATCAATTTGAGCTACGTTTATGCACGCGTGATCACATTTAACGTTAATTTGTTGACCAGTAGTGTCTCAACCCTTTACTACCAGCTCGTTCTAAATGCTAAGCGTCTTCTCTGGAGAGAAACTAAATCTACTACATGACTAACTATTTAGGTAATATGTAACTGTTTTTTCAAACACAAAGACCTCATGACAGTTTTTGTGGTTGTTCTGTACTTGAATGTTAGTGTTGGACACAAACTATTTGACACCTAAAAAATGAGGAATCCAAGTATGACATATATTATAAACAGGATGGAAAATGGTGAGATGTTTCGAATCATTAAGGTCTATCAATTATGACTCATTTTCTTATATTTAAATTCCAAGCTTACCAGTTTTAACTGCTCAATGGTGAAAATTTCATCTGCTAGATTGATGGTCAATGAGATTCACTTATTCATAGATTTGATGTCATGTAATGATCATCTGGCATGTATGATTATGTTGATTGGTTTGATTCCAAAACATTTTGACGTAAGTAACGAATTATATATCACTCCAATATGGTGTTTTACTCTTTTATGCTCTTTTTCTTTATCTTCAGAACCACGGTCTTCATTTTCTAAAGACGAAATAGAGAAAGATTTTGACTTTTATGTTGCTAGCAGGTCAAGGTATGAACATTATTCTTAGAAGCTCTGTAATGAGATTAACATTTTCTTATGTTTTTCTGCCGTCGTTAATGTTATAGATTAGATGGGAACTTCAATGCTCAAAATTTCATTCCAGAAGATGTAAGGGATAATTCGAGCTTGCCGAGGTAAAACCAGAATAATCTTGTGTTACATGATAATTTTTTTTTTTTTACTTTATATTGTTACCTTGTCTGACTTTCTGTGTACTTTCTGTTAGCGAAGAGTCAACCTCATGCACTGCCGGTAATATAAAGCTCTCTCTCTTTTGACTCCCAAAAGCAGACTCATTAGGCTTATGCATGATTAGTAGTTCTATTGGATACATAAGGTATAGGAGCTATTCTTAATGTCTGCATTTTTTGTCAGTGAGGGGTGAGTCCACTGCGCATTCACCAGCAATAATATTGACAGGAGAGAACAGAAGAAAGCATAGAAATGCTTTTTCGAGCTCTAGAAATAAGTACAGTACCAAGGAAGAAAAGTGCAGAGGTATGCCAAACTCATCCAAGCGAGTACCGTCTCATTATTCAAACTCTGTTCTCCAGGAAGAGTTGGGGTCACGTAACAGTTGGCACTTTGAAGAAAGAAATCCTTCACTTGATAAGAGTTCTGTTGCCGCCTCATTCGGTCTAGATTTAGAGGCAGATTTTGCAGTCTTCGGATCCAAGAATAGAAATGAAGATCCTTTCAGCGTCCTTTCTACCCTCGAATTAAGTAACAAGGCCAGTCCTTCCTTTGGTGGATTTAAAAAAGCCGCACCTCTTACAGATTCACCTCCTTGCAGTTTTACCACTCAAAAGTTTGCATTTGATGGTTCAGCCGCATTCCCTAATGTTGGTTCCTGGCCAACGAGCCCAAGTTTATCTCCAGAATTTCATTTCAAAGGAAAGTCCGAGGACGCCGGAGGTTTTCATTGTGCGACTTCATCTACTGATATGTCAGGGCAGGGAAGTGTTAGCAAAAGCGAGAGACAAGTGAAACTGAAAAAAGACAGACTCAAAAATTTTGATCAAGAAAATATTTTCATGGGAGATAATGAATTTTCCTCTGAAAAGAAACTAGCAGAAGTTGCCCCATCTTCCAAGAATCATGAGCAAGAATGTGAAGACACAGAGGATACAAATCCAAAGGCATCAGCAACAGAGTGTCTTGTAACAGCTGACTCTTCGGGTCATGTGGAGGAAATATCATCATTACTGAAGAAACCTGACAAACAAGAAAGCCATGTAGATAAAAGAAAGTATGTCTATTCTTAATTCTACATATATACTTCTTACATGAGATATATACTGAGGAAACTGAATTTTTCGCCAGGAGCAATTGTGATGCTGAAACTCCTCTTAAATGTAAAACTTCAAACCAAGGTATGTGATTCATTTTCTTTATCCATCTATTTTCTTTGCTTTTGGAATGAATTCAGTTCACGTTTACTTGTGAGGCTGTCATGCTTTGAATTTTTAAAAACTTAATATATGACAAATCTAAATTCAATACAATAGTTGAATTTGAAATCCAAAAATTAAATGGATTTGGATTTTTTTTTTCAATTTAATTTAGATACTTTTATTATTTTCCTTTTTTAAGTATAGTTCAACAATGTCCTTTCGTTCGAATCTCAAGAAACATTTTACAAATAGAATAAGAAATCTTTAATTCAAAATTAACAAAAAAAATTATCTTCAGCAAACAATTTCTTAAAAATAACATTTGATTTTATTTAAAAAAAAAAATCCAATCCAAGTCTAATTAAATTAAATTAAAATTAAAAATATATGTATTTTAAATGCGAAACGAATTGATTAAAGTGAATCAGTGTAATTCTGGATTTAATTTAACTATTTACATGTTTTTGCACACCTTTCCTTATGTGATGTAGATGTCATACTGCTTTCTTTTTACAGAGAAGAAAGTTTGGTTGGGCGAAGAAAGAAAGAGGAGTGAAAAACAAAATAATGATAAAATTAGCTTTTCTGGTCAGGTGATGTTTGAAAGCTTTGTCTTTCAGCTTCTGCGTGTTCAGAAGGTATTGTAGGAGGCATACATGAAACTAATAACGCCTTCCTTCAACATAGTAGTACCAATATAATTTCTCTTCAGATGCCCGGTGAACCAAGGAACATTAAACCATTCTTTTGTTTTTCCTCTGGCAACCATTCTTAATATAGGTCATTTTCTCCTCCAAGTTACCAAAATCGTCCTTTTCTTCACATTTTAATATTAAATATATTCCTCAAATTAATTTAAGTATTTTTTAACTCTACGTATGAGTCGTTAAAAAAAACGCTATGTTTTGGATAATTGGGAAGAGAGAGATTTAAGGTGAAATTTAAAAAGGAAAAAGATGTCAAATTTCGCAAGTCCCTGCATAAAATGTTTTCTCACACTACTTTTGGTGAAAAAGGCATTTAAGGTGTTACTTAAAAACAAAAACATATGTTTTCTAAACATAAAAACTAGAAAAAATGGTTATGAAATATTAGAGTAAAAAACATTTTCATTGATATAAAAAAATATTTTTTTACATAATTTTTAATGAGAAAATTTTCTATTTTTTCTTTTCTGTTTGTATTCCTCTAAACATATTTTCTCTCTCTAGTATTCTACGTTTTGTTGAAAAATGAATTATTAGCAACATAAATTATCTAGAATTCTTTTTATTATATATAGTGCAGTATTTATGAAAATTAATAATTTTATTAAAGCATTATACTACGAGTACTGCTTGTGACAGTATTCCGTGTTTTTGTTAAAAAAAATATTTCTTAGTATCATAAATCATTTTAAAATAACTTTTTAATTATATACTATTTATTACAATAGCAATTTTTCTAACACAATATACTACTCTAGTGACTACTTATAATAGTTATACTTTTTAAAATAATTAATAGGTAATACATTTATTCACAAACCAACTTGATGAAGTTTAGTACCAAACTGAAATCTATAAACTCAATATAATCACAAGAAATTCATTCTAATTTAACACAAAGGCTCTGCTCATCATGACCAAAAGGCAAAGGGTTTTGTCGTACGCAAAACATAAAGTTAATCAGGTTATATATTGATACATGATCGTATTAAAAACCTAACTGAAAGGTATCATCTTCATTTCCATTACTCAAAATAATGAATTTTAATTTTTTCTATTATCATCAACCTTAACTATATTTTCATTTTCATTATGTTTAACAAAATATTTGAGGTAATAATTTGACATCTTCAAAAAGAAACACCTACTTAATCAATATATTATTATTTAATTATTTTTTAACTTCAAATGCCAATATATATTATTATATTATTAAAACGAATTATAAAGTGAGTGTTTTATTTATAAGGGTGTGAAACTATATATATATTAAAGTTCTGAACCGAGTTCGCTTGGTGCACTATGGGCCAACCTACATCGAACTTAAAAAAAAAGAGTCTAAATCTAGTTGAATAAAAAATAATTTCAAGTCTAAATTTAACTACTTCCATGTCATATAAATGAAGTGAGATAATTAAGCTTGATCCATTTCAACGCCTGTATAATAATAGAACTTGTGTATCACAATGCTTCAACAACTCATGAGGTTGTATATTAATTCTTTACCACTATTTGAGGCGAGGCTTAACTCAGAAATCAGTCCTAAGAAATCATAAATTCAGTCCCAAATCAGAACAAAATAGTCTCAGAGGTAGTACAAAATATTTTCAAAGAAAAGACGGTACTTAAGATCATTGGATAAGGAAGGAAAGAGCACCTTGTAATTTGAAGGAATACCAGCAGTGAAATGAATGATGTTGAAGGAATGAATACAACAAAGAAGCAAAATCAAAAGGTGCAATTATGAATGGCAAAAAGATTGATTGAAAACTGAACACGATTAAAAGAAACCTACGTGTTTAATTCAGTTTCTATTAATTTATAACACTCGACTTCCACGCCTTATTTTGTTTATTTTATCAACTGATTCAATTGCCCCAAATAACCTCATTCTTGACTTCAATAAATTCCAATTCATCATCTTTACATGTATCATCTCGATTCCTCTAACCCTAATAAAATCAAATCTTATTCTAAATATGAAGGCCAAAAATCTTTCATCTTTCTTAATTTTTTTCTTATATTTTTAATAAAGGGAATCTCGCATTCTTTATTCCATTTAAAATAATATACTGGTTAATTTTAAAATATATTTAAAAATTTAAAAATTAAAGGTTAACTATTTTTATTAATAAAAAATAAATGATTATTTTCATTCATATTTAGTTTTAAATGAATGTTTACTCATGTTATTAATAAAATAACACTCATATATTTTTAATTTATTTATGTTTATATATATATATATATATATATATATATATTTACAACATGTTTTTAATTGTATAAAAAAATATTATATTTAATAAATTTAATTCAACATTTTGTAATTATATATTTACTTTTATATTAAACATGTTTTCTTTAAAAAATAATTTTAGAAGACCATTTATAAATGAATCACAATACACTTTATATGTATTTTTAATATATAATAATTAAATTGTTCAACTTTTTATTCAAATCTTTAAATTTTATATTTAAAACTTCATAGTTTATATTTAAGTTTAAGTTGATATATGATTTTTAAAATAAAATAAAATAGGCAAGTATCACTTTGAGAGAAATATTTCATTAAAAATATAAAAGATGTGAATATCTTTAAAAAAAAAATAGAAGAATACAATTATTTTTTTAAAAACACAAAAAAGTATATCTTTATTTTAAAACCAAAGGCAATATAAGTGTTATTTTTTTATGGAATGTAAGTGTAGTTTTCATTTAATATTTATAATTTTAAAAATTTTCAATAGCAGCATATATTCATAAATATTTATTTATTATTTTTATCTTTGAAAGATGAGTAGCCGTAATGAAAACGAAAAGCCAAAAAAAAAAAAAAAACATT
>Ga0209700_105143_pt1 | contig 22483 bp, 8 predicted proteins | sample SiratroredBW_FD_187528 | JGI IMG/M metagenome (GOLD analysis project Ga0209700, IMG submission 187528) | Root nodule microbial communities of legume samples collected from California, USA - Siratro red BW (SPAdes) (version 2) | ecosystem: Host-associated > Plants > Roots > Nodule | place: USA... | reverse complement strand
ATTCAGAGAAAAAAAAAAAAAAAGAAAGAAAGATATCACTTGATGTAACATGCTTTTTCTCAAAAAATTACAGTAAAAACCTATAACATGTTCGAACTCCTGATTGATCTTAAACAAATCTTATATAATAAAGCATAGAGAAAATTTCTTCAGAATAACTCTCTTTAGAAAGTTACAAACTTTTTTCATTGAAAGTGTATTTTTTTTGACAAGTTAGAAGATTTTTTTTTCTTTCAAGTTTTGGAGTAATTATGTAAAATAATTGATTATTATTAATTATAATTGATTATTGTGTTTTTCAGAAAACATTTTGAATTACTGTATAGATTATTATTAAATGTAATTGACTATTTTTGAAAGTATAACTTTTCAAATTGCCTAAATAATCAATTATTTGAGATCCTGGTAAAAATATTTTTTATCAACACAATTGACTATTAATTGAGATAATTGATTATTACTTGAGATAATCAATTATCTGTGAATTAAGTCAAATACCATTTTGTTTTGGTCAAGTGAAAGAAAATTGATTATGAACTTAACTTAATCAAATTATAAGTTCATAAACCACAAAAAGCTAACTTTTGTCATAAATTTCTTATCGATGGATGATGCTAAAGTAATGAACATTATAGAGTAAAATCATCAACAAGAAGGAGAAGCAGCATACGATTCGAGATTCGGTTATTAGCACAAAGCAGAAAATGAACATAACAGTGAAGCACCACAAAATGTTAAGGTGCCTCACATACTGTCATACCCTTTAAAAGAATGACAGCAATTTAGGAGAGGAATACTCTGTTCATTCCTGAAAAAATTTTGGGGATCAAACTTTGTCTTAATTTCTGCCAATCTCCTAAAGTTTCCCTTGAAGTACTTCTTGCCCCAAACACTACCTTCTGAGTAGCTTGTGTTGTCATGCAGGTTTTGGCCTATATCAAGATCCCTATAATTGAAATAGGCAGCTCTAGGAGATTTTGAGACATAAGGAGTCATGTATCTATAAATCATCTTAGCCCAATGTAGATGCCTTTTGGATGCTTCCATGCTATTCTCTTCCCACTTCACCAAGTATTGTATGATGTACAAGTTCCCCTTTCTGTGAGGAAAAGGGGTTTCAGATTCTGAAATTTCATTCATTCTACCACCATATGGTTCCATTATCAGCATTGCTATTGTATCTTCCTCTGCAACCATTTTCCAAGCTCCTTCTAGACCAGTTTTTGGTATTGGCTCCTTCACAAAGTCAGACTTGGCCTTGAAAGAGCTCTTAAACGTGGTAGTTCTGTCCAGCAAGAGTTCTAGCGGGTCGTCTTTGTTGTATCCTGCAATGAACATAACTGATTGAATCCAGTTCATTTCAATGCAGTCTTTGGCCTTCAACCCCAGTTCAGGAAAACTCTCATTCATCAGTGTGATCAACCTGTCTTTTCCTCCAAGGAAGAGAGAGTTGAAGAATGCTTTAAATGTCTTTGATTTGTCACCACTATTTTGAGCAACTACTCTGATGAAAAGATCCTCATGCAATTCAGGTGCTGTGTATTGCCACTTATGAATGAGATTGTTGGCTCCTTCCTCCAATGTTCTCTCAACATTGAACACTGTAACAATAGGTGGAACTTTCACCAACCTAATCTTCCATGCAAGGATGACACCAAAACTAGTAGCACTACCTCCTCTTATGGCCCAGAAAACATCTTCTCCCATTGATTTTCTGTCATGAATCTTCCCATCTGCATCAATGAGGTAAGCATCAAGGACATTGTCTGATGCCAGGCCATGCTTCCTCAACATGGTGCCAAACCCCCCTCCACTTATTTGCCCACCTATCCCTACACTAGGACAGGTTCCTGCAGGGAAACCATGCACTTTACTAGCCTTTGAAATTTTGTAGTAAAGTTCACCTAATGATGCCCCAGCCTGAACCCAAGCTGTTTCATCAGCAAGGTTAAGTTCAATGGAACGGAGGTTGATGAGGTCAACCATCACAAATGGGGCCTTACTAAGGTATGAAAGGCCTTCATAATCATGGCCACCACTTCTGACTCTCAGCTGCAACCCAAGTTTTTTGCTGCATCTGATGCCTGCTTGAATTTCTGATTCATGGAAAGGTGTTAGAATCAGAAGAGGCTTCCTTGATGAATTCAACCACCTAGGATTCTGTTCCAATGATTCCAACACTTGCGTATAATTTGAGGAGGAAGTGGTGAAGATTATTTTATCAATAGATTCAGAATTCCCATCAAGTTGGGATATGAAGCATTCCTTGAATTTCTTCTCAACCAGAGTAGAAGTTGCATAAGAAATTGGAAGAAGCAGTATCAGAAACACTGCTAGATAACTCATCTGCATTTTTTAAGTGCCATAACACCATCACAATATAAATTGAGAAAATCATAGAAATAAATTCATTATACTTATCAGGAACATTCTAAACTGTCTATAAAAGCACAAAATTTATAAACATTAAAAGATAAAAAATAAAAATTGATTGCATGAACTGCTTAATTGAATTTATAAGTTCATACCCGATAGCAGTAGACAGTGTCTGCTTTAGTTTTGCAGCTCTTGCCTGAGACGGAAAGTTCGCAATGGCTTCAGATATCTCAGAGACTAAAAAGATTCTGTCTCTGGTCGCAGATCTCTAAGTATTGACAGAAAGGTCTAAAATAATATATTTTTTTGTCCAATTAGCTCAATTTTAATTACTTCAAAGCTTTTAGTTTATATTTTAATTTCAACTTTCAACAACTTATATTTTAAAATTAATTCATTTCAATTACTTCTCCACTTTGGCTTGTTTTATGAACTATTTAAACCTACTTTACACCTACTCTACTTTATGAACTATTTTTTTTCCCTTTTGAAATAGTTGCCAGTTAAGACTTAAAGATATAAATTAAGATTTTTTTGAATATTTTTATTTTTTTAAAAAGGATCCAAGTTCATTTGTCTGTGTCTTTTTTCTCTTTTATTAATTTCTTCTTGTTCTGTTTTGTGGTACACCATACATGAGTTTAGAATCTGAATTTATATAATGGATTTAAGATTTCAGTTTAGACTTGTAAATTTTAAAGTATCTATTATTTGGCAAGAGCATTGATGAGATTGTGCATAAATGTCTCCTATTGCAATCACAAGAAGTTTTTCATATGTAAAATTTCATGTTAATACATGTTTTGGGAGCCATTATTTTATGACATGTGGATGTTTTCTTCTAAACTTTAGCACATTTGTGGTTATGTTTTGGTTGCATTTATTGAATAAATTAATTGTATTTTAAAATTTTTATTCATAAAATTTGAACTAATAAAATATTTATTCACCTACTTAATGAGAAAATTGAAGATCTTCTAACTGACAACCTAATACGGTTTTCATAAAACAAAACTCATTTTTTTTTCTTATAGTAAGTAGGAAATGTGCATTAAGATTTCAGTTAGAAATAAATTTTCACTAACACTTATTTGATACTACTACAATTAACTCTATACTATCCCACTATCTATTTTTATGATTTAAAAAGTTTAAAAATATTAAAAAAATAACGTAAATCATTGGAATATTTAAATAAAATTTAATACAAATTATATTTATGATAAAAAATAAGCTTAAGCAATAATTATTTTGTTTAATTACTTAAGTTGCAGTCATCAATGCTTCTTCAAGGTCATGTAAATTTGGACTTGTCCCATATCATCTTCAAATTTGACCCACGTCTTCAGCATGTATAAAATAATTTTGTATATGCAAATCCTCTTTATTCCTTACATTAAGTGCAGCCTTTTTGTACTCTTAATTAAAAATATAATAAAAATTACATTGATTCTTCTAAATCATACTCTATTTTTTTTTTTTCAATAAGAACTTATATTATCTTGTGACAAGCAAACTTTTGATCATATATGATTAAAGAAAGATATTAATTCAATAATGTAATAAAAGAGAGCCATCAAAATTCAACTTTTTTTATAATGAGTCATGACTGAAAGTTTGTGGAAAAGTTAAATCAATTTTGAAAAATAATATTGGTGGATAATCCTTTTATCATTAGATCGAAGAATTTTTTCTATTTCTATCTAATACATTAATGCTTGTACTAATTATGCAAGATGAAAAGTTAAAATAAGATCTAAAATGTTAATCTAAAATAGTAAAAGAAAACATCCAAAAATTATGTTGTTGATGAAGTACACCCTCTTAATCATAGGTTTCTAATTAATGTTATTATAATATTTAAAATTAGCAGCAAATATCTGTAATGATGTATCCAAGTCATTACTACGAACAAAACCTTACAACTCTCAATAATTAATTTGTGACAAGTACAAAGTCTTACATAAATTCAACACAGTACTTGCCTACACATCTTCACATTAACCCTGAATATACATCATACAAGTATGTAAACTATTTTGTATATTGTATAACTATAATAACAGTTAATACAATTATACTATGTTTTGATTATTACAACATACACAAGTCCACATCCATTACGAAAATACATCATATCCATTTTGAATTTGCATCCCTACCTTTGAAATGTTTGCAAAAGCAGAATACCATTCCAAAATGGGTTATTAGCTATAACACAAAGCAGAAAATAAACATAACAGTGAAGCACTACAAAATGTTTAGGTGCTTCACACAATGTCCTACCCTTTAAGAATGACGAGAATTTAGGAGAGGAATACTCAGCTCATTCCTGAAAAAATTTTGGGGGTCAAACTTTGTCTTAATTTGTGCCAATCTCCTAAAGTTTCCCTTAAAGTACTTCTTGCCCCAAACACTAGCTTCTGAATAGCTTGTGTTGTGATGCTTGTTTTTGCCTAAATCAAGATCCTTATAGTTGAAATAGGCAGCTCTAGGAGATTTTGAGACGTAAGGAGTCATGTATTTGTATATCATTTTGGCCCAATGTAGATGCCTCTTGGATGCTTCCATGCTATTCCCTTCCCACCTGACAAAGTACTGTATGTTGTATAAGTTTCCCTTTCTGTGGGGAAAAGGGGTATCAGATTCTGAAATTTCATTCATTCTACCACCATATGGTTCCATAATCAGCATTGCTAATGTATCTTCCTCTGCAACCATTTTCCAAGCTCCTTCTAGACCAGCTTTTGGTATTGGCTCCTTCACAAAGTCAGACTTGGCCTTGAAAGGGTTTCTAGATGTGGTAGTTCTGTTGAGCAAGAGTTCTAGAGGGTCGTCTATGTTGTATCCAGCAATAGACATAACTGATTGAATCCAGTTCATTTCAATGCAGTCTTTGGCCTTCAATCCCAGTTCTGGAAAACTCTCATTCATCAGTGGGATCAACCTGTCTATTCCTCCAAGGAAGAGAGAGTTGAAGATTGCTTTAAATGTCTTTTCACCACTATTAATTGCAACTACTCTGATGAAAAGATCCTCATGCAATTCAGGTGCCGTGTATTGCCACTTATGAATGAGATTGTTGGCTCCTTCCTCCAATGTTCTTTCAACGTTGAACACTGTAACAATAGGTGAAACTCTCACCAACCTGATCTTCCATGCAAGGATGACTCCAAAACTAGTAGCACTACCTCCTCTTATGGCCCAGAAAACATCTTCTCCCATTGATTTTCTATCGTGAATCTTCCCATCTGCATCAATGAGGTAAGCATCAACAACATGGTCTGCTGATAGGCCATGTTTCCTCAATATGGTACCTTGTCCTCCTCCACTGATATGCCCTCCTATCCCTATACTTGGACAGGTTCCTGCAGGGAATGCATGCACTTTGCTTTCCTTTGAGATTTTGTAGTAAAGTTCACCTAATGATGCCCCAGCCTGAACCCAAGCTGTTTCATCAGCAAGGTTAACTTGAATGGAACGGAGGTTGATGAGGTCAACCATCACAAATGGGGTCTTACTAAGGTATGAAAGGCCTTCATAATCATGGCCACCGCTTCTGACTTTGAGCTGCAACCCTAGTTCTTTGCTGCATCTAATGGCTGCTTGGATTTCTGATTCATGGAAAGGTGTTAGAATCAGAAGAGGCTTCCTTGATGAATTCACCAATCTAGGATTTTGTGCCAATGCTTCCAAGACTTGGGGATATTGGGAGGAGGATGTGGTGAAGATTATTTTTTCAATGGATTCAGAATTCTGATCAAGTAGGGTTATGAAGCATTCCTTGAATTTCTTCTCAACTAGGGTAGAAGCTGAACATGAGATTGGAAGAAGCAGTATGAGAAAAACTGCTAGATTACTCATCTGCATGTTTACTTCTCTACGTTTGCTTGATTGAGTTATGTTATGTTTCATAACTCACACACATTTATACACATACATACGCGTAAACATGTTTCACATGAAAAGATAGAATATTGAAGTAGAGAACATGCTGAAGCAATTTAGTCAACAAACTGAAACAAAAGCAGATGTTGCTTTGTCTTTTCTAAGGCATTTGATTTTCCAGAATAGCTGTTCAAGAAATGGAGCCTGAATAGGTGTGAATAACTATCTGGTTTAGGTACTTTCCACACACGTTTTCTTTTAGTTCTTATTTATATAGAAGTTTTAGGTGTATGTCACTGTACAAACAATATTTTAACCTTTTGATCCTTATATTTAGAAACTTTGATTTTGTTTCCATGCATATTTTCTTTTCTGTATATTTAATTAAGTCTTTGTTGTTGTTTGTTAAGTTATTTTGTTAACTTTAAGTGTTAGATATAACATCATCACAATATAAATTGAGTAAATTACAAAAACAAATTCATTATACTTATAAGGAATATTCTAAATTGTCTATAAATAAAAGCACAAAATTTATAAACATTAGAATATAATACAAAATTGATTGTGCAGAGACTAAATAGTAGGGCTTTGTGTGTAGAACTAAGGGTGTGAAAATATGAATTAAATAACTAAATACCCTGAGATTAAAAGATTTTAAATTAAAACATTAAAATTAATTTATCAAAATAAAAGGTATGTTAATTATCAATAGTATAAATAAGAAAAAAAAAACAAGAGAATTCAATAAAATCATGAAAAATCCAGACAATGACGAAAGTTGGTTGTTTTGGTGGTGCTATATTATTAGTATGCTAAGACTCTTGACAGGGAAAATTTTACATATTAATTTTTATAAATCAAGCATTATTTTTTTAAACTTTAATTAATTCTTACACTCTAAGTTTAGTCCTTATTCTTGAACGAGAACATTTTTTCTGTTAATTTTAAATTTTAAAATTATTAATTATAGTAGATTTTATGTAAACATCGAATCTCAAATATTAATTATTTGCTAATGTACTTTGGATATGTGTTTAGTATTAATTAGTGAATATGATCTTGTATTTCAAGCTTCATTATTTTATAATGGCTGCCGATCTGAGTTGTTTAATATTTATGAATAAAAAGTCAAATCAATTATCAACGAAGATCTAAATTTTTTTTTCTCAGATTAGCTCAATTTTAATTACTTCAAATCTCTTATTTTATATTTTAATTTCAACTTTCAACTATTTGTAGTTTAAAATTATTTCATTTCAATTACTTCTCAACTTTAGCTCGTTTTCCAGCAAATATTAACTCCTCATATTTTTTACTCATTTATTTAAATTATTTATCTATATTGATATTATAATTTTAGGTGCTTTTATATGTTTTTTTTAAATGTAGCTAAATAAAAAATGTTCAATGTATTTAATAATAATAATAATAATAATAATAAATTAGCTACTAACTTATAATTACCTTATAATATAATTGTATCATCATAATATTCGATAAACTAAATCAAATTTATTAAATATACAGATAAATTTGTTACTAAAAAAATTTAAACCTACTTTACTTTTTGAACTATTTTTCCCTTTGAAATAGTTGCTAGTTAAGACCTACAGATAAAAAAAATATTTTCTTAAATATTTTTTATTTTTATTTTTTAAAAGGATCCAACTTCATTTGTCTGTATTTTTTTTTCTCTTTTTATTAATTTCTTCTCATTCTGCTTTGTGGTACACCATACACGAGTTTAGAATCTGAATTTATTTTAATGGATTTAAATTTCAATTTAGACTTGTAAATTTTAAAGTCTCTATTCTTTTGCAAGAACATTGATGAGACTATGCATAATTGTCTCCTATTGCAATGACAACAAGTTTTTCATCTGTAAAATTTCATGTTATGTTAATGCATGTGTTGGGAGCCATTATTTCATGTCATGTGCATGTTTTCTTCTAAACTTTGTTGGCACATTTGTGGTTATGTTTTGGTTGCATTTATTGAATAAACTAATTGTCTTTTTTAAATAGTTTTTATAAAATTTAAGATAATAATGATGATGTTTGATATTATGTTATTATAACTCACAATTTTAATGTTAATTCCTCATATTTTTTTTTTACAACAAGTAGTAACGTCAGCTTGAAAATATATTCCTAAACTAGCACTTATTTAATCTCTTATTTATTCGTAAGACAGTATCATCAATAAATAATTTAAAACACTAAACAACTTATCTAAACGATCTTAAAAAACATATAACATATTTAAATAAATATAAATATGAAAATTAGATTAGTAACAAAGAAAATAAATTTAAACAATTGTTTAACTTAATTACTTCAATTCCAGACCATATATAATGGTTCTTCTAGATTATATGAATTTAAACTTATCCTATATTATCTATAACTGAGCTCAAATCTTCATCAACATATATAACAAATAACATTAAATAATATATTTTCACGAATCTATTATATAAATTAGTCAATTTTCCTTATTTTTCTCATATTCTTCTAAATACAGCCTTTAATACTTTATATTAAAAATTTAATAAGAATTATAATAAAATTCAAAATTACATTGATACTCCGAATCATATTACTACTACTCACGTTTAGAAAGAAAGACTCCATAGTTAGAAAAAAAATGAAATTTTTGAAATAATGAAGCTTAACCTTTTGTTAGAGTGATTTTTATTAGAAGTGTAATAACAAAAAAAAAATTACATAAATAGAAGATAAAAATTAAACTCAACAAAAAAGAAAGTTAACTATACTTGGACAATAAATGCGTTTCAAAGGTTGAAAACATGGTACTACTAAATAAAGAATATCATTAATCAAATAACTAATGAAAAAGGTTAAATTTTTTGGTCAAATGTTGATTAATTAATTTAAATAGAAAGACATTATTATAACGAATGGACTGCTAAATAATCACATACAAATTATTTTTAATGTAAATACACATGGGCTGCTATTCGACAAGCCATTGATGCGAGTAAAAATATAAAAATCAAATTGATGAAGAGAACACACTCAATAGATACCAAATAAGTATTTCTTCAATTAAAATGACAATAAATTATAATACTAAATTTATAATTCTTATGTTTAACAACTATTTTTGTGATCTTCCCTTAGTTGTTAAGACAGTGCTATAAATTTCTATAAAAAGGAAAGTTAAATTTGTAAGAAAATGTCTTTTTTTAACTTATGAATTACTCTTCAAACTTTAAAACAAATTATGTGAAAAACTAAGGAAGCAGAAATGACAGAAAAAAAACACATTTTCCCAATTAAAAATAAAAGAAATATTACATCCTTTTACAAACTGTATTTAAGATTTTACTAAAAAAATTAAGAAAGATAACACATATTTTCAATATTAAGGAAATATATGTATAATTTCATTTAACTGTATTATTCTCTTTTTAGAGCAAATTATACTGAAATTAAACCCTCTCTACTTGAATAATATTACACTTCTACCTAAGCTAAGTTTTATTAAATATTTTTTTTCTTACCAGTTAACAATTACGACTACTAATTTATCATAAATAATAAGATATTATTAAATAAGTATATTAATGTCCATTAAATACGCCTTACTCCATGCAAAACAGAATCAATAGATATTCTATTAATTATTAGGTTTTAATGTGACAGTCTAAAAAAGCACATACGTGTCAAACATACAGTTTCCAAAATAGATAAATCAAAATTAGGTTTAAAATATTTTCTTATATATATACATACACACACATGATTAGCTGGTTTTGTTGAGATATAATTGTGTTTATCATTGACCAAACAATTGTTGCTTGGATGCTATTGCTTGACATTATCTTTTTCTTTCGGAATTTTCATAAATTGTAAGTTTCAGAGGAACAATTAATATCCATGTGTTATAAATTATTAGTTTTTTTTTTTCTCTCTTGTGTGCATTTTTCAGCTATAAAAGATTGAAAATCATCTGGAGACTTTGAAAATGGTGTTTTCGTAGATCAATTTACAAGTTATATTTTTTTCACAAATTTTTATTTAGGCCAACCCAACCATTGAATTATATAGAGATTTTCAAAGTTTCAATCCGTTTCTAACTAAATGTTAACCTATTTTTAACTAATTAAGGTTGAACTAGATATCCTAGTTTATGTGTTTGGGTAACTAGAAAAAATAAATATATAAGAAATATCATGAATGAAATATAAAGAAGAGATAAAATAAATAAAATTATGTCAAAAATATAATTTATGTAGCTTTAATTTACCTTTAATTATATTTTAAAACTAGTTGAATAAAAACTAATTACATTTGGAAACTAAACATTCACGAATTGGTGGGTTCACCAGTCACATTTTGAGATTGGACCTTCAATCAACGATTTTTGTTTGCTATTTTATCATAGTTCTACTTTGTTTCGAGACAAATTGTTGAAGTCTTTGAAATATGATAACGAAATTAAAAAAAAAAAATGTGACGTTACGACAGTTTAATCCTTGAAATGAAAATCGGAAGAGAAACATCATACCAAATTCTAGAAAATAAAACCTAGAGTAATAAAAATTAAGAAATTAGAAATGAACATGTGAATAGGTCAGAAACTAGAAAAAAAATTATTGAACCGTCTAGTCTAAAACTCAGAAATACCAGATAATAACGAAAGAAACTGTAAAAACAAACTGAGTATAAAAAAAAGTAAATAAAGAATTATAGGGAGCAATTTGTGTGGTTTGATTACAATATATTCTACATCTATGGTAAAAAATTTATTAAAAAATAATTTGATATATCTTAATTGTGAGTTTTTAACTCTAAGTTAAAGATAATTATTCTTTATAAGATCCTATTTATAGAGTCAAAACTATTTAACCAACTTTCAAAAGGATGTGTCAAATAATTTCAACATCATATATACTGTGATTTAGTTAGAAGTTGGAAATGCGCCAACTCACATTGAAAGTCAAACTGATACAGTAGATAGTCTAACAAGAAGCTTTGGTCAAGGAAGTTTGTCTTGTATCACCAGACATTCTTTATGAGATGTAGACGATTCATTAAACCTTCTACCAGACCCCTTTACACATAAATATTTACCGAACAAAATCTTCACAAAATATTAACAAAATAATTACACAATTAAAATATAATTATATATATATATTGTTCTTGCATGTAAGGAGTGTTGCTCTTCCAAAGTGGAAATAATGATATTCTTGGGAAGGAGTTTGAACCTCTGAGGATTGATCATTGAGTAGTTGATGAAAACAGTGGGGAACAACTTTCAGAAGATTTCTCGACACCCAAGTCAGTAAAAAAATATATAAGCATATAAGTGAGTATGAGAACTCGTACTTCCTAAGAGATTAGTTTGTATTTACAGGCCTTTTTTTATTTGGGGTGAAGTATTCAAAATAAATAAAATATATGATTGATTATTGAGTATTTGTCATCCAATGGCAATTGAACCAATCTCGATGGGTTTTGTGTGAACCCATCCTGATAGGTTTATTTTTTCTATACTCATCCTGATACGTTTTATCTGAACCCATTCCAATTTTGACAAGGAATCCCAGCATTGACTGAGTACGGGTATGGATACTATCTCATTTTTTTAAATTGGGTATGGGGACGGGAATTGGTGTGTACATATCCATTCTGCCCCCGTCCCAATACTCATCCTCATCCTCATATTTGTCATTATTTTAAATTACTAAAACATATTTAATTTATTAGGTAACCTAAAAATCATATTAACTTTTATTTGATCCTTAGTTTCGTAATTTATTTTTAGGTCATACATTTGATCATTTTTACTCTTTTTTATAATTATTTGACTTTTATCCAATTGTTATTCGATACTCTCATTTGATATTTATACAATTAATAATTTCTTTCTTGATATTTGATATTGAAGAAAAGAAAATATATATCCCTTTGACATTAAATACTTGATAATATCATGTTTTCTTTATTATGATTTTTATTTTTTTATAAAGAAGTTATTTAATTAATTTTTAGAACAATAAGAGGACTGATACAGACACAAGTTGGAGTATATTCGTTCTTCCATGGGGATGAGACGAAGAATTAATACTCGTAAATACGAGGATAAATTCTTACTTCGAAAATTGGATGGAATAGTCAAACCTATACATGTCCCACCTCATTATTATCCCTAAATTTTAAATTATACCGTTGCATCTAATTGAATTACATCCTATTTATATTATTATGTACATCTCTATATATCTTGACTACCTATATTTATTTAACAAATTATTCACATAATCAAAAGTTTAAAAAAAAAAATAGAATCAATATATATATGATAACCTCTTTAAACATTATATACTTATGTACCAAACATGAGTAAAAAATAAGTTAAATAAAAAAACACATAGTAAGTCACTTATGACTAATATAACATACATTTAACAGTCATGACTTTAACTAAATCAAGTTAAATCAAATTTATCTTATCTATTTTGAATTATTATTGGTTTAAAAACATCAACTTTAATAAATACAAAATAATATTTAAAGGCTTTCAACAGGACTATTAAATATGTCACACCAAATATTATTACTTTATTCATTTTATGTTAATTTTGTCTACAAACTTCAAATTTTTAAGTGAAGATAAATTTATTATATAAATATCTATAAAAGGGTATAAGAAAGTTCTTGTATTCTTTTCATTTAATATCTTAATTTATATGATTTAAACCTTGAGTAAAAAGATGTATTTTTCATTAGTTTTTGTATGTAATACTACAAATTACAAACATAACCCAAGTGAATCATTTTATCTAATTTAAACATAAATACTCAATTTCAATTCACTCATAAAATATATATTCAAATATAAAGTTTAAAGATTAAACCATTAAATTATTAACATTTACACATACACACTTATATACACATATCCAAAAAGGTTAGTTAAACATAAAATACATAGAAAGTCACTGTTATATCGCTTGAACAAGTGACTATGGTTTGAGTGACAATCATAAATTAGAATAAAGGAAAGTTTACTAACTCTGTTTCACTTAATCTACAACTTTGTCACTTGTTAGATATGTCTTAGTCTACAATTTTAAGAGAGAAAAATTGTATTGCTTAAGCAATAAAGCTAACTCTTGAGCAGTGAAACTCTTTCTTCATATTAAAAGGCTTGAGCAGACATCTTAGGACGGTTATCCTACTAACATAATTGGCAAGAGGAGGGAACAATCTTATGGGATCTTGTGACTTCTTCAAGTGTTATACAAGTCCACACCCATTATCAAAATTCATCATATTCATTTTGAATGTGCATCCCCTACTTGGGCTTCAGCAGAAGACTAACATAATTGAAGTACCATACAAATGTTCTAGTTTCTCCCAATAATGTTATGTATGCCCTTTATGTTAAGAAGGCTAGGAATTTAGGGGAGGAATACTCTGTTCATTCCTGAAAAAATTTTGGGGGTCAAACTTTGTCTTAATTTGTATCAATCTTCTGAAGTTACCCTTGAAGTACTTCTTGCCCCAAACACTAGCCTTTGAGTAGCTTGTGTTGTGATGCTTGTTTTTGCCTAAATCAAGATCCTTATAGTTGAAATAGGCAGCTCTAGGAGACTTTGAGACGTAAGGAGTCATGTATCTGTAAATCATTTTGGCCCAATGTAGATGCCTCTTGGATGCTTCCATGCTATTCTCTTCCCACTTCACCAAGTATTGTATGATGTACAAGTTTCCCTTTCTGTGGGGAAAAGGGGTTTCAGATTCTGAAATTTCATTCATTCTACCACCATATGGTTCCATTATCAGCATGGCTAATGTTTCTTCTTCTAGAAGCATTTTCCAAACTCCTTCTAGACCACTTTTTGGTATTGGATCCCTTACAAAGTCAGACTTGGCCTTGAAAGAGCTTTTAAATGTGGTAGTTCTGTTGAGCAAGAGTTCTAAAGGGTCGTCTTTGTTGTATCCACCAAACAACAAAACTGATTGAATCCAACTCATCTCAGTGCAGTCTTTGGCCTGCAATCCCAATTCTGAGAAGCTCTCATTCATCACTGGTATCAACCTTTCTATTCCTCCAAGGAAAAGAGAGGTGAAGGTTGCTTGGAATGTTTTTGATTTGTCACCACTATTTTGAGCAACTATTCTAATGAAAAGATCCTCATGCAATTCAGGTGCTATGTATTGCCACTTATGAATGAGATTGTTGGCTCCTTCCTCCAATGTTCTCTCAACGTTGAACACTGTAACAATAGGTGAAACTCTCACCAACCTGATCTTCCATGCAAGGATGACTCCAAAACTAGTTGCACTACCTCCTCTTATGGCCCAGAAAACATCTTCTCCCATTGATTCTCTATCATGAATCTTCCCATCTGCATCAATGAGGTAAGCATCAACAACATGGTCTGCTGCCAGGCCATGCTTCCTCAACATGGTGCCAACCCCCCCTCCACTTATGTGCCCTCCTATCCCTACACTAGGACAGGTTCCTGCAGGGAAACCATGCACTTTGCTTTCCTTTGAGATTTTGTAGTAAAGTTCACCTAATGATGCCCCAGCCTGAACCCAAGCTGTTTCATCAGCAAGGTTAATTTCAATGGAACGGAGGTTGATGAGGTCAACCATCACAAATGGGGCCTTGCTAAGGTATGATAGGCCTTCATAATCATGGCCACCACTTCTGACTCTGAGCTGCAACCCAAGTTCTTTGCTGCATCTGATGCCTGCTTGAATTTCTGATTCATGGAAAGGTGTTAGAATCAGAATAGGCTTCCTTGATGAATTCACCCATCTAGGATTTTGTTCCAATGCTTCCAAAACTTGAGGATACTGGGAGGAGGATTTTATGAAGATTATTTTGTCAAGGGATTCAGAATTTTGATAAAGTTTGGTTACGAAGCATTCCTTGAATTTGTTCTCAACCAAGGTAGAAGCTGCTGATGAGATTGGAAGAAGCAGTATCAGAAACACTGCAAGATAACTCATCTGCATGTTTTCTTCTCTACCTTTGGTAGTTGAGTTATGTCTCACATATATACATGCACATATGGAACACTTGTCCACATGAAAATATAGAATATTGTACAAGACAAAATGGTGAAGCTAATTTATTTTTTCCTTAAGTCCAAAACATCCCAAATAAATAAAGTGGGGGCAGTGATATTTCCAACGCAGAGAAAGAAGCTAATGTTTAATTTTTCTTTGAACTTGGCATATCTCAGATCGGCAGCCACATAGAAAATATGGTGCTAAGTGTTGAGCAGCAGAAGCCACATATAATATACAATTATGCAGTGTTAACAGTTTCTATTCATTCTTGATTCCTGGTTTGTTGATTTTTTCAATTTCCTTCCAATGATAGCATGTTTGGCTAAGTCTAGTTTTTGAAGATAGTTAATCTTCTAAAGTTGATGGAAATGATTATCTATGAAAGGTTAATCCCTTGTCTATAGTGCAGAAGACAAGTACATTGATCTGCTTGGATTACTTTAATAGTGTGTTTATGACAGGCAAAATATTTGAACATATGTGAGTTATATAAGGAATATTTTAGTTTGTCTATTTTATAAAAAAAAAACTAGTTAAAATGATTATTTTAAATTGTCTATTCTCGTAAAATGATGAAAAAATAATTTTTTTTATTGAAAAAATATCATATTACTTTTATTAAGCAATTTATTGTTGTAACAAATGAATTATTTTTGTAAAACGAGTGATTTCTAAAAATATTAAATAAATATTTTAAATAACATTTTTTATCATCAAATAAAGTTTAGTCTAAGAATAATAATTAGTAGTATTCATTGTATTCAGAAATTATGATTTCTGGATAAAAAAAACTCTACCAAACTCTTGAAATGATTACAGTATGAATTTAATATTTGAGCATGAGATGCCCTTAAAGAAGTAAAAACTAAATAAAAAAAAATTAAAAGTTAACTAATTAGTTTTTTTGTCAAATAGTAATGTAATTTAAAAAATAAAAAAATGTTTTGGGATGGTTTTCAACCTTGAGAAACAAAATAATTACATACAAATTGTTTATAATTACTTATACATGGGCTGCTCTTGAACCAACATTAGGATCGAATAGAAAATGGCTTTAATCCCTGCTAATTTGACAAAAATGCATCTTTAGTTTTCGTAATTTCGATTAAACTAGATTTCGGTCTTTATATTTTTAAATGGAAGTATTTATTCTTTTTTTTTAACTTTTAATAAATATATAAATAAATATTTAGTATAAGAATAACCTCATCTTATTTTTTTAAATAATATTTTTTCTAATTTTCCGTTTCTTTTAATTTCTTCTTAATTTTTGGAATCATCTTTTTCACGATGCGATTAGGCATCTATATTGACAAGAAATAATAGAACAATATATATGAAATAAAATTTTGTTTTAAGTAATTCGTTTTGTCCCTTTAAATACGAGCCTTTGTATTCTCTAATGCTCTTCATTTTCTACAATCCTTGAATTCTTTGTGTTCCATCCTTCCTTCCACGATACTTACAAATATTTAGATTTTAAATTTACAAAATAAATATATAACAATATTAACATTAATTATTACGTAATGAAGTTATTGAACTGTTCCTTTTACACTAATTTATAATAAAACTAACATAATTCAATTCAAGTTATTAAACTGTTTTTTTTTTATTATATTAAAAAATGAAATGTTTAAAATAAAACTAACATAATTCAATTCAAGTTATTAAACTGTTTTTTTTTTATTATATTAAAAAATGAAATGTTTAAATACTTGTGGTAATTAACGAGCATATATTTTACCTTTTTTTTCATTTGTATCCTTCCTTCGTTTTTTTTTATGCTTTTTTTTTCTCATAAATATTTTCTTTCTAGAAACGAACTTTCAGAATTCATTTTGATAATAATTAAATATTCTAGAAATTAATTTTGAGGAGTATTAATACATTCAAAATTTTATTTCTAAGAAGCCAAACATTTTCTAAGCAATAAAGTTTGAGATCATGAAAAATTAAGACACATAAAGTTAAGCTTAAATAATATATATATATATATATATATATATATATATATATATATTCTCGAAATATATTATTCAAAAGGCCAAAATAAATAAATAAAAAGTTATAATTTATCATTGTCCCACTCACAGTTGTTGTTGTATCATCCTGTGATGTATGTCAGAAGTTGGTGGCTCCCACATTAATGGTGACAGATATGTTAGACTGATTTTGTGCCTCAGAATTTCTCCTTCTTCACGTCGTAATTATCGTAAAGAGAATTAGAATCAACATCATTATAAACTATTTATACTCCTCATAATATTAACAATAGACCACAACTAAAAATAAATTAATGGTGATTAATTTATAATCAATTAACCAAGCATTAAAACTAACTATAGGAAGAAGAAGAAACTGACAATAACAATGGTTTGCAAAGCACAAATTACAAGAGGCTGTGCACAAAATCATAATAAAAGAAAGAGAGCAAATACAAGCTCTCGCCCTACCCAGAGAAAGAAGGGTCAGTTTTATATTATAACAACGAAATTTTACATTCAAAGATCAGCCAAAAAAGAGAAAAAGAAAAAAGCTTTTGAGATTGCACAAAATGAACCTAATTTTGCAGACCTAAGTGGGTACAACCATCCCAGAATTGGATGATAACTGTGACAGAAAAAGCCAACAGAAGACAACTAAAAACATGAACTGTATGAGAAGATAAAATGTAACCTTACATACTCTTTTCTGCAGCACGAAAGACTCCTGAACTACTACACTATCACCACAATATTTTTCCAACTCTTCTGCTTTGTTTTTCAGAACTGAAGCCTTATCCTCTGCATCTACAAGTTTGTGAAGAACCTCTGCTTGACTTTCAGACAGTTTCTCTTGTTCTTCCAATAATGTCTGTTGGAAACTTGTTCCATCCTTCAGGTTCTGCATTACCTTTGAGATGGCTAGGTACTCCACCTCAGCTTCAATCTTCAGCCTGAAAAGGCCCTCGAGCTCAGATTCAACCCCTTGGCATTTTTTCTGAGACAAACCTACCGTTCTATCAGATTCTTCACCAGAAATCTTTACACTACTCAGGGATGTTTCAAGTTCAGCAATCCTGGAGTCCTTCAGAGCAACCACACCCTGTAATTCCTCTAACTTGCTTTCCAAAATATTTATATTTTGTGTCAGGCTCAATACCTCGGGATCCGAGGAACTCGAAGCAGTTTGTTTAATTTCTTCAGCACCAGACTGATCAGAATGGCTTGATTTATTAAGTCCAAGATCAACAGTAGTACCAGCAGATGCACTGCTACACTTGGCAGAGTCATCAACATCCGGTGGAATGGCTTCAATCCCAATCTCCCTGAATTTCTGGAGTTCTGCAAGAGTAAATGTGGATTTATCATTAGCAATGGCACATCTATATTACTTCTTACTTTAAACAACTTAACGAAGGAACTTTAACATACCATAAAAAATTAAGAAGAAAAAAATTGTTGTTTCTCAGTATTATACAAATAATCTACTTTCGGCATCAACAAGCAAACCCTAAATAGATTAAAGGAAAGGTTACAATATAGACCGTCATTAATTATTTGAGTAAATCATAAATTTAAATATTAATGAGAAGTAGAAAACAGCATATGCTGTTCCAACAGATAATAGTCCAGATAGGGTAGGGAGGTAGAATTGTAGAAAGTAGCTTAAAAGTCAATAACCTATCTTTCAGTGTTTCCCGTTGCTGATGTCATAAATGATGGATTTGACCAACTAATAGGACCAAGAAAAATTAGCTGATCTAGAACTCATATAATCTCTGAATACATGGATTTGACTCAAACAAGTAAAGGTAATGTAATCTTACTGTTAATGAAAACATTAATGATCGCTCTTCCTGTGCATGCATGATTTGTTATACATGCGCACAAAATATTAAGCATAGATTTTCTAATTAACAGCTAAGAATAATTACCTCACCCTCCATGGAGGAGTTGGTCACTTTTAGAGGTGCCAGATCATGAATAAATAATCAACAACCAATATCACAGTACCACGACAAACAAGCTAGTTTTGAAAAGAAACAGATGGTGGTCCTACTAAAAAAAAACAAAGCTTTAAAGAAGAATACAACTGAACTGTGAACATAAGCAAGAGGACAACAGTTTTTTAAATTTAATATTAGAGGATTATTTGATTAAGGAGACTAGAGTAGACGACAATCTTATATTTAAGGTATATAATAAATTAATCAAGAAGTTTAAAAGGGGTTCAAAAGAAAAAAAAAAAAAAAAAAAAAAAAAAAAAACTATAAGGAAACAGAACATTGATCATTCGATGATTTAGTTCACAACATATTCAGATCCATTGGATAAACTTCAACCACATACAACGTATGATGTATTATTGAAATATTTATGGAATGTCCAAAATTATACCAAAAGCTGGCAACTGCTACTCAAATTAAAAGGATAAACAAACTCCTTCATGCAAAAAGACCCTTCACTATTCCACATGCAAGGTGCTCAAGGAGCCAAATCATTTAAACAGAACCAAATCAACGGTGTCCTCTGGTTGAGTTCAGAAAATTATAAAATCATAATATTTAAGAAGTTCTGAGGTTCAATCAGACCGAAACATATTAGGTCAGTAATTGCATTGGTATCTACTGTTAGCAGCTTAATTGACAGCAGAATTAAATCATGCAGCAGGATCCAATAGTCATGAAACTGCTAATAAGGTAATATTTGCAGCATGAATATTCTCAAGGATTATAAAACAAAGAAACATAACAATATCAGTTGCAAAATGATATGGAGCAAAGAGAAATATTCACAGAAAAAATCAAGCTTTCCAGAAAAATAGAAAGGACAAACCTTCTTGAAGTGCCTCCTGGACAGCCTGAAGGCTATTAACTGATTCAATTAAGGGATCTTCAATGGCTGATGATTGGTTGTTCACACTCTTTTCTTCTGTAACATCCCAAGACAAATTTGTAGCCAAATTCTCTGGTAGAAGATCTTCATCCCCAACAATGTTTTCGTTGCCATAACCAGCTTCAACTCCCTCACTGAAATGCTCATTAACGTGTGCTTCACCACTATTACCCCCATCATAAATATTTGTCCTACCACTGTGTTTTCCATTACTAGTAACTGAAAAAACACCCTGCTTAAAGTTGGAGCTTCTAGAATCAGATTCCAAACTAGAGAAAGAATTCTCTTTCTCAATTTTGACATTTCCACCTCCTCCCGGTTTCTTACTGCTTTCAGTTCGTCCCTTCCCCTGTTGAACTCGTTGACCCGAGTTCGCTAAATGCTTCGAATTCACATTCTTACTACGGTTGTTTTTCTCTTGCCTCAACTTGGGCTCACTTGCCGCCGTAGAAGACTTGCTACTCCGATCCTCGCTATTCTCAGAATCAGTCCCAACAACAAAACCAGATCCAAGTGCGTATCTAGAATCCGAACTCGAACCATGAATCACATTGCCGTCAGAAAATACCACATTCCCAAATATATTGGAAGATCCATCGCTTCTCTCCTTAACATCACGCAAAAAAGGTTGCTTTCCACTCAAATTGGCATTCCCAGATAACCCCCTCTTCAACACTTTACCCGAATCAGCACTTGAATTTGGATCCTTAACAACATTTCTCCTAATTCTCTTCCATTTCTTCAACCCAACCCCCTTTGTCGGTGTTCCTTTGGAATTCACACCTTCACCACTATCAACTTCAACTTCATCAACCGTTTTCTTCTGATCCAACCCATTCACGTCCGAATTTCCCTCGAATCCCAACCCAGTCTTATCGTTTCCATAGGAACCACCGTTTCCGTTTCCATCATGATTCACTTCGTTCTCTTCCACGGATTCGCTACCCAAATCCATGATCAGTTTCAACCCTTTTTTCTAAATCTGGACATGGACATCAAAACCCACTTAAAATTAATTGCCGTTCAAGCAGCAAATCAAATGAGAATTCAGGAACTTCAATACGAAGCAAAATATAACTTCCAAAAAAAAATGACAAAAAAAAACGGAATTTTAAAATTAGCAATCGAAAAATTGAATGAGAGAGAGAGAAAGTGAAAAGGAAGAGGATCTATGAATTAGAGTAATTACCTTCATAAACGAAGCCCTTGGATTGGACACGGAAACCCTAAAATTTGGGATTTTGATGGGAATTGTAGTTTTATAGACAGAAAAGGGATCAAAGGAGGGGAATGACAATATAACATTTTTAAAATTATTTATTTATTTATATAGAAATAACTGCATTCCTTTACTAATATTTTCATTTTTTTTCTGAATTTTTGTTGAAATTTAGTTGAATCTCGTTAGCTTATTATTTTTTAAACTCATTTTGAAAATTTAAACCTACCTTATGAGCGCATAATTTACACTATTAAGGAAATAAATCAATATTACAATATTTTTAAGCATAGTTATTAGTTGACTCAACTTATCTTAAATAAAACATTAATTACTAATTACGCTTATTTAATCATTAACATTAATAGAAGTGAGTTTGGGGAAAAAAAGTTAAATTTGTGACAGACAATAAATTATGGTTTAAATTCTCTGGAACAATACAGTGAGAATTTAATATCTAATCATAGATTGAAGAAATCATGAAATTAAATAAATAATAATTGAATTAAATAAATAATAATTGATTTGATAAAAAGGTGAAACAGCGACAATGGGGAACGTGGGCCACATGGAGATGGTGGCCCACTGTCATATCATATCATGGAAGCAGTGTACCTTGATCACAGATTCTTCACTGCTTCATAATTTAAAAAAAAATAAATACACTTTAAATAACAAATATTCTGGTCAGTTAATATGCAGTTTTAATCTTCAATAGAAGATGTAAATCTTTTCAAAACAGTAAGATTATTTTTTTCAGAAATAAAATTTTAAAAAATGTGATAATTATAATTTAATGGTCACTGCCAATATATATATATATATATATCTGATGAGAGTGTCTAAAATACATATCAAACTAAGGAAAGAAATTAAAATTTAAGAATATATGAAAAGTATTTTATACGGTGTAACATATTTCCCCAACTTTTTTTAATAAATACTACATTTTTAATCCTTTATTTCTTTAATAAATACTATATTTACTTTGATAATTAACTTTTTAGGTAAAATATGGTATCGCTCTCTAAAATATTAATAATTCATATTTAATG
>Ga0209700_105142_pt1 | contig 22489 bp, 7 predicted proteins | sample SiratroredBW_FD_187528 | JGI IMG/M metagenome (GOLD analysis project Ga0209700, IMG submission 187528) | Root nodule microbial communities of legume samples collected from California, USA - Siratro red BW (SPAdes) (version 2) | ecosystem: Host-associated > Plants > Roots > Nodule | place: USA... | reverse complement strand
TTTGTCGCATGCTTCAGGATCCATTCTCGGATTCATCAATAGTGCAGAAATAAAGTGCATTGAGAGGGAGAGAGAGGCACTTCTCAACTTCAAACATGGCCTAAAAGATGACTATGGCATGCTGTCTATATGGAGGGATGATGAGAACAGTCGAGATTCTTGCCAATGGAAAGCCATTCAATGCCACCATCAAACAGCTCACGTAACCATCCTTAGTCTCCTGGTCAGTATACACAACATTTGAGAGGTACATTGAATATTACTCATTGCTTGCCTTGCAAAATATTCAACATTTGGATCTCAACTACAATTATTTTGGAGGGAGTCAGATCCCAGAACTCATGGGCTCACTCACAACTTAAGATATCTCAATCTCTCCCATTCTGAATTTGGTGGGAGCATTCCTGCCCAACTTGGAAACCTTACACATTTAAGGCATCTCGATCTCAATTTGAATCATCTTGAAGGGAAACTCCCTTATCAACTTGCAAATCTGTCACAGTTGAGATATCTCGATCTCAGTTACAATTTCTTTACTGGAGCACTCCCTTTCCAGGTTGGGAATCTTCCTTTCTTGCACACTCTTGGACTTGGTGGCTATTTCGATGTCAAACCTAAGGATGCACACTGGTTGTCTAATCTCCGTTACCTAACAAATCTTGCCTTTAATCGTTTACATAACCCTGAGTGGTTACAGACGATTATTTTTCCAAACCTAAGAGAGTTGAGGCTAGTTCATTGTTCTCTTTCAGAAGCCGATATTCAATCTCTTTTTTACTCATATTCCAATTTCTCAACTTCTCTTACTATCCTTGATCTTTCTTATAATATGCTCACATCCTCAACATTTTAATTATTGTCAAACTTTACCCTTAATCTTCACCAGCTTTATCTTTCTCAAAATAACATTGTTTTGTCATCTCCTGTCCACTCAATTTTTCCTTCTCTTGTGATCCTTGACCTTTCTAATAATAATATGACATCATTGGTCTTTCAAGTTAGTTTCAACTTCAGTTCAAAACTTCAAAATCTTTATTTGAGAGATTGTAGTATCAGGGATGATAGTTTTCGCATGTCAGCTATTCCAATCACAAATTCTTCATCGTCTCTAGTCTCCCTAGACCTCTCCTCAAATTTGTTGAAATCACCGATTGTATTTTACTAGCTCTTCAACTCCACTACCAATCTTCGTAGGCTTGACCTTTATGGTAACATGTTAGAAGGTCTCATTCCAGATGGATTTGGAAAAGTAATGAAGTCTCTTGAAGTTCTTTACCTCTTTGATAACAAACTGCAAGGCGAGATTCCATCTTTCTTTGGGAACATGTGCACATTGCAGGGGGTTAGACCTCTCCTACAACAATTTGAGTGGGGAAATTTCTAGCTTCTTTCAAAATTCTTCATGGTGCAACAGACACGTGTTGCAGGGATTGGATTTATCTAATAACAAGATTACCGGCAAGCTACCTTTAAACATTGGATTGCTATCTGAGTTGGAGGGTTTGTACTTGGATCGAAATCATTTGGAGGGTAACGTCACCGAATCCCATCTTTCTAATTTTTCCAAATTAAGGTACTTATATTTGTCAGAGAACACTCTGTCTCTAAAAATAGTCCCTAATTGGGTTCCTTCTTTTCAAATATTATATTTGGGACTAAGATCTTGCAAATAGGGCCCAAGTTTTCCTAGTTGGCTCCGGACTCAAAGTTCGTTAATTGAACTTGACATTTCAGATAATGGGCTTAATTACATACCAAAATGGTTTTGGAACAACTTGCAAAGTATGGGGTGGTTAGATATCTCTCAGAATAATATCACTGGTACAATTCCTAATACATCATTGAAGCTTCTCAATAATCCGTCTATAATTCTGAGTTCAAATCACTTTGAAGGCAAAATTCCTTGGTTTTTACTACAAGCTTTAGAGCTGAGGCTTTCTAACAACAAATTTTCAGATTTGTTTTCATTCATATGTGAGCCAAGCACCTCTGAAATGACCATTTTAGATTTATCATATAATCAATTGAAGGGACAACTTCCGGACTGTTGGAAATCTGTAGATCGGTTAATGTGTCTTGATTTAAGCAACAATAAATTGTCAGGGAGGATTCCTGTGTCCATGGGCAGCCTTGTGAAATTGGAAGTGTTGGTCTTACGAAACAATAACCTAATGGGTGAATTAGATTCCACTTTGAAGAATTGCAGCAGTCTAATCATGTTGGATGTGGGTGAAAATATGTTTTCTGGTCCAATACCTCCATGGATCGGAGAAAGTATGCAGCAGTTGATAATCTTGAACATGCGAGAAAATCACTTTTCTGGAAATCTTCCTATTCAACTCTGTTATTAGAAGCATATTCAATTGTTGGAAATTTCTAGGAATATGTTATCAAAAGGAATTCCATCATGCTTAAACAATTTCACTGCAATGTCTGAAAAGAGCATCAACAGAAGTGACACTCTAAATCGTATATATTGGATGAATATCACTATTTTAATGAGTATCGTCTGACTGTTAACTTTTTAGAAACTATTTTACACTTATTTTATAGTATAAATGTAAAGCTATTAAGATTTATTAACTTTTTACTCCATACTTCAAAATTCTTAGAGTATTTCCTTCACTAATGTATTTGATCAAATTCTAAATTATTGTGTTAGCAATCAAATGATTTTATTAGTTTTTTTATATTATTATAATTAATATCAAAATTAAAACCCATTTAATATTTGTTTGTTTATTAGGATTAGCTTATTAGAACTATATTGGCCATTGATAATTTAAATTTTGAGATGTGTATTCTCTATTTATCATTGTTATATATATATATATATATTTTTTTTTTATTCTTTACCCTCAACGTTTTTCTTTCTGTCCTTTATTACTGTCATATAAAATTGTTTGTTCAAAATTTTCATACTTAATTACATTCATTTTCAATTTCACATAAACAAATATTAATTGTTTTAAAAGAAATTGCAGGTTATGGCAGATGTACTACACACTTCTGATTGATCTGGATGAATGAAAGCATGAGTTGATACAAGTGCAAGATATTTGCTTAGTATTATAGTTTAGAATAATTTGTAGTAAGTAGTGTATTGAAAAAAATCTTGCTTCTAGACACTTTCAATATTTGATTGAGTTGTATTGCATATTGTATTTATAACGGTTGTTTTCCTTTTAATTTAAATTTTTAGAATTATAACATCCAAAGTTTATGCATACACTCTTGAAGTTGCTAATAACATTATTCGGCAAAATGAATTGTACTTCTTATTCTCAGTTTCATCTTAAAATATACAGTGATTCTGATGCGTCTTCATTTGTTTCTCTTATTTTCAAGATTTTCGGGGCTGACTTTCTTAAAGGTTTCAGGTCCAAAATCTTTTTCTTTTAACGTAAAAAAAAATAAAATTAATAAAACTACTTTAGAAGTATTTCAAGTCTAATATAAAATATAAAGACTAATTTTAACTTAAAGGAACAATAATCTAGAAAAAAGCCTATAACAATTTACTACAGCTACCATAATAGTGCACTGACCGTTCAACAGGGCAACCACACCATTGGGTACCCACCCACCAACATCAACGTTCCAAACCAGCACCCTATAGTCACCTATCAGAATTATTAACTACACAAGGTAGAAACCCAGGCTCAAAACATAGGCATACCCCATGCACTTTCATCATAACCATTATCTCTTTTAAGATACATATCAAGACTTAATTATGTCGGTCTACACTTTCATCTCTTTCATTCTAACCTACATAACCATTTAGTTAGTAAAATTGCGTTAAATCTCCTTACATGATTGATATCCAGCCCTCCCACTTTAAGAAGAGAACATACTTTATCCCAAACAATTCATGTGACTTTCTTTTCCCCAAAACCCAAGCCAAGAATTTAGGTTGTGTTCTTCTAAAAATTTGGCATACAATGGAAGGGACTTTAAGAAATATAAATAAAATAAGAACAGTGCATTAAGTATAAATTTAATCAGACAAACTTTTTCAGCTATTGAAATGATCTTCACAATCTACACTTAATCTTTTCAACCACTAACTTTGAAAAAGACACAGTAATAGAATTTGCACCTATTTTTCTAGATATTTAAAAGAGATTTTCATTCGGCTACAATTAAAACACTTAAAAAAGATTGACTTATCCACTTCATTCACTTTTATAATGCCTAAAAAAATTGAGTATCTACTTCATTCACTCTTGTAATACCTACATTTTACAAAAATTAACTTTAAAATTGATGTTATTTCAAAATAGTGCATAATCATTTTAATTACCATAATGCATACATCCCTAAAATCTAAAATTATTATTATTATTATTATTATTATTATTATTATAAAAGATAATTTAATGAGGAAGATCATAAAAAAAAATTCATTTTCATTTTCAACTCAACTAGCAAATTACGTTATTCGAACTTATAAAAACTAGTCATATATATTAATGGGAAACAGAGATACAATTTATCTATTGCAAACTGAAAGTTAATGAATGGTTAATATAATTTATTGAAACAGTTACCATTTAATTATATTTGGAATTCAGAGAAGTTGAGTTTAATTACATTCATTTATAATTTCACATAGAAAAATATAATTCCGTCTTTTTCTTGTAATAACATTAAAGGTTGCACAAAAATTGCAGGTTAATGAAAGCTTTCATTGGTTGTTGTTATATTATAGTTTGATTGTTTTGCAATAAATATATGTTTTGGATAATAGACTTAAAAGGGTGTTGGACAAAGTCATGATGAAACTCAATCAGGTTTTTTAGATTTTTTAGTGGGAGGAAACTTTTGGATAGGGTATTAATTGTGAATTAAACTGTGGATTTCATTAGAAAAGAAAGGTTGAAGGGATGATAGTTAAGGTTGATTTCCAAAAAGCATAGTTGAATGGGTTTTTCTTAGAATATATGATGAGGAGGTTAGGTTTTACTTCTAGGTGGATTTCCTGGATTAATATGTGTCTCAAGTATGTGTCTGTTTTAATATTGGTTAATGGAAGTCCAACTAAGAAATTTAGACCGACAAGAGGACTGAGGCAAGGTGAGGTGATCCACTTGCCCTATTGTAGCTGAATGGTTGGCTGAGTTGGTCAGAGAAGTCTCTAGAATAGGGATTCTAGAAGGGATCATTATGGGAAATAAGGACGGTAGAGGTGAAGCTTTTACAATTTGCAGATGATATAGTGTTTTTCTGTCAACCTAAATAGTTGTCAATTTCACAAAAGATATAAGATTAAAGTTTCCTTAGTGTTTTTCTGTCAACCTAAATAGCTGTCAATTTTACAAAAGATATAAGATTAAAGTCTCCTTTTACTACTACCAATTTAATGAAGTTTACAAGAGGTTGGCCAGGAAAATTAGTCACAAGATCAACAATCTTATTGTCTCTAGACCTCACCATCACATTGTATTTTTCTAGAATAAACAATACTAGTATTTAGATAAGAATATAGAAATATTTCTTTTAAGCTTTGTGAATCATGACCATTCTATGTGGTCTTCCTGGTTCCTTTTTATCTTTTCTAAGGGCGAAGAATAAAATTAATTGAACACTTTAGGGATACTCCAACCCTATTACAAAATATTTATATTATAATTTTTTTGCTTAAATATATCTCCTACACACAATACCCAAAAAAATATGACTACAACTGAACTGAACTCTGTGATTGTTCTAGATGGCCAAGGTCCATAACTGACCTCCTAAGACCGATCACAAGATAACTAAGCTTCAAAGTAGAGCTCAACAAGACCCATTTTTAAAAGGCTAAACTCCATAGGTGAATACCAAAAGGCCTAGCTTCATAACCGACCTCCTATAACAGATCTTCATAGTTGAGCTCTTCGGTTGATCTCAAGATGGCCAACCTCTCAAGACCGAGATCAAAAGCCGATGAGTATTCTTTGTTGTATTCTCAACACTATTTTTCTATTCCTATAGATCTTAAGCAGTTTCATGCTATTGATTAATATGTTGTATGTATATTGAGAATAGATATTTGAAACGTTTGCGTCAGATGGGTGTTATCTAACTCATGTTTGCTTAAATTATTATTTTTCCTTGATTTCTGCCTTTACTGATCTCGATCTTCATATAATTGTGCAGATTTCCGGTACTTGGATTATCACATTACAACATTATTCTCGGGTTTGGACTTTGGTCCTTGCAAAGGAGCTAAGTGTTAAAGGGAAACTTCACAACATGCATATGAAAGTCGCACATGAGAAAACATAAGGATTTATTTACCGCCAGAGGTTTGTTTTCCAATTTTATCATTCTTCCTATCCATGCAAGATTTACTTAAAATATACAATCTGTATGGTTGTCACAGTGAAACGCACAGACATGGTTGGACCTTAAAACCAGACTAGTAATCTCTGGATAATGGCAGAATTCATACTTAATATTTGCTTTCAAATGCAACCAAAATCCTCAACAATATTGAAGAATTCATACTTATTTTATATATGTAATATATGCACAAATGAGTGGTATCATATAACAAAAAAAAATAATGATTTTTTAAGTTAGTTTTATTAATGTGTGAATGTCATAAACATTTTAATTATATTAAGTATTTGAGGACATTCTCAGTTCTTGTAACAAGTTGGTTATATGTTTGCGTAAAAAAATCTGTGGGAAATATTTCCTACCAGCTAAATTAGCTACGAAATTTCGAGGGTAGAAAATATGTGTTTTCCACGGATTTAGAGCATTTATTATGAATTTTGATCTTTGATGAAAGGAGAGACGAAGAAAGCCATATTTTATTGTTTCAATGTAACCAACACAATGAATGATTTGTTGGTCCAACTTCAAAAGCAATAAAAGAGAATGTTGAAGGTTCATTTGGTGCGAAGTTTTTTTGACAAAAACTTTCTGCATCCCATTTTTGAAAACCATTTTTCGAAACGTAAAATTTAAAATCTGGAAAAATGTTTCCTGAAAAATCTATTAAGAAAATATATTTTGGAATATAAAATTACAAAATGTATTCTTAAAAATAAATACCAGAATCTATTTAATTATAAATTTAGAAGGTATGTTTGTCGTTTCGTGATGGGATGAAGGTTCAAAAGAAGTAAGTTTTTGCCAAAATTTTTGTTGTTAAACCTTCTTATTTAGGCCTTGACGAGGTTTCGAGCTTATGCATACTTGTGTCCTTTTATTCAAGATCTAGTTATGATCCAATTGCATCAATTGTACTTTATTTGATGGGACAAAGCAACAAAGAGAAAGAAAAACTAGTTAAAAATTTGCTTTTCATTATCTCAACATCGTGGAAGAAATACAGAAGGAACTCCTATTCAGCATACGACTACAACTTCATGAAACAATGTCTAGCAAAATAAAATGAAAAATATGGCCTTTAGTGAAGAGATTTATATAAGTTGTAGTTAATTAATATAGTGATGTTTGCGATTGTATTGTTAGAAATTTTGCCGATCTTTAATATAATCTTGCTGTTTAGATAACTGGTTAAGAGATTGTATATGCTTATTTGATTGACTACAATTCTTACCTTAAGGTCTTAAGTTTATCTTACTCATTAATGTAACTTTTTCTTTAATGTATTATTATGTATTTGGTTAACCTGGTTTATAAACCTTATGTCAAAATGACTTTAAACTTTAGCTAGAAACTCAAGAACGAAAGATTATTTAGCCTTAGGTAATTAACTTATCTAATCAATAGTCCATATATCAAGGTATTTTAGAATGACTTTTTTCATAATTTTTATGATGAGGTATTTGATAAGATGATGTTCTGTTGTTTCAATATCACAGACACAATAAATAAAAATTACACAAATAAAAAATGTGGAAGGTATTCTTTAATCTTGATTCGGAATTGTATATGACCCTTATGTGTATTGAGTGTTCTTCAATCTCTACTTTTTAATACTTTTTAATATAATTTTGATTATTCATACAAATTTTTTTTATAATAACATCTCCTCGTCGTCATCTTCTTCAAACAAGCACTAGAAGAATATTTGGAAATATTATACGCATAGTATTTTAAAAACATAACTATCATTTTAATTATTTAATCACAACATTTATTTTTATCAAAGAAAGAAAAACGCTACAGAAGTTAAAGTTTCTTTTTTTCACCAGACTAACGTGAGACAGTGTTGCAAAGTGCAAACAAACAAGAGCCGAGTCACCAACTGCGGTGTTTTTGTGATTCCCTTTTTTTTCACCATTTCGTTTCAGCGACCTATGTAGTTTTACAGAAGCCAAAACGACGACGTTGTGGTTCGTCTTCTTCTGCGTTGCGCAATCTCAATTTCGCACCTCAGAAACAATACTACACACTCTTCACTCTGCAATGGAGGCCAGGGTCTCTTCCTCTCTCGGCCTCCCTTCTCCGAAGCCCCATGAAATCTCAATCTCCACAACCCTCTCCGACTTCCCTTCCCTCCTCACCCACTTCCCCCCCTTCGCCTGCACCACCTCCGCCAAGTGGCCCCGGCCCAGCCCAAAACCCCAGCCCCTCAAAGCCCTCCCCCTCTTTGATCGGGCCCTAATTGGCGCCACCGCAGGCGGCCTCGCCGGCGCCTTCACCTACGTTTGCCTCCTCCCCCTCGACACCATCAAAACCAAGATGCAGACCAAAGGCGCTGCACAAATTTACAAAAACGCCCTCGACGCTGTCGTGAAAACGTTCCAGTCCAGCGGCCTCCTCGGCTTCTACAGCGGCGTCTCCGCCGTCATAGTCGGCTCAACGGCCTCATCCGCCGTCTACTTCGGCACCTGCGAGTTTGGCAAATCGTTCCTTGGCAAACTCGAAAATTTCCCCGCCGTCCTGATCCCTCCAACCGCCGGCGCCATGGGGAACGTCGCCTCGTCGGCGATCATGGTACCTAAGGAGCTCATCACGCAGCGAATGCAGGCCGGCGCCAAGGGACGCTCCTGGCAAGTCCTCGTCGAAATTCTCCAAAACGACGGCGTTATGGGCCTCTACGCTGGGTACTCCGCAACGTTGCTCCGAAACCTACCGGCAGGGGTTCTGAGTTATTCCTCCTTCGAGTATTTAAAAGCCGCGGTGCTCCAGAAAACGGAGAAGAACCACTTGGAGCCGGTTCAGAGCGTTCTTTGTGGGGCTCTCGCGGGGGCGATTTCGGCGTCGCTTACGACGCCGTTGGACGTGGTGAAGACGAGGTTGATGACACAGGTGCGCGGCGAGGGGGTGAATAAGGTTGCGGCGGTTATGTACGACGGCGTTTCAGCGACGGTGAAGCAAATTTTGAAGGAAGAAGGATGGGTGGGGCTGACACGTGGCATGGGGCCTAGGGTGCTTCACAGCGCGTGCTTTTCGGCGTTGGGGTACTTCGCTTTTGAGACGGCGAGGCTTGGGATTTTGCGGGAGTATCTTAGGAGGAAGGAGTTGAGTGAAAGAGAAACTCAAGTTTCTGTTTCCACTGCCTGAGTTCGTATTTTCACTATTTTTGTTCTTTATTGCTCTATTTATGTTTGGATTTGTGTTTTGGGTTTTCAATGAGTTACTTCTTGTAGAATGTTTCAGTAGAAATTATTTGTCATGGAAACTGGGGTACTGAGGTAGCAGATACAAATGTAGGTTCTTGAATGTTGTTTTAGTTGTCCTTTTGCTTGAAATTTGTTAATGGTTACACACAAGTTGTCACAATACTAATTGTTATAATAGTTTTCCTCCTCTGCATAATGCTGTTTCTCAATTTCAAAAAGACATGTTGGTGATGGTCAGGTTCAGTGGTGCCATGTTCTTACAGAAACAAACCAGGTTGTTGATTCTTTTGCTGGACACAGGCTTCACTCTTAGGTTTCTTTGAGGAGTTTTGAGGCTCCTACTCATTTTATTCTTTTAGTTCCTTTGGGCTTCACCTTGTTGGTTTTGTGTTTTGTTTATCATCCTCTGGTGTTTCACCAAAAGAAATTAAATGGTTTTACCGTTTTATGGCATAGTTGAGGGAAGTTTATGATTGGGTGAGGAGTGATGATTCTAGGATACTATGATTCTAAGATTTGTTTAGAATAAGGCACATGAATGTCACCTTGCATGTTGTATGAATATATGAGTTGGTCACACAACGAATGCTCGTTTGTGTTTTTATTGTTCTTTGCTTCTCTCTTATAGTATTAGTCACACTCTTTAGTTGTTTTCTCTTTTTGACATTTATATTTTTATATTGATTATCGAACATAGACTTGAGGATTGAACAGTTTGCCATATGTCTGTTGAATTGGAACTTGTCCGACCGTACTTCATCATGTGGAGTACAGTCTTTGTTTTAAAACTCCATAGACCATTTTTGTCCATAGATCATAATTATGTTAATGTGGGATGCTAAATTATATGCCGAACATCTGGTTCTTTTAGGGTATGTATGAATTTTTTTTGGGTGAGGGTGTTCATGAGAGAGGGAAGGGATGTTAAGTTCTCAATTCTAGAGTGAGATTATAAAATTGTGTAAAAATGAAAAAAGGTAATTAAAATGTTATATGGTCTATTCTTATTCCTTTCCTTTTTAAAGGATATTCAAATAAGAAAATTTGATTTCAAATGAAATTTATTCTCCCTTTTGTGCTCAAATATATTTTTGTTAAGTTCTAACAAAGTAAACAGTGTTTCACATTTCACGTATATCACAAATAACTTCAGTTTCAGGCTTCGGCCTACAGTTCCTGCTGAACTATTAAATATTTTTCAATTTAATCGGGCCTCGTTGTTTCTTGTTTCAGTAGTATGGAGTAAGCATGTACAAATTACTCTAATGTTAATTTCATAGAATAAACTATACATTATATTGTAGTTCATCCCCATCAAAAGTGGAATTTCGTCAAGAATGAAGACAATTTATGCTAGAGATTCTGAAGTTTGTACTTTTTTGAAAATTGCCAATGTTTCTCATTTGCTATATAATATGTTAGTATACCATCAAACATGGTCAGATATGAAAGTAGAGAAATAATACTCTGGTTTTCGTCGGGGAAAATCACTACGTAGTACTAATATCTAACTAAAATGGATACTCCATGCCTTCATCCTCTAATAGTACTGAAGTCCTCTGATGTTAGTACACATGGACATTTTGTTGTTCTACTAGTTTGACTGGTCTATGTCTTCTTGAGAGGTTATGTATTGATTGTGACTTCTGATTTTGGGTAAATGTTTCAGTTCTTTCTTTATGTTCATTATGAACATTTTTTCCTGCATTTCAAGTAAATGTGTTTCTAGATAGCCTCGTAGGGGAACAGAGGCATTGGAGCAGTAGTTCAATACAAACGAGAATATCTGTCCAAGTAATGTATATTAAAGCAATAATTTTGGCATTGGGTCAGTTTAATTAAACATGAAATAAGTGTTTTCAAAATAAGTAAGTTTTAGAAAAAATCACTTGTCTAATAATCAAATTTTGTTAAAAAGAATGAAAAACTGTTTAAAAATAATAGATTAGGCAAACATAGAAAGAACACAAATCTACTTATTTTATTTAAACAAACATTTTTTTAAAATAAACAATAAAAAAACTCACTCTTTCATAACCTTTTAATGCGGTGAGAAATGGTGATTTTTTTTTTTTTTTATCGTGCACCAAAGAAATTTTTTCTCTGCGTGATAGTGGGAGACTAATTCTTGAGACATGGGGATTACTGATATAGTATTGTTTCTCTTAACAAAGTGTTTCTTTTTTCAAAGACACATGGTCACTGATGGTTAAGCGCAGTTTGTTGTGGAAGAAAATCGGGGAGCTTTTCACCTGTTGTTTCAACTCCATGGCTTTTAGAGAATTGTTTTTACTTCTATTCCGAATGTGAATTACAGTAAATTGTAGCAATTCTTGGCGCCAGTGCCCGATCTTCTTCCTCCTCTTCAATTGAAATTGCTCCAAGTCTTAGTAGAACGACTTTTAAAAATTCTTATGTGAAGGTTGTGTTCCACCAAATGATGTGTCAAAATAATTTGTGCCCTCTTTGTTCCAAAATCATATACCTCATAGTTTTCTACTCGTTTTCTTGATGGACTAGTTGACATTATAACCAACTTACCTGTAATATTGTTTGTCAATGGAATCAACCGCTATTCTTCAGAATTGCTTGTCAGCGTTTCAGTTACAGTTGTACTTTTTCTGAGTTTTGCATTGTTATAATTGTAATAATTTTGTCTTCGTCTTGACAGTAAGTAGATGGTTCTAATTACATTGTTGCATACAAAAAAATGCTCTTATTACAATACTTGGAACAACAATTCCGACTACCCAATTTTGTGCGACAATTCTGCATTTTTCTTGCCGTAGAAGCAGTATTTTAATGTAATCTCGGACTTTCATTACATGGTTGAATTTGTTCATAGAACGCAAAGGTGTGGAAACGTACAATATAAGAAAGTAAGCTAATGGCAATGCTATGTTCTTAGATTTTGACAGAGCTTATGAAATATTCAGATGCAGACATGAAAAATAGGATTAGCTAACATTATTTATTTGTAGCGTCATCAAAACCTTCACATTTTAGATATCAATAGAAAAATCATTTCAAAACAAGAAAATTTCTAAAAAACGAGCACACCACCTGCGATTTCTTTATAACTAGCAGTTGTAAAAGCACAGAATAAACAAACATGAGAATCAGATATACTCATTCTAGATTTATAACAAATAAGAGAATTGATTTCTTGATAAGTCAAGAAATTCTAATAAATTTAAATTCCTAATACCAGAGGGAATTTCTCCGTTCTCGATAAATTCAAAGAAAGTAATCCGTGTAAATATCCAAGCTCTTTTGGTATTTCACCTGTTAAATCTTTACTTGAGAGATCAATGCTCTCTAGAAGATTCTCTGGATTCCAGTCCTTATGCTCCTTACCTTTCCACATCACTAACACATTCGAGTCATACATTGCATGGCCTTTATATATTCTTCCACTTTTAATTATTTCCCTTCCCAACATTGCTGTAAAATTTTTCAAACATGTTGGAATTCCTCCTGACAAGTTATTCCTTCAAAGATCCAAGAGGTGAATTTGTCTCAAAGAAGTGATTTACCCGCAAATTCAAGATTCGTAATTGTTGTAGACTTACTCCAATCCATGAGAGAATAGGATAAGAAAATATATTTTCACTCAAGTCTAATACATCCAAACAGGTGCAGTTCTTCAGTGTGAGTGGTAGGGCTCCTGTTTATTTGTTGTTTCGTATGATCAAAGCTTTCAAATTAACAAGAGTGCCCATGGATTGTGGAATCTTCCCTGACAAATTATTATTGCTTAGATCAAGAACTCGTAATGAATTTAAATGTTCCAAACAGTCACGCAACTGCTCCATTATTTGATTATTTGACAAACTCAAAATGTACATGATTTTGGTTGCATTTCTTCTACACAAGAATGTGTTTGAATCGGTTTCAGAAAGATCCAATGTGTAAGTTTGTGATAAAAAACAGGAATTCCACCATCATTTGACTTAAGAATTGGAAGCTTGAGTTGTAAATTTGGGATAGTACCTTTGAGACTGTTGTGAAAAATATTCATCTCACTCATAGATTGTAACTTGTTCCAAAACCAATATGGTACATAGTCATCAATCTCAGCACCAGAAATTTCTATGCAGTCCAAGTAGATTTGAGTCTACAACCAACATGCGGATCCAATTTGGAAGAAGCAAGTGGTAAATAAATTCACTAGTAGAAGAAAGGCATTTATCGTCGGTTATGAGAGACTTTTATCGTCGGATCCCGATCCGACGTTGACCCAGGAGACGTTGAAAATGACGTCGGTTAAACCACCAACGTCACGTAATCCACTACCACGTCGGTTTGGACCAGGAAACCGACGTGGTGCTTTGCTGAAATCCACAACACCACGTCGATTTTGGTCAAACAACCGACGTGGTGTTCTCATTTTTTTAAAAAAAAATTATAAATTTCTAAATCTCTAATCAATACAAGAAAACACCATAAAAAATTTTAGAATTTTTTAGCAAATATAGATATGTGAAATCAAATGCTACAATCTAAAAAAATGGATGAAAAATAAGAAAAAAAATAAAAAAGAAACCCTAAACGATGGAATTTTGGAATTTTTGGAGGCCCAATCGCCTTCGGTTGGCCAAGAGCTTCGTTACCCCATTTCAAACAACTTTTATTTTTGGAGCGTCTCAATCCGAGCTCTCTATCAAAATTTATGGCCGTTTAAGTTTTTTCGCCCTAAATCTATGATAAATCTATACAATGTAAGAACTCTACCATCAAATATATACTAAATCTAGATGTTGATAAAAAATTTGGGGCAAAAATAAATTTCTAACTATTTTTAATGAATTTTACGAAATTGCTAACCTCTTGCTAAGGGTATCGAACCAAGAATCCAACCGAGATTGTCAACAAGCTTGTGCGTAACAAACGAAAGTGAAAGAAGCCCAAACGAACACTACCAAAATCACAAAACGCAAACAAAAACTCGATAAAATACCACAATCAGTGAAAGCAAGCGAACATGGAGGAGAAAGGAACAACTAAACACTTGAAACCAAGGGTACCTTGAATGAAGCTAAAAACAAAAATGGCACCGTTTAAACGAAGCACTCAACGTAAATGAAGGACCAAGAGTGAAATAGAGCTTAATGGAGAACCTATGGAACTCGAAACAGAGCACAAAGATGCCAAAATAGTGAATCGAGAGCGCGGACGCAGTGGACGGAGAAGAAAAGTGAAAGTGAAAACACGTGGGGTGGGTTAAAACAAACATAATCACATCGGTTAGGAGCTTATAACCGATGTTGTGTTGAACCTTAATTTTCCAAAATCCACCTCCAATTCACCTTCACAATGTCGCTGCACACATGACGTTAGTTATTGGGACAAAACCAACGTCGTTTTTCCTCCACATAACGTCGATTGGCCTCTCCCAACCAACGTTAGGCACTCACTGCCAAAATAAAAGTTAAAATTTAAAATTTTTATTTTACAGTGTTTTCAATGACGATTGTAAGTGGTAACTGACGTTATCTATGTATAACGATGTCGGTTTATTGCAAACCGACGTCATAATGTTCATTTATTTATGCGTTTTTAGTGTCAGTTTTTGATTTAACCGACATTATATTGACGACGTAAAAGCCCTTTTTTCTACTAGTGATTAATGGGAAAGTATGACTTGTGTTGTTTTTGAAAGTTCTGTTGTTTTTGGAAGTTCTCTTATTCACGGTGACATGTATTTTCATTTAGGCCTCTTGTTGGCATGAAATTTTCTTTTTATATATAATTATTAAAATTTAAAATATCAACCTAACTGAGATAAAGTTTCACAATAATGTTTAATATGATTTTTATAAAAAAGATGTCAAAATAATACTATGTATGCATTGGTATTTAGCAAGAGAACATGCAATATGCATATCAAAATATAGATTAAATTGAAAATCACACATAAGTACCATCAACAAGTGTGGCAGCATCGTTATTCTCAAAATGGAATGAGAATGCTTACAGTATAATATGATATAGAAAGACAGTAAGATCACTATGTTTCTTCAAGCAGAGATATATACTGCATTATATTATAAACCTCAAATACTACATATCCTATGCATCCAGCAATCCATTAAGCTTTCATCCCAGATTGAAATTGTGAAGCTAATCGCCCATAAACTGCACATTTTGTGCTACAAATGAGAACAAATATATTAGTCCTGTTGTAGAAAAATTTGAGACTGAAATTTAGTAACGAGATAGTATTTTGCAGGCTAATCTTTAATTTTTTTCCGTATTAAAAATAGAATCTACCCCCAAAAACTTTGATATAAATGTTTTTAAAGAAAGGTAGGTTATGTTTAGAAGAAATAATGGAGATAGGTTTTTATATAAGCTAATTGAAGACATGAAGGACTTAGAGCTTACTTTTAATATTGGACCTCACTTCTAATAATGTTAAAGCATATGCTTTTAATACTTTTAATGTTAAAACACTCGTACTTTGTATACAAAAAATCAAGAATTATATGCTTTCACATGATAAAAAGTACCACAAAAAATAAATAAAACAAAAGCGGGAAACTACACTAAATCCATGCAAAACAAAAGAGATCAATTATCCAAACTTACACTCTATTCTGGAAAAACTTGATCCTTTAAAGAAGGATGCAAGTCCTGAAGTCTCATCTATTGTCGTCGACACCTAAATTAATCATATGATCCTAATTTCTTGCAAGTCAGGTCTGGAATATTGAAGTACATTCTATAGAAATAAAGAAATAATCATTAACAATTTCAGAGAAAGAAGTTAGTGCAATAACGTACCGGCTATCCTCTGAGCCAGCTCTGGCACTTGGCTATTTTGAGTTCAGCCATTACAAGTATATAATCTATCAGTCTGTTCAAGAATCTCATATAAGCAATTCTCCATGGTTGCCAAAGTAGCATTGGCCCTAACAAGCCCCAAAATCCTGCAAAGAATCCTATCCCCAAGCTCATGTATAATGCTCCATAGAAAACTGAATTGTCTTCTTCACCATCAATTGCTGCTGGTTGTTGAGGCTTTGGTATTGCCTCGTCTCCAGGACAACTTTTGTTGAGTTGCTCTCCACAAAGATCAATATTTCCTTCAAAAGTAGAGGCTTCGAAAGTTTGCAACTGTCTTCCCCAAGGGATTCTTCCACTCAGATTTTTGTTTGATAAGTCTAACACTCCAAGGCGATCAATCTTGGAAAGAGTGGAAGGAATATTGCCTGAGAACTCATTTCTTGACAAGTCGAGAAATTCTAGCGAATTTAAATTCCCAATCTCGGAAGGAATTTCTCCATGAAAGTAGTTTCTTGATAAATTCATAGAAACCAATCCCAGTAAATATCCAATCTCTTTTGGTATTGCACCTGTCAAATTATTACTTGAGAGATCAATGCTCTTAAGAAGATTCTCTGGATTCCAGAACTCATAATCCTGACCTTTCCAAGCCAATAACACGTAAGCGTCATAAATATCTACATACATTCCTTGAGATGAAATTTTTCGTCTCCTTACAATTTCCCTTGGGATTAGGCTCCTTTCTATCAACGTGGTAAACTTTGTGAGACATGTTGGAATTTGTCCTGAGAAGTTATTCCTTGAGAGGTCCAAGACTTGAATTTGAGTCAAATAGCAGAGATGTACAGGAACACTTCCAAAGAAGCGATTTACTCGCAAGCTCAAAATTTTCAATTGTTGCATACTCTCCCCAATCCAAGACAGTACTTCACCAGACAACATATTTTTACTCACATCCAATAAAGTTAACCAAGAGCAGTTTTTCAATGTGAGTGGCAGTTCTCCAATAAAATTGTTGTTTCGTAGGACCAGAGCATTCAAATGAACAAGAGAACCCATGGACTGTGGAATCTTCCCTGATAATTTATTATTTCTTAGATCAAGGTATCGTAGTGAACTTAGATGTTCCCAACAGTCAGGCAGTTGTCCCGCTATTTCATTATTTGATAAATCCAAACTATACCTATTTTTTGGCACTCTATCTCCGCACAATAGTGTATTTAAATCTGAAAACTTATTTTCTGACAGATCCAACGTGCCAGCGTGGGACAAAAATGTAGGAATTACACCTTCAAGTTTATTTGAATTTAGAATTATTGCATCTGGACCATCCTCGACAGACTTCATCGTTAAATTCGGAATTGTACCTTGGAGACTGTTGTAAGACATATTCAACTCTTGTATAAACTGTAACTTGTTCCAAAACCAATCTGGTACAAAGTCATCAATCCCCGCATCAGAAATATCAACGAAACTTAGATGACTTTGAGACTGGAGCCAGCTTGGGAAGCTAGGACCCAACTTGCAAGAAGCTAGTCCCAAATTAAATAATTGGAAAGGCGGAATCCAGCTAGTATCAAACGTTAAAGACAATGAGTTGTCTGATAAGTCTAGTTCTAACAATTGGGACAAATTTGTGAAATGTAATTCATTGATATCACCCTCCAAGTAATTCCCTTCAAGACGGAGAGACTGCAACCGATAAAGCAACCCAATGCTTTCTGGTATTTTTCCAGTTAAGTGATTGTTGGAAAGAGATAAACTCCCCAAAGATGTAAAGGCCGAAAGATTAGGTAGCTTTCCAATAATCATGTTATTAGATAAATGTAGCGTGTCTAATACAGGGCTGTTGCACCTTGAGGAATTCTGAATGAAGCTAGAAATTTCCCCACTCAGGTTGTTATAGCTGAGGGATAATTGCTTCAATGTGCATATGTGCCCAAGGGAAGCCGGAATCTCGCCTTGCAGTTTGTTACTAGAGAGGTAAAGAACTTCAAGAGAGTTCATTACTTTCCCACATCCATCTGGAATGAGACCTTCTAACACGTTATCATGGAGGTCAAGTGTACGAAGATTGGTAGTGAAGTTAAAGAGCCAGTAAAATATGGATGATGATTTTAACATATTGTGGGAAAGATCGAGGGAGACGAGAGAAGATAAAGAATTTGTGATTGAAAAAGCTGACATGAGAAAACTATCATCCTTGAGATTACAATTTTGTAAATAAAGATTTTGAAGTTTTGAACTGAAGTTGAAACTACCTTGAAACACCAATGATGCCATATTATTAGAAGAAAGGTCAAGGATCACAAGAGAAGGAAAATTTGAGCGGACAGGAGATGACAAAACAATGTTATTGCGAGAAAGATAAAGCTCGTGAAGAATAGAGCTAAAGTTTGACAATAATTGAAATGTTGAGGATGTGAGCATATTATATGAAAGATCAAGGATGGTAAGAGAAGTTGAAAAATTGGAATATGAATAAAACAGAGAATGAGTATGGGTATCTGAAAGAGAACAATCAACTAGCCTCAACTCTCTTAGCTTTGGAAAAATAATGGTTAGTAACCAGTCAGGGTTATGTAAACCATGAAAGGCAAGATTTGTTAGGTAACGGAGATTAGACAACCAGTGTGCATCCTTAGGTTTGACATCAAAATAGCCAGGAAGTCTAAGAGTGTGCAAGAAAGGAAGATTCCCAACCTGGAAAGGGAGTGCTCCAGTAAAGAAATTGTAACTGAGATCGAGATATCTCAACTGTGACAGATTTGCAAGTTGATAAGGGAGTTTCCCGTTGAGATAATTGTCATTGAGATCGAGATACCTCAACTGTGACAGATTTGCAAGTTGATAAGGGAGTTTCCCGTTGAGATAATTGTCATTGAGATCGAGATACCTTAAATGTGTAAGGCTTCCAAGTTGATAAGGGAGTTCTCCAGAAAGAAAATTGCCTCTTAATATCAGAGACAGTAAATGTGTAAGGTTTCCAAGTTGGGCAGGAATCCTCCCACCGAAAGAACAATAGGAGAGATTGAGATATCTTAAGTTGGTGAGTGAGCCCATGAGTTCTGGGATCTGACTCCCAATAAACTCATTGTTGCTGAGATCCAAATGTTGAATATTTTGCAAGGACAACAATGAAGTGATATTGATTGCACCTCTTAAATAAGGTGTTGGATACTGACCAGGGAGACTAAGGATGGTTACATGAGCTGTTTGATGGTGGCATTGAATGCCTTTCCATTTGCAACAATCTCGACTGTTCTCATCATCCCTCCATGTAGACAGCATGTCGTGGACATCTATGAGGCCATGTTTGAAGTTGAGAAGTGCCTCTCTCTCACTCTCAATGCACTTTATTTGTGCGCTATTGTTGAATGCGAGAATGGATGCTGCAGAATGCAACAAGAGAAGGAGAAGTGCATAAAAGAGTTTGAGATAATGAGTAGGCATTATGTAGTGCCTCATATCAAACAACTCATCAAGTATTCATGCATGCGGATAGGATTTATATAGCTGATAGTACGGGTGATGAACAGAATTGTTGATTCTCTCCTTCGATAAGACCCACACACTATGTAAGACATATATTCTAACACCGTATGCTTTTTATACAAATATAAATATTGTGTATGAAAGTATTTTAAACTCTTTCTAACAGTTGTATATCAAAAAGACGAAACTATATTGAGAAAAGTCTACATAAAATCATGGCATTTACCAAAAGCATGGAAAAACAGAAATTTAATTTGCCTTTATATAAATTTTGTGAAGACTTGGAATTTCAAAGTCTATGCAATTGTTTCATATTCTAAATTTGATGTCATTATAAACATAATTTTCTAACCCATCAAAAGGGTTAGAAAAGAAATATAAGACAACACTAATATTTATTATACACTATTATATTTTTCGTAATTGTTTAAAAGCACTGATATATTTCGATAAATGTAATGTTTAAAAATTTTATAATGTATGACACAAAAAGAAAATATAAAAAAAAAAATATCAAACTATATATCTAACTTATCTTAGTTTAAAAGAAATAAAAATATTTCATCATTTACTTACGTAATCACTATAAATACAACAAAAATCATAATCTATTAATTACTATGATATCATTTGTATGACAATATTACTAAGAAAATTAAAAAAAAAATACAAGCAAAATTGTATAAACAATATTAGGTTTTGAAAAAAAAGACGACAACTATGACATGATTACATTTTTATTATAAAAAAAATATTAATCATAATACGAGAAGAAAACTTTTTTAGTGTAATATGATTATAGGTTAAGTCATTAATATATGCAGATTTTTCAACGAATTTTGAATGTCACTAACAAATCTTGTCCGTTGATAATTTCAGTTTTTCCCTTTTGTAATGAATGATATACTTAACTCGTTATGTATTAGGTACATATAATTGTATAAATATGTGTAAATGTTTGTTATAAGATTCACTTGTTCACTCCTTAACCCTCATATATTCTATTAATATTGTTTACATATGTGTGTAAAAGTTTTACAATAGTAGTTTCTGTTTAAAAATTATACAATATTTTATGTTGAAGATATAATCTATGAAAACTAATCATACTACCATATAGCATAATTATGAAAAAAAAATAATTCATATTTTTTATAGTCTTCTTTTATTAAAAAATCTGTTATATATCATACTTAATGTAACAGCCCAAAAATTCTATAACTTTTGTCTGTTACCAAGTATTAACATCCATTTAAGGTTCAAGGTACTACAAAAAGTGTAACAACCTAGAAAATCTGTCATTTGAGTGAAATGGTAGAAGTGGAATGAGCACTTGATTATTATATTATTAAACTAAAAACGTGTATTTATAGAAAAAGTAAATAGTCAAGTCTCATTTCAACTCAAGCCATCATCTCTCTAAAACCCCTAATCTCTTTTCCTCTGACTTCTCTCTAAGTCTCTGCTTCCATACCTCATCAGTTTCTCAAGCGGAGCCTACCGTTGGACTCGTGGCGGAGAATAGAGCAAGTCTGTCCGATCAGAACCTCCGTTAGAGTAAGTTCATTTTCTGCCCCTTTTCCTTAGAGCAGATTTAGGATTTTGTTTTTCCTCTGCTTACTGAGCTCGCATGTGGCATTTGAGCCATCAGACGGTACCTCTGTGAGCTCAGTTTCCTAGTGTGTTGGTCTGATCGTTGATCAGAGCTCCTTTGGTGCAAATTCGAGTTCTTGAGGATCTTAAGCTTTTGGGAGTGTTAGAGAGAACTTTCACTGCGATTAAGGTAAGGGAAGCTAACCTTAGTGCTTGTTTGATTTACAAATTTAAGTCTTGAATAGAGAAGTTAATGATTATAGTAATTGTACAATTTGTATATGGTAAAGTTTCCTACAGGTCTGAAATGTTGAATTGAATGTTGCATGTATGAGATAGTTGTGTGAAACTTGATGATATGTTGATCTGTTGAATAGATAATTTGTGCTAGGGTAGATCATTCATTGTGTATGTGGCTTGATTTTCACCCAATTTAGTCATCTGAGGCATGCATGGTAACTCTAATATAGTGAATGATGTTGATTTTCTTTATAATTCGCCCAGGCGACATCATCTCGCTCAGGCGAGAATAATTTCGAGTAGCCAGTATGCTTTTTCGCCCAGGCGGAAAATTACTCGCCCAGGCGAGGAAGCCCCTGGAGCAAGTGTGCTGCTCTCTAGAGTGCTTTCGCCTTAGCGAGAAATCTTTCGCCCAAGGGAGGAGGTATTTTCGCCCAGGCGAGAGTATTTTCGCTCAAGCGAAAATAGACCTTGCTCTCTGGACTACTTTCGCCCAAGCGATAAATTTTTAGCTCAGGCAAGGGGTATTTTCGCCCGGGCGAAATTGGTGTCGCCCAAGCTAAAAAGAAAAGGAAAATTTTTTTTTTTTGGGACCTTTTGTTTCTGAATGTTTAGCTCTTTTGGAATACAATGTATGTATTTAGTAAAACCAATTAATTGATAATTTAAGTTTAATTATATTGATAGTTTGGTGATTTCTTTAAATGTTGAGATTGAAGTGGAGATTGAGATTTATAAGTGAATGAATGCATGAGTAGAGATCTATATTGTAATGTGATATTGTTAAGAGTGTTGATAAAGTTTGTCAAAGCCTAGGCATAGTGTTTTCAGGAAAGAAA
>Ga0209700_105140_pt1 | contig 22499 bp, 11 predicted proteins | sample SiratroredBW_FD_187528 | JGI IMG/M metagenome (GOLD analysis project Ga0209700, IMG submission 187528) | Root nodule microbial communities of legume samples collected from California, USA - Siratro red BW (SPAdes) (version 2) | ecosystem: Host-associated > Plants > Roots > Nodule | place: USA... | reverse complement strand
GCATGAAGCTTGTCAACACAACTTTTTTCTTTTTTTTCAATTTCAATCACATAGAGATTAAGTTGAATTAATTCTTAGGTGTTATAAAGTGAGTAAGTCTTAATTACCATATTTAATAAAAAAAAAACAACTTTTCCTAAAGGGCGAGAAACGTCATCGTTTTGTTTCTTTAGTATCGTTCTATACTTTTCGTTTATAGTATAGTTTAGTATCGTTTTTTTATTGTAATATATTAGTTTTTGAAAGAGATTTAGATAATAACATAAACTGCTATAGATACTCCTTTTATTATTATTGCTTGCATAGGATTTCAATGAGTTGACAAATTCACAACAAAGTTATTAATTGGGATTATAGTTGCGAAAGTGAATAAACGTGGCATGAAGTCCTTGATTACGAAGGTGACACATTTTTATTTTTTTTTTCTAAAATCACTTTGGATATTTTGCTATCATTTCAGTTAAGTCACCACAGGATTAATTTCACAGCTGTGTTTTAATTATTTTTAATTTTATTTTTCTAACGTCTTTTTTAATAGACAAAATATAAAGATAATGTCATAACCATCTCCATTAGTAGAGAAGAAACATAGGGGTGAAATCTTTACAAATGGCCTTTCATATCTATCAACTCTCTCTATAGTGAATTTCATTTCATCTCTTAAATTCTTGTTCTAAAGGGGGTAATAACTAAATAGAAAAGAAACATAGGGGTGAAATCTTTACAAATGGCCTTTCATATCTATCAACTTTCTCTATAGTGAATTTCATTTTATCTCTTAAATTCTTGTTCTAAAGGGGTAATAACTAAATAGAAAAGGTTCTTACTGGGGAAGATGTGAAGATCTCACACATTAAAGCATGAAAAGACACCAAAAGCAACTTAGGTAATATTATTTATTAATTTAATTAAATTTATTATTATTATTATTAACATTATTAATCTTTTAAATATTATTAATAATTTTAATATTATTATTATTATCAGTTATATTAACATTATTATTATTAATAATAACAATATTATTATTATTAATAAAAATTAGTAATATTATTAACATTATAATATAATAATATTATTATTATTAACATTATAATGATAATAATATTATTATTATTAATATTATACAATTAATAATATTATTTTTATTACTTTTATTTATAATAATATTAATATTATTAATATTATACTTAATAATAATAATAATAATAAATATAGATTACAAATTTGATATTAAGTTAATGGATGTGGCTAGTATAAATATTAATTTATTAGACAATTTTAGATTATTTACAAATTTTATCGGATTTTTCGTATAAGTAAATGCGAGCTTTTTGTATTGTCTAAATAGAAAAATTTTATAAAAAGGGAAATAGTAAGAGGAAACAACTTCTACATCATATATCTAAACATGTGACATACAAGTATCGTATAGGTTTTATATCACTACAGATACTACTGTTGTTTCCATAAAATCATTTTCAGAAGTTTTTATTTGTAGCAATTCAATAAAAAACAAATATCCATGCCTAATTTCACAGTGGTACACGAGGATGGGTAAAAAAAAACACATTTTTGTGGGATGCCGAGGTAGAAACGCATAAGAGGAGTAATGGTATGTGTCTAGGATACCATACTATGTTAAAACATGACTGCCAATACAAAGGGAACATAGAGCACTTCCAGCAATTGATATTGGACAGAATGCTTTAACTCTAAATTATGGACTGTGATCCCTCTGTCATGAGGTTATGGGAAATTATTTACCTTCTTCCTTTGGTTAAATGTCAAATTTATTCATTATTAACTTCCCTTCAAGGTTGATATACACCACTTTCTTCTCTTTGCTAAATTCAATCTTCGCGTTTTCTGTCTTTTTAATTCTTTTCTAGTTAAGAGGGTTACTTAAAATGGATAAGGTGGTGATAAAATTTTGTCTGAAACTGTGTTACTCTTATTATATTCCCAATTCTGCTTCCATCATATATTCTATTCCATACACAGCCTTCAAAACAAACATATCTGTGTTTACTTCCTTTGGTTAACCAGTGTCAAATTTATTCTATATAACTATGTTATGTCCACACCATTCTTCTGTTGTTTCTGTTCTTTCTTAAATTAAACCTTTTCTTTATTGTCTTTTTTTATGTTTTGGTTAGAGGGATACATGCATTGCTCTAAGTTCGAAAGAACAACACTGAAAAACAACTTAAAATTGAACAATGTGGATCTAAGTTTAGAAACAACAACAACTGAAAAGCAGTACTGATTAAGTTGAGAAACAACAACTGAGAATTGAACAACAGTTTTTGTATCCCAGGTTGCGACAGTTGAAGTTACAACTCTTATGAGACATGCACGGTCCAGCACAGTCGATCCATGGGTTCAGCATCACAGGTTGTCTTGTCACAAAGAAAAAGTTGAAAATATTTATTAAATAAATCCAGATTTATTTTTTTCAATAAATCATTCAATTGGGATTACAGAACCATGCACATGCGATTAGAGATTCAGAACCATGTACAATCTGTGATTGTAAAATAACAGTTCAGAACTTGGAATTCACATAATATTCCTTATATCAATCATTCTTCAATCAAATAATCAAAGTTCAGAAGCATACACACATCCAATTCCAATTTTGAAAGATACAAATCAGATGTTGAATTGTTACCTGATGTCAAGACCAATGCAGAAAATAAGATTCAGAACAAGTTGAAATATGGAAGCCATTCTGTGAACAAGTTTGTTCTTTGCGCTACGTTGGGGTGCCTTTTATTATTATGCTACAGAAATTATTACTCTCCCTTCACCTACTACACAAAATTATTATTCAAAAATTAATTAAGATGTAAGTAAAATATTGCCACGTGTTTAAACAGTAAAAAAAATTTATCATCATATTACTATTTGAAATATTATTTTATAACAAAAATGGAAGTAAAAAAATATTCAGTACGTATACATTATAGTAAAGATTAAGTTTTTTTAAGTTTATGTACTAAAATTAATATCACCATTCTTCAAATATTGTACTTTCATGTTATATATATATAAATTAAATTTTATTCAATACAAATAATTAAATATGTTAAAAAAAACAAATAATTAAATATAAAATGAATATGTATTATATAACTAAGAGAATCTTCTATAAAAAAATTAATTAATCTAGCAAAATTAAATTTGTTATAAATTTACATTCTTTTTAGAGATTATTCCTAATATATATGAAACAAAATATTTTTTCCAAATATTTTTATTAATCTTATTTATTTAAGACTTAAATACTTTAATATTATTTAAGTTTCTATTATGTCTGGTTTTAGTACTGAATAATTAAGATAGTAAATAAGTTTTAGAATTAAGATAAATTAACTATTTTTAAATGCTTCATTAAATAAAAATACCTATTTATTATTTTATTTAATAAAATGCAATTACTTGTACATTACATTTATAATTTATCAATTATTATTTTTAATAACTATTATTACTTTTAAATTTACATGATGACTTGTTTGTAAATGAGATACTTGAAGTTCTTTAGAAGCAACCAGGTTGCGAACAAAATGATAGTTAATGACAATATGTTTCATGCGAGTATGGAATACAAATTGACACAGAAGTAGGTAGTTTCAATATTATCAGAAAACAATTGTGGTGTCCTGATGATTGGATCGATAGCCAGTCTTTGTTGAAGATTTAACAACAGTTGATTGCTTCTTAGAGGACCAAGAGATGACATTGGGCCCCATATAAAGAAGACAGGCAACAATAGACTTGCGATCATGAGTATTTCCAGCCCAATCAAAATCACAAAATACTGTGAGAGAGATCTGTGGCGCGAGAGAGGTGAAGACCATGGTCAAGTGTCCCCTTGAGGTAGCAGAGTAGACGCTTGCCAGTTTTCATGTGAATTTTAGTGGGAGCTTGCATGTACTGTGATAGTTTATTCACTGAGAAAGAAACATCTCGGCGGGTGAGATATAAATATTGTAGGGAACTGGTAATACGACGGGACTCACGGATATCACATGAGGGAGCATGAGACATTGGAGTCAAATCGCATAAAGTAGAAAGAGGGGGTGGAGGACTTTGCATCTTGCATGTTGGTAGAAATCAATAACTCACGTACATAGAGCTGTTGTGAAAGAAACAAATCGTGAGATGTAGGAATATGTGTAGTCTTAGTTAATTTATCTATGTTTACCCATATTGAGTCATGTTTCTTCACTATACGTGACAAGTAGGTGATAAAACCTCTAAAAATATTATTCCATTTCTACAATGAGAATTTCTAACTATGCTAACATACCTACAAGTCTTTAATTTTTTGACAAGATAAATAAGTAACTACAATTTGACTATATCTTCCTTCATTCCATGCCATTACACGACTTCCTGAAACCTTGATACCCTTGGGTTATACTTAGTTGTAAGTTGAGATTGCTTTCATGACTCTTAGATAATCCATCTGCCTCGATTTATCATTCTCTAACACAATTATTTTGCTTCTAAATCTTAAGATTCCAATCATTTTTGAAACAAAGTCTTTAGTTCCATTTGTATGTGTTAACTCAAATGCTTTTCAATTCAAATCCACCCATTACTTTTCTTTCACATTTTGTTCGAGACTCACGAAGTATAGCAAGCATAATACAACTAATATAATTTGAAGATACAACCACTTCCAAATTCAAACTATTGAAACTTCCTCTTAACTCCAACTACCAACTCTTAAGTGTCAATATCTATATTTCTTGGTGACTCTAAGCATCTGCAATAACATTTTCTTTCCTAAGATAGTACTCAAACTAAAAATCATAATCTTTTAAAATTCTACCAACTTCTCCTAAGAAATTATGTATTCTTCATTAGTTGGTCTACTACTATCTTGACTACATTATATACTATCATTGATCGTGAAAAAAAGTAAACCAATCATATAATAATCACTAGTAGAAAAATAGCCTTTATCGTCGGTTCTGAGAGGCCTTTATCGTCGGGTCACGAACCGACGTTGACCCAGGAGACGTTAAAAATGACGTCGGTTAAACAACCGACGTGGTAAAAATCATCACCACGTCGGTTAAGACTAGAAAACCGACGTGGTGCTTCACTCTATGACGTCGGTTGGAAGCCCCACAACCGACGTCACAGGATTGTTTTTTTTTAAAAAAAATCAGAATTTTTCATAATCACTTTGATAAATCTCCAATATATACAAACAACAACTACAACAATTTCCAGAACTTTTTGACAAGTATAAATAGATGAAATAGTATACTAAAATCTAAAAAATTGAAAAAAATACAAAAAAATATAAAAAATAGGGTAAACGATGGAATTTTGGAAAAAAAAAATTGTCAAATCCCCTTTGAGTATGGCCCAAGAGCTTCATTATGCAATTTCGAGAAACTTTCATTTTTGGAGCGTCTCAATCCAAGCTTTCTATCAAAATTTATGGTCATTTGAAGTTTTTTCGTCCAAAAAATTTTGAAACCCTAAATCTATGATACACGCGTCCAGAAAGCATTCCAAGCATACAAAGATAAGAAAACATACCTCTTGTAGATAGTGAGAACAAAACCAGTGAATGGAAATCAACCCAAACGAAATCTATCAAAACCAAAAAATACAAAAAAGGAGTGAATGAAACCACAAAAGACAATGAGAGATGGGGAAGAACAACACGCAAGGGAGAATACCACGTACTAGTGAAAGTATGAGCAAGAAAGTGAGACAAAATGCAAGAGAGAATACATGAGAGAGAAAAAGGCAATGTGAGTGAGAGAGAACTGTGGAACAACAGCGCGCACACAAGAGTGAAAATGAGGGAGGGAGGCAAAGTGTAAAAGTAAAAACAGTGAAGCTGGAAGCACCACGTCGGTTCTGGGCTTCTAACCGACGTGGTGCATGGCCTAAAATCCCCAATTTTAATTAGGATGGCCCACCACGTCCGTTAGAAGCCCAGAACCGACGTGGTAAAAACCCTAATTTCACCCAGCTTTTTCCTCAATTTACTCAGCGTGACCATGACATCGGTTGGAGTCCCATAACTGATGTCATGGTTGGACACACCATGTCGGTTTGTAGCTCCTAACCGATGTGGTGCTCACCCGCCATTTGAAAATTTTTAACTTTGAATTTTTATTTTTTACTGATATATCCATGACAGTTGTTTTGTTTAACCAACGTTGTGTACACATCACAACGCCAGTTTAGGTCTAATTGACGTTATGAATGTTGATTTATTTATAAAAATGCCACCGCGTTTTTGACAATGTCAATTTTTGGGTTTAACCGACATTATATTGACGACATAGAAATCCCTTTTTTCTACTAGTGAATACTACTTCATTTCTACCTAATATTGTCCAACTTTTGTAATATTCACCCAAATCTTTGATGTTCCACTTTGACCTCCAACTAGTCTGACAGATGAAGACGTACTCAACCAATTCCTCTAGATATTGAACCCTTAAAAAACTTTTGGTATTGATACATCTTAGTTATGTTTGAGGCAAATTAATATGTTCTTATAACTCTCATTCTATAATATATTCTCTAAATTCTTGTTTTCAAGTGCACAAACCTTAACCTAAACATCAAATCTCCATTTACTTTCATCGTGAAATCCATAGCTAATTTAATACCTAACACTCAATTAAATTAAATTATTAACCATCACATTCAACAGTTGGACTATTTTCTTACTCATAGCGTCTTTAACTAGATTCTCCTTCCATAAATGATACAAAAACTCGAAATCCTAACATTTAACAGTGTTACCAATCCCTTTTGTCACATGTCTAGTGATTTCGAATCAAATGAGTACTTGAGGTCTTTACGGTGCTAGACAAGTGAAACTGAGCAACATAAAGATAGTGTCTCTAGCTCTACATTGCAGTACCATTATCATTATCTTTATGTCATGAGTTGAGTAATTATTTTCACGAACTTTTAGCTTCCTATAAACATAGTGTACCATCCGCTTTTCTTATTTCCTCATATGTCCAACTTATGACGTAATATCTTATACTCAAGAAGTTTCCATCTGTCAAGAATTTCAATACTAGTAAACTAATCAATCTTGCTACCACTCTAGAAGATTCTGATATCGTCTATTCATATAGGCAAAACCTTATTCTTTATGGTTAAGTCGCAGTGACAACATTATTATCTTAGAAAACCCTTATATTAACCTACTATAATAATCAATCAAATCCATATAACTTTTGATCTCTATGTCAGTTATTAAGATATCCCACTAAAACATTATCTTTCCTCTGGTTGGATCCATTTGATTCCGTAAGTCGTAAAGACATACACAAAAAAATTTCATATTCACTAACCAAAGCTCTCACTTATTCTTTTTTTCTTTATGAATTGCATCATTGTCTTTAGATGTTATTCACACTCCTCCTAAGTATATGATACATAAACATATCATCTACATAAACTACAATAGACTTTTCTAAGAAGACAAGAGAAATTATATCCATAAATATCTCTAGAGCACTTGTCCTTCCAAGTGGTGTTCTTACATACTCTTAGTGGTTATAAATGGGTCCATAAGTTCCCTTATACACAACTTCACTCTTAACTTAAATGTTTGGATACCGAGATCTCATGTCTATTTAGGAAAACATTAATACTTCTTGTGACTGGATCCCTTAAACTATAATTCTTCAACAATCTCATTTAAGTGTTGACAATCTGCACATAACCTAGATCCTTCCCACTTCAAATTTACCAACAATATTGATGCTTTCCATGATGACACACTATGATCGGATAAACTATTTTCTCTATCAAATATCTCATTTCTTTTTCATCTTTACTACTCAGTTAGAGTCGGCTTATAAGGTGTCATTGACACTAGCCTCACCCCAAGCACCAAATTAGTTTCACCTAAAGCACTAGATTAAATAAAAATTCTACTTCTATCTTGGAAGGTAACCCTAAAGGTTCCTCATGAAAAGCATATGTAAATCTTTACATTGTCGATGTACTGCTTATCTAGCTCACGCAATCAACTTCTATCTAAAAATGTATCATGATATAATTAACTTGTAACTCACTCTACGTCCTTTGTGTAATTAGTCATTCCCTATCCTTGTAATTTGATGGTACCACTTCTTATTCGTCCCAAACTAAAAGAATGAAATTATTATGGAGTCAATTCATCTAAAAAAATTATATCTAGATCTTCCAAAGTTAGGCATCTCAATTTCACTTAGAATCTATGTTTATCCACAACATCAAAATACCTACTGTAAATTAAAATGCTATACAAAAAAAAAAAAAAAAAAAAAAAAAAAAACGTTCGTGTAAAACTTTTAACCTAGAAGACAATGTCAACGTTTACAAACAACGTTTAACATAAGAAAACATTTTATGCTAAAATTCAATATATGTCTAACATCAAGCTACATCCAAAAGATAATCAATCATCTAAAACATATCTTTCAAATGTACTTTAAACATTTATAATTAAGATAAAAATTCATCTCGATTTAGTCATGAGTGTGCACCCTCACCACTTATCAAGATTATTTTCTTTCTTAATACTTTCATCATCATTCATAAAAATCATTTCAACGCAAATGTAACCAAAATTTCAAAGATCATTTTCAATCATCCAACCAAAACTTTTAACTATACCTTGGAACCAGACTTAAACAAATATTTAAACAAAGAAAACCTAATAAACATACTACCCTTAGGTCCCATTAAGGACAATCTGATACCATAAAAGGTAATACCCTGAAATATAAATATATAGACTATTATGCACTAGACTTAAGAAAGGATCTATACCAGGTACACGATATTTCAAAATAGTGATTATACAAACATACAATATATGTAAAATACATTCATTCAGATAACTAAATCCAAGGTAGACGTCTAAGTTCTTTTATGCGTTCCAATATCTGCATCCTTAAATGCTCCTATACATAGTACATCATCGTAATTCACAAAACAACATGAAAAAAATGGTAAGCTAATGAAAATAAAATTTTACAACATATTTAATACATGCAAAAAGAACAAATCATATTAGTCATTCATAAGAATTTCTTTAAAAACTGACATAAAAAGTTTCAATACCAAATACATTTTCATTTTAAGTATTCATATCGAACATCATACATAAAGGCCTCACATGGACCACATCACACATATTGTCCACACATGGACCACAACACACATATTGTCCACACATGGACCACAACACACACATCGGCCACACATGGACCGCAACACACATATAGGCAACAAATTGACCTACTGTCTTCCAGTAGACCCATTAAGTCTGCCCATACCAGAAACTAACGTCTAATTCAATACCCAGCCTTAGATTACCACCGAATCTAAGGGAAAGGATCAGGGTAAGATACTGAGTGTCTACCAGCAATCCCAATGTGTATGAACTCCCTCATCAGCTTCTCACCACCTGATATCTTAGTCTACACAACTTAGTTCATAAGTGAAGCTAGATGATCTTTGTTAAAACATAGACGTGCTATACTTAATGTACAAGAACAAGCACAACTCATACATTATCCCAAATATATAACCTCAAATTCATCATTCTATTATTAACATCAATACATATCATTCAATTAACAAATGATATATATAATAATCTTTCCATCATCAAAGCAGCATTTAATTACTAAATCATCAAAATTTAGTATTTCAACAAGTTCACACATGCTACTTTCTAAGATCATTACTCAAATTAGGTCAACTAATCATACCAAATGAAGATAAACAATCATACTCATTCAGTACTCAAGGACCAGTCAGAACTGCAAGAAAGACTTGAACACTGATAATCACATATTCAAGTCTTTTATCCTAGAGTTCTATTTAAAAATAACTAACTAGTATAAAAACAAGTTACTGGCTTCCTGTACCTGAGATGATGATCTCCAAAATAGTTTCTCGAATCCAAACAGAGACATTAATTCAATCTTTAGGGATCTAGAACAATTTATCCAAACAAAATGAAATTTTAGTATAATCTTAATTAAGTTGAGATAAACACTTTTCTCAATTGTTCCTACTAAGATTGATGATAAAAACTCAAGAAAAAACATAGAACAAGATATTTTTAAAGCAAATAAGAACTTACTCTATTTCAAATTATGATCAGATAAAAAATGATCTCTAACTCCTCGTAGGGTGTGATCAGATTCTAAAATAAATGAGGTATGAAGAAGAAAAATTAAATAAAAGAGAAAGCATAGAAGAGGGAGAGAGAGAAGATAAGAAAGAAAGTTACGGAGAGAGGATGGGTGTCGTTTGTTTTCATTTTGTTTACGGGGCGTTACACGCCGAGTGTATCCCAATTTTTTGTTCTATTATATGCAAATGGTGAATTTTGTGTTGCAAGTTATGTCATTTGATTGTTAAAGACATATTGACGTATTGGCATCACAGGGCCAAGGATAATAGATAAGGGTTTGTATATTGTTTTTCCAAAAGTTTTTTATTTTCAAATAATATAATATGTTAAAGAAATATCTCATATAATTTGTGTGCAAACTATATAACATAACTGGAAATTTAGTTACATAAGTTTAATGGCAATACTATCTGTATAAATTTAGTTATACAAATTTTGTGTATGGTAGTGGATTGTATTTATAGAAAAAGTTAACACTAAATATTTACTTTCACAAAACCACCACTTCCTTAAACATTTGTTTCCCCTTTTCTCTTTGTCTTTTCTTTAAACCACTATTTTCGTCCTTTCTCATATTAACGTTAGGAATCCACCACTGGATTCGTGTGATGAGCCATTATTTTTCCTTATCTACTTGTGTTTGTGTTTATGTATTCATTTTATTAGTGATTTGTGCTTAACTGCCTATCATTCCCTCAGTTTCACTATCTGTCATTTACAATAAATTCATAACTTTTAATTGATTCTAATTTCTTGACTTAATTTTATTATTGTTTTTAGGACGACCTTGTTATTTTACTGAGCTTGGAATTAATTTCTAAAACTGAAGAGAGTTGCTATGTCTTTTGCAACGTCACCACTGCCTCCACGTCATATTTTTCCTTTTCTTTTATTTCTTTTTTTATGTTGGGCCTGACTTGTAAAGGGACTTGGGCCCATTAGGGTTAAAAAAGGCTGCCCTAGCTTATTTAAGGGAGAGAGACTTGTAAGGGGCGGCGGCTGGAAAGAAGCCAACATTTTTTTTTATGTTTTTAGAACCTTGTCTGTTTTCCTTTTGGTGCCTTGAATACAGTTCACGTTTTCTTCATTTTTTCCAGTTTGTTCTTCATCTTGTTTATTCGCTTTTATGGAAGGCTAATTCGTTTGGGTTATCCTCTTGGTTGAGATTGCAGAAAAGGTTTGAGGTTATGTGCTTAGTCATCTCGCCTCTTAATTATTGTTTATTTCATTTTTGTCCATGGTTCTCACTGGACAGTTCATGCTTAATGACGAAAAATATGATCTGTCGGGTTAGGATGAATGATTTGTGCCAATACTTGCTTGCATAGTTAAACTTACTCTAATTCTCGTTTAGTCAATTAGTTAGGGTTGAATTGAAGGTTGAACGTCAATACGAATTTCCGCAACCAATGATAATTGGACTGCAATCGAAATCAAGGGAATAATTTGTTTTTAATTATTGATTTAAATTTCCTAGTTAAATACTGTTTGGTTGAATTTGTCTAACCCTCCCCCCAATTTTTATCATTTGGCAGAGAATTAGATCCTTGGGAGACGACCTAGGAGTCACTTCCTAGTACTATACTTTACTGAGATTATTTGACTGGACACTGCTTCGATCATCGTGGCAGAAATTTGAGCAACACTGTCCATCAAAAATTCCATTAGAGTAAGTTCAATTCTACCATTTTTTTCCTCTAAGTTAGTTTTAAATTTATTCTATAGGTCTCTTTATAGTTGTTGCATGTGTCTTGAGAGACTTCAAGAGGAGTCTCTGTTGGTTCCACATGCTTCTAGTGTAGTCCAATAATTGATTAGATACTTTGTGTTGCAGGTTAGAGAGCTCCTGCTTTTAGGTTTTTGAAGCTCTTTTGAAATAGTATCTACTCAAATCAGGTAAGGATAGTTGACTTGGATATTTTCTTTTAGAATTCTAAGTTATAAGAGTGACATTACTAGTATTGTATATTTAATTTTCATTAGAAAATTGGTAGAATCTGCGATGATGTTTTATATGAAAATTTATTTAGATATTGAAAGGATGATGAAATTGTGCTTTATCAAGATAAATTGATAAGTGCACTATAGTATCTGTTCTACCTTTAGTAGAAATGTTTCATTATGCGACTTTCTGAGCTTGATCTTTTTCAAAAATATAACGTATATGATATTTGTATACTCTTCTCATTAGCTAATAGAACAAAAAAGCAATGTTTTTCATGAAACCTTTGATAGGTGAAAAAAAGTTTAGTAGAGTTTCAGAACATATCTTTTTAGTTTTTGTATCATAAAGAATAATCTACTTAACGTTAATCATAATCATGAATATAAAAATCACATAATCGTTGATAACAACTTAAATAGTTTTCTTGATGCTAATTTGTTATTCACACTGCTTCTGCAATACTATGAAGACGGCACACAAAAGTCAAGAAGCTAAACCACACAACTTCATGAAAGCCAAAGTTTACAACATACCATCAATGAGAGAGCGTTCACTACGCCAAAGGCATTTTTGGTATTTTAAAAGAAATTATATGTTACATGTCACAATTTATATAGTTAGTGGACAAGTAATTGTCATGATAAATGGACAGCGAGTTTAGAAAACAAGTGTGAAAACCCATGATAAATTAGTAATAATATTAACATTATAATAATAGTAATAATAATAATTATAATAATAATATTATTATTAATATTATATAATTAATGATATTAATAATATTATATTTCATATTAATTTTATTAATAATAATAATAATATAATTATTATTAATATTTTATTATTATTATTATTATTTTAATATTAATATTAATTTTATTAATTATAATATTAATAGTATACTTAATAATAATAATAAATATATGATTATTATATTTTATACTTAATAATATTATATTAATATTATATTAATATTTTATTAATTTATATCAGTATATTGAATATGACTTATATATATATATATACTAATTTATTAAATAATTTTAATATATCTACAAATTTTATCGATATTACATTTTCAGTATAAGCAAATGCGAAGTTTTTATAATGTATAGATAGGAAAATTTAATAAAAAGAGAAATAGTAAGAGGAAACAACTACTACAGGTGCTTCCGTAGGCTAGTGTTATTTTAAGACTACTGTTCACGTTTTACTTTCATATATATAACACTAATGTATATTATTATTTTATTATAATATAATATTTTATGAATAAAAATTCAGTATTAAATGAAAGTGTAAGGTAAACAGTAGTGTTAAATTATCGTTTCCCTTCCATTACCAAGCATAAAAGTATTTTCAGAGCTTTTGTGCAATTCAATAAGAAGGAAAAATAATCTGCAAGATTGTGGATGGCTAATTTCAGTTGGTACTTTGATCCGGTATACTATGTAAACTAAGTCTAACTACATATAAAAAAACACTGAAACTATATGATACAAGAAAAACACATATAACATAGTATGATATATGCCTAGGATACCATACTATGTTAAAGCATGACTGCCAAAACTAATACAAAAGGAACATACATTTATGAAGAAGTGTGGCAGTTCCAGCTACTGATACTCCACAGAATGCTTTAACTCCAAATTATGGAACTGTGATCCCTCTGTCATGTGCTTATGGGAAATTATTGCTGCCTGCAGCTAACACTGCAAGCCTTTACCTTCTTCCTTTGGAAGAAGTTAGTATATAAGCCAAAGTGAATGAGTAAATGCAATTACCTAAAACAACTTCAACAATACAATGTATAATGTAGATCAAGTTCGGAAACAACAACTGTTATTGAACAATATAATATGAATCGATTTCGGAAACAACAAATACTTGAAAATTGAACAGAACCCTACATTTATATCCCAGGTTACGACACTTAAAGTTGCAATTCTTGTAAGATATGCACGGTCCAACACAGTCTATCCATAGTGTCAGCATAATAGGTGGTCCCTCTCACAAAGAAGAAAGTTGAAAATATTTATTAAAATAAATTCAGACTTTTAAGTATGAATCATGCATGACTGTAAAAAACTAATTCAGAACTAGGAATCCACATAATATTTGCTTATATCACTCATTCTACAATTAAAGTTTGAAACATACATACATCCAACTTTAAAAGATCTAAGTCAGATTTTAAACTCTTCCCTGATGTTAGGACCATAGCAGGATGTTAGGACCATAGCAGATCATAATATTCTTAAGAAACAAATTGAAACAAGAGGAGGTCATTTTGTGAAGATTTCTGGTGTGAGTTTCTTCTTGAAGAGGATGCCTTTTATTACATTACAGAAGTTATTTCTCTGTTTGTTTCCACTTACTACAAAAAAAATCATTATTTAAAAATTAATTAAGATGTAAGTAAAATATTGTCATGTGTTTATACAGTTTTATTACTTATTTTTATTATCATACTAGTAAAAAAAATATTCAGTACCTACATATTATACTAATATAATAATAAAAATAAATAACAAAACTGTATAAACACATGACTATTTTATTTACATCTTAATTAATTTTTGAATAATTATTTTTGTAGCAAGTGGGAAGAAGGAGAGTAATAATTTCTATGGTGTAATGAAAGGCAATCCAACTCAAAGAAACTCATACCATATATCTTCACATAATGACCTCTTTCATGTTTCAACTTGTTCTTTTAGGAATTTTATGTTCTGCTTTGGTCCTTATATCATGTAACAATTCAAAATCTAATTTAGATTTTTTTAAAATTGGATGTGTGTATGCTTTCAAACTTTGATTAAACAATGAGTTATATAAGGAAATATTATGTGAATTCTAAGTTCTGAACTGGTTTTTTTACCGTGTGAACTGGTTTTGTGTATGGTTCTGAATCTGGAATTCCTTTTCAATGATTTATTGAAAGAAAAATATGGATTTATTTAATAAATATTTTCGACTTTGTTGTTTGTTATAAGACAACCTGTGATGCCGAGTCTCTGGATAGACTATGTTGGATCATGCGTATTTCATAAAAGTTGCAATCTTAACTATGGCAACTTGGGATATAAAAATGGAGGATTCTGTTTAATTTTCAATTGTTGTTGTTTTCGAATTTGATCCACAAATGTTCAATTTGTTTCCGAACTGTCATCACCCGATATTCTTGGTTCAGTTACAATCTTAACCGAGACTCAATTCAAGGGTCAGTACCTTTAACTTTCCCCAAATCTCGGATTTCAGCTGCAATTGTCTGGTAACCACTCATGTTGTTGCCATAGACTTGGGCTTCACATATAAGCCCGTAACCTATATATAATATATCTCTCATCACAAGAAGTACCACTCACTTTTAATTCAGCTTTCACACTCACATACACTTCACCTCACTCCCCTCATACACCATATACTGTTGAAGTGTATTTTACTCCAATTCTTTTATAAAATTATACTTCAAATAATAGTTTGATAATAAAAAGCAATAAAACAGGTGTCAATACTTTATTTACATCTTAATTAATTTTTGAATAATTATTTTTGTAGTAGGTGGGAAGAAGGAGAGTAATAATTTCTGTACTATAATGAAAGGCAACCTAACTCAAAGAAACTCATACCATATATCTTCACATAATGACCTCCTTCATGTTTCAACTTGTTCTTTTAGGAATTTATGTTCTGCTTTGGTCCTCATATCATGTAACAATTCAAAATCTAATTTAGATCTTTTTAAAGTTGGATGTGTGTATGCTTCCGAACTTTGATTGAACAATGAGTTATATAAGGAAATATTATGTGAATTCTAATTTCTGAACTGGTTTTTTACAGTGTGAACTGGTTCTGTGCATGGTTTTGAATCTGGAATTCCTTTTCAATGATTTATTGAAAGAAAGATAAGGATTTATTTAATAAATATTTTCAACTTTCTTGTTTGTGACAAGACAACTTGTGATGTCGAGTCTCTGGATAGACTGTGTTGGATCATGTGTATTTCATTAAAATTGTAATCTTAACTATCGCAACCTGGGATATAAAAATGAGGGATTCTCTTTAATTTTCAAGTGTTGTTGTTTTTGAATTTGATCCGCATTGTAATGTTCAATTTGTTTCCGAACTATCATCACCCGATATTCTTGGTTCAGTTACAATCTTAACCGAGATTCAATTCAAGGGTCAGTACCTTTAACTTTCCCCAAATCTCGGATTTCACCTATAACTGTTCGGTAACCACTCATGGTGTTACCATAGACTTGGGCGTCACATATCAGCCCATAACCTATATATAATATAGCTCTCATCACAAGAAGTACCACTCACTTTTAACTCAGCTTTCACACTCACATACACTTCACCTCACTCCCCTCATACACCATATACTGTTAAAGTGTATTTTACAAGTGGACCTCCATTCACTCTTCCACGGGACCATGCTAGTGAAATATATCAGGCCGTGCTCGTGGTAGAGGCGGTGGTTCACAACGGACTGATAGTGCTACATGCTCTCACAACATCAACACTATCTTTTTTGTTTCTTTTCTTTTCTTTATTTGTATATTTTTTTTACATAAAATAATAATAATAAAACAACAAAGCTAAACCTAATTCTAATAATTTATGCTCATTCATGCTTCGCTTTCCACCCCTAAGTCAGAAATTGTCGTAAGGAAAACATTGAAGCATGGTTACTTGGCGGCGACTGCCCATAATGCACCTCAGAGATGGATTCTACAGCGGCAATATTGACGCGACAAAAGTTCCTCCTTATTTTGATAGTGAATACGTTGGAGAAATCACACGGGAGAGATTAAAGTTCACCATGTTTTTGAAGACGACGGCGAATGATAGCAACAATGCAATAATCCTCACGAAAACAATCATCGGAGCTTGTAATGACATTCAAAGATCCACATTGGAGAAAAGGTGATATAGAGAGATGATTGCGATCAACGATGACACGTTCTCCATCTGTTACTTAATTATAATACAAATGGGTTTCAATTTGTTAGTATTCTCACAATACTAAAGGATTTGATGAAGCCATGCAGGACATGTTCAGCAAGCCAAAGCAAGCAAGTGAAAGTGTGTTCTAGGTCTTGTCTTAGTGTGAGTGAGTATGATTTGCTGTGAAAGAGAACCTATGCACATCTAAGGAGAAAGTTATTAGCACATGGTCTAAATGATTTTAAATCTAACCATAAAAAGGTTTAACTTTAGCTAAAAACAGTTTTTGGAAAATAAAGTACTGAACTATTATAAACTGATTTCAGGTTAAGTCGAATCAATTTATTCGTGTCTGAGCATAACTGAATTGACAGTTTTGGAAAATAAAGTACTGAACTATTATAAACTGATTTCAGGTTAAGCCGAATCAATTTATTCGTGCCTGAGCTTAACTGAATTAACTGTTTTCTAAAAATATAGTTTGAGCTCTTCTTCTATAATACGGATTTTCAAGTGCGCAAAAAATAAGAAAAAAAAAAGAGAACAGAGAAGAAAAAGAACAGAAAAGAGAAGAGAAATTGCAAAACACAATCTTTTGAAATACATTTTTGTGAGAACTACTGTGAGAGAATTGTTGTTTCACAATAATCATTTTCGAAAGAGGGCTTTTACTTGAAGAATCAATTCTGACTAAGGTGTGCTACTGGGTTTCTTCAAGACTGTGTACAGGCCTTTCTTTCTGCGCCAATCAGGGAGTTTTCTCAACCCTTCTTGATCCTGTTTGAATCAAGATTTATGTTGTATTCATTGTAATTCTGTGATAATCATTGAACAATTTATTGGTTTGGGCTATAGGAGTTAGCCTGGTGTTTCTGCTGAAATTGATTGGGAGCTGCGGGGAGCAGTTGATCAATTTAGCAGGGTTCTTGATTTCTACGGGGAGTAGAAATTGAGTTAGCTTGGTGTTTCTACTGAAATTGATTGGGAGATGCAGGAGCAGTTGATCAATTCAGCAGGGTTCTTGATTTCTACAAGGAGTAGAAATTGGTTGATTAATTGTATGTGAAAAATTAATTGAGTTAGTGGAACTTTCTTTGCAAGTGGTGTAGAGAAAGACTGGACGTAGCCCTTTGTGGTGAACCAGTATAAAATTGATTGAGTCTCTTCTTCTTGAACCCTTCTCTCATAATCTTAATTTGTTCTTGCACTGCATATTGAATTAATTTTTGGTAATCTTGATAAAACTGGTTTAAGTCCTCTGCTGAATATTGATGTGTGCATTGTAACTTGAATTCTGTATTAGTTTCTGATAAATCTGCTATAGCCGTCAAAGAAATTTTGCCTATCAGATTGGTTCTTTTCTAAATCAGTTATACATACAAGATTCTGAATCTGTGATTTGACAAAGAATTGGAACCTTGGCTGAATTGGTGTAATACTGCAGAATTTATATTCTTGTTTTGTGTTCTTGGTATAATTGAATAATTGAATCTGCATTCTGAATAATTTTCAATTCTGTATTAATTACTGGTGTTAGGAAACTTTATCAGATTTATTAATATTGATTGAAATCAGTATAGTGTTGTGTTAGGAGTTTTAAATTTGTACTTTGTGATTCTGTTCCTCACTGCTCTCATTCAAATTTGGATTTGTGCGTGATTCTGATTTGAGAGTAATATTGCTATTGGAACTGTGTGAATTTAATCTGATTAAAGTGCTGCTTTGAAATTGTAAATCTGTACTATTGTGAATCTGCTGTGTGCTTGAAAAACTTCTATCTGTCTGTATAACAAATTGATTCATTCGTGCTTTGAATCAATTTATTTCTTTACTACACCTTATATCTCTAGCACCAAGATTCGTTAAAGTTTTTCAAATTGTGAAAACCATTTTCAAAGGTCTAAATTGGAAAAAAATATTTCAAAGTTCAATTCACCCCCCTCTTGAACTCAGCCTAAAACATTTTCACAATTGATTTTGTGTTGATCATTTCTCGTTTAGGGATGAAGAATTTTCAATCAAACGAGAAATTAATGATTCCACATCAATGGCAGAAAGCATTGACAACATCAATTCATTCATTGAAATTCTCCTTTATCTCTAACAATTTATGCATGTATTGAGAAATCAGAATTCGAATAACCTACCTCTTACCGAACGATTGCGGTAGTTGTTCTTTCATTTCTCTGTGATTTCCAGCAATCGTCCCAAATTAACTTCTTTGTTCTTCACTCTTCTATTGTTTCTTTCTAATTCCCTCTGTAACCCTCTCTCTCTCTCTCTCTATATTCGTTTATTTCTTTATCATTATTTCTGAGTTCAATTTCTAATTCCTCCCTCTCGCCCTTCATATTTCATTCTCTTTGCCTTTTGAATGCACCATTTTGACGATTCAATATATTGAACTTAGGTTCAATGAATGATAGTCCCATTGTTGAGTGTAGTGACTGCAATTAACTGCACATTGCACATTCTGTTTCTGTTTGAATAACTGAACTTTGCACCTTTGGTTTATGTTCAACTTCTATATTTATGCAATGAATGAATTGTTCAACGTTTATAATTGAATAACCAAACCATTCAAATGAAATAATTGAATCATGAAATAAATGACGCATGCAATAAATGTTAATAAATTTGACACATTCTGTTCAAAATACACATTTTGTTAAAAAATATAAGAATGAGGGGTGCATATTCAAAGTGGTGGTGCAAATAGCAAAACTTTTTTTTTATTATTTATTATTTCACTCATACGAAATTAGGTGTTGACAATCTCAATCCCCAAGAAATTAAATCCCATTAACAGATATGCCAAAATGGTACAACATGATCGTTAGCAATAAGAATATTAGCAATGGCTAATACCTCATAATCAATATGTTTACATAAATCCATTCATCTTAATGAAATAGGTGAAATCTGATATATACAAAAATACATCAATTAACAAATAATTTATGAATTGTGAGGCTTTAGGGTTATCTTACACAAATACAAAACAAAACAGAATAGATATACATATCTCATTTCCCTTACCTCGAGAGTTCAAAGCAGAATTTTCATCTCGAGCTTTTTCTTATGAATTTTTCTCATATTTTTCCTTTTGCTATATTTTGGTGTGATTCGTGATTTCACAACCACCCTCCTATTTATAAAGGTTTGGTAATCATTACTTATTTGTAACTACATAGTTGTAATTCAACTAATTCCTACGAACTTAGTTTGAGTTTAGTTATAAAGAAATAAGTTTTAAGATGTGATGTGTCAAAGGTAAATAGTAAGGAATGTTGTACACCTATTCCGCCTTATCTATAACATTGAATGTGAAAGGATATTTATCTATACTTATCTCTGTTTTCCTATGAATTGAGCACATTAATGTGAAACTGCATTTTGTAAGAGAGTTCATTGCACGAGGGTCTGTGAAGGTGATGAAGGTCTTAATCATAATCTTTTGATATGATTACAAAAGTTTCGGCAAGCAACAAGTTTCTTTCATTAATTGAATTGATACAACTAATTGGAGATTAGGCTTCTATTGGGGTTAATGGCAGATAACAACTCTTACTCAAAAGATTTATCTCGAACCAAGGTGGAGATTTGTAAAGAATTGACTTAATAAAATCTTGATCAAAATTTCCCAGACCATCTGGTGTTAGATTGACTAGTGTTAATATGTTGCAGATGGTTTCAGTAGACTGTCTATTGATCTTTGGACTGTTTAGTGGAATCGTGACTGTTTAGTGGAACCGTCTGACGACTAGTCTGTTTTGTTGTGATAAACACTATTCATGAGTCTTCCTTCTTAGTTTAGACACATTTCACGTGTGTTAATTATAACGATATTTGTTCTATAAATAGGACTTAGTACTTTCCATAAAAGCTAACTGAGAACTCTAACATTAGAATTGTATTTCGAGTGAGATTTTGCAAAGAGAAAATATGTGTGAAGTGGTATTCTCTATTCTCAATTATAACTCTAACATTAGAATTGTATTTCATTAATACTTTAATTGAACTACCTTAAGTTTCTCTATATAATTCTTTCTTGTTCATCTATTTTATCTTCTAGCATCTTATAGTTTTCTTTGTTACTGTTTTTCATTTATAGTAGACTATTATAGTAAATTGAGAGTTATTCTGTAATATATATATAAGTCAGTAAATTATATGAAAACTGCACAAACTATTTATGCCTAGTATTAGAAAGGAGATAATCCAGAAATGAATACCCTTTTTTAGTTCCTAATTTTGCGAGCCGCAGTACAATGCAGGACATGTTACAAGTTTCCACATGTATGGAAAAAGCAAAAGGAAAAAAAATGTTAATCAACCAACCACCTATTGTGTCTTAACATTTGTCAAAGATTAGTTTATGTTCTTCCCCTTTCCCTCATTTCTTTCAGCGTTTTTGTTTCTACCCTTGTCCCACTAAAACAAATGTAGTATATATATATATAATTTCTTTTTTCTTTAAAATAATGTTTTGCATAAAGTGGTTTTCTTTGAAAAGAAAAATGAGAAGGTAAAATGTATAGACCTGCCTAAAATAGAGGAACACCACATAGAAGAATGTATAGCATGACACCAACACTCCATATGTCAACTTCAGGCCCATATTTCCTCTTCAAAACCTCAAGAGCAATGTAATATGCACTTCCAACAACGTCCTTGAACATCTCTCTTGTTAAAAACCAAAGATGTTATTGAAACATGCATATCAAGAATGGAGATTCTCATGCAAAAACTCTTAAGACATTTAAAGCCATTTTCTTTCTTAAAACTTTTTTTCCATATTCATTTTTCAAAAACATAAAACAAATGGGTACTAAACAATTATGCATGGAAACGAAGTCTCTTAACAGAATTAATGCAAACAAAAACTGAGAGGGCGTGAAAAAGAGAACATGTAATAGAGACACTAGTAGAAAAAAGACATTTAATCGCGGTTGTATATGGCTTACAAGCGCGGTTGTCCAACCACGATGGATTCAACCGCGATAAAAAGTAATGAAGATACAAATGCGGTTGTACAACCGCGACGAAAAGTATAACATACCACTGCGGTTCTTTAGAAACTGCGTTGAAAAATTGCTCAGACTGTGCAAAAATAAGAAAAACTGGCACATACCAGCACAGTTCCCTCTACAACCATGCTGGTATGTGCCCGTTTTTTTTTTTTAAATGGTAGCAGCTATTCGTTGCTGCCCAATACCAAAATTCAATTGTTGCTGCACAACCAAAATTAATTTGCTGCTACGAAAACCAAAATCCAAAATCCAATATCTCCAATTCAACACATACTCAATTCAAAATTCAAAATCTAATATCTCCAATACAACACATACTCAATTCAAAATTCAAGTTTCCACAAACACAACAATTCTA
>Ga0209700_105138_pt1 | contig 22510 bp, 12 predicted proteins | sample SiratroredBW_FD_187528 | JGI IMG/M metagenome (GOLD analysis project Ga0209700, IMG submission 187528) | Root nodule microbial communities of legume samples collected from California, USA - Siratro red BW (SPAdes) (version 2) | ecosystem: Host-associated > Plants > Roots > Nodule | place: USA... | reverse complement strand
TATATATATATATATATATATATATATATATATATATATATATTATGATTTTTAATTATAAGATTATGTAATTTATTTATTTATAAATATAAAAAATTGAAATTATAAAATAATAAATAAATATTTTTATTTAACAACTTTTCATTTTTATAATGTTTAAATGTAAAATAACAATTTTATATAATAAAAACCATAAAACTGATATAAACAAAATCGCCAAATATTAATTTTGTTAGATTCAAATTTTATTTTGAATTAAAATCGAATTTGTTTTTTATATATTGGATTAAGGTGAATGTTTGATAAAAGTTTAAACCTAAATTCTAAAAACCTCAACCATGCCCAGCTACTATTATTAATCAAGGAACTAACAAAGGGATATCAGTAAGTCAGGATTACCACATAAGAGATTATGCCCACGCCAAAACCTTCCATTAATCTTCCCATAAATAGAAGCGATGAATCCTAGAAGAAAAGTAATCAATATGATTAGCATGTTATTAAGTAATTAAAGAAACTTGGAGACAGTGACACTAATTCCTGGCAGCAAACTTCAAAGGTTAATACTTACTTTCGCTACAGAAATGGCGAGCCATCCAATTATATTTGGGACTGCTGCGACCATTAGTGACTGCAATTCAACGTGCCAAAATAACAAAACTTCAAAATTTAAACAAATGTGAATCCTGCAAATTTTTGCTCGTCAATGTTTTTTTATCAGTGATGAATAAATTAAATTAAAGAAACATTTCAGGAATAATCTAATTCTTACATTTCAAGTGTTCCAACCTTATTAGTCTATTACATTGCCATCTGTGAGTCTTACAACTAATTCACTTTATAAGATTACCAGCTTTCGTTCAGATTATCGTATACTACCCCACCCCAAGCAAACTCAGGATTGCAATTTAGATTGACATTGTCTTGTAGGGGTGCCTTATGCAATGTTGAAAATTTTTCAACTCCCCACTGCATTTTAAAGTGGAAGCACCAACGTGCAACGGAGAAGCGGCCAATTAAATGAGAAATCCTCACATAGAAAAAGGAGAATTTGTGAGAGAAAACTTAATGAGTCCAAATGAGAGAGTATCCACAATTTGAGAATACATTGATGTATTTTGTTTCCCATTATTTGGCAGAAATTTTAAAAGGTTTATAAATTGTTGGGTATACAAGTGTGAGTCTAAGTCTCATATTGAGTATAAATGAAAAGGTTGAACAATGTATAAAAAAAAGGACCCATAAGCTTAATGTCTTAAAGTTTTGAATTGAAGGTGGTGTCATCTCTTTGTGTGAGTCTGACTCATTTCTCACTTTTGTTTGATCTCCTCGTTGTTTTTCTCTCGGATTTTCCCAACAAGTGATATCAGAGCCGACGCCGACTCAAATATGTACAGTTTGACAACGATATAAGTGAGAGTCGTTTGTAAATGAGTTATTGGTGTTTAACAATGTTTCTACTCAACATATAAGAAATAAGACCCACAAACCTAATGTCTTAAGGTCTTGGGTTAAAAGTGGTGTCATTCTTTTATATGGATCTAGCTCATTTGTCATTTTTATTTGATCTCTCCGGTATTTTCCCCTCTAATTTTTGGATCATAGATCAATTTTGTGTCAATACGTGAAAACTCAATTAGGGAAACATGTTGCTAAAAAAAAGACTCGCTATGTGGGGAAAGATATACAAAAGGAATATTGTTCAAGATACATTCAAGCTCGATAAGGAGTAAGAAGGGTTTGAAAATTTTGTGCAAAATATTATCTCCAACATATAAAAGCCCAACTACTTAAATTCTATTAAGACTAGCAGGAAAAAATACTAAGTATCTTTCAAAAACTAGATTATTCAAGAAAAAGAGAGCATATTCTAGATCTTGTTCACTTTCAAATGTTTGCTCAACATCTAAAAGGTCCACTGGTTGTGTACAATACTTTATTACCTTCATTAAAGACCACTCAATAAAAGTGTGGTTGTATCTATTGAAGGTGGAAGATCATGTTCTTAAGCTTTTAAGGAGTTTCATGCACTTTTGTGGAAAAATTTATTACAACAAGAAAAAAGTTATTTAGAGACTAATTTTAGCTACCAAATAAAATGATTGTTAATTGTGACCAAAATAACTACAAAGTTAGGTTTTTGATTGCTAAATAATTAAAAAATAAAAGTAATGATTGAATTTAGTAACTAATTGAGTCAAGATAATTGATATCTAACATTAAGTGGCTAATGTGAGCGGAAGCAAGGAAAGAGTGCATGAGAAGCTTAGCATGGTGAAGTATGATGAACTAGATGGAACAAGGTTCTTGATAAAGGTTAGGCCAACTATCAAGGTTTTCTAAGTCTATCTCAAAAGAAAATAAACAAAGAAGAGTTCAAGACAAACTACTGAAAAAATTTCAGCAGCAATTCATTAATGTCATTCAAGCTATTTTGTACATAGACTACACACTTATTTATAGAAGAAAGGAGGAAGAAAAACTTATGGAAGAAGCTTTCCAAACTTAGCGTATGGAGCAAGCTACTATACCCTAATTATAGTGTGTTCCACACATTACATACCCTAGGCTACATAACCCTAGCTTGCATAACAAGCCTCCTATACCTTGTTGACACATGATAGAAGGAGCTTTGGGCGCTAATCTAACCTAATGTGCTTAGGGTTTTATTCTACTCCTATTTTGACTATTTTTATATTACAAGGCTTTGTATAAATTTTAAGTAAGTCTAAATTGTCAACATCTTGGTATGCCTTTATGCCTTAGTATGACTCCTACTGTTCCTTTATTTGTTTGGCCATAAGTCTTGTGATAGATCCTTGTTTAGCCCTTCTTCCATCAATGAGAATAGTGAAATTTTATCAATGAGAATAGTGAAATTTTATTGCTTCTGATGCCATACTCTATCACTTGTCTACAATCAGTTTTGTACTTGCCTTTATAGTAAATTTCTAGAAAAATTTAGAGCCTCAACTTACACATGTCCCTAAAATAGTTCTACGAGATGGTTTCACTTTGGAAGAAAGATTCAGCCCTTCAATAATATCATTATTGAACAATTAAAACCACTTTGGAACTAGGGAGAGTTGAATCCAAACACAAATTGAAACACGTTTGGTACCAACTCATGGTATTCATTTTTGTATGAATATTTAGATTCCACGAAAACAACTAACAAAGAGGAGAATAAAGAAAATGCAAAAGAGCTTCATTGTGTTAGGTTTACCATCTTAATGTTGTGTCCCTATTATAATCTGATGGTTTGCTTGAAAGATAGAAAACGAAAGAAAATATGTAGAGAGGATCGACTATAGTTGTCAATATCACGTCATGAGAGAAAAAGGTAAAAAGGATAAACACGTCAAAAAAATAACGTCATGTTCATATCCATACATTTCGTTAATATTTGAAAGAAATGAAACTAAATTTAAATTCTTAAAAATGATAAAAAAAAATTCAAAAAATAATTGGAGAAAACAAGGTATTAAACCTTAATTCTTTACTAATTGTTAAAATTGGAATATATCCAAAACGACCAAAACATATTGGTAATAGTAATATACCCCTTTACGTCCAAAGTATTCCGCTATTTGACCACTGACGGTTGCTCCCACCATTGCACCAACGTTAGACAAAGATCCAAATAGCGAAAACTGTCTCAACAAGATATTCAACAAATTAGTAATCTGATTAAAAATATCTTTGAGATTAAAAGTCACACATCAAATCTAATAGCTAAATACCCTTGAAATTGAGAGATTAAGATCTCGAATGATATCAACTTGTGTTGGAGAAGAATAACCACACTGTATGAATAATACAATCAACAAGGCAATGCAAACCCAAAAGAAAAATAAATAATTAAAACATAAAAAAGAAGCAAAAAGTGAAAGGGCATTATGATGGATAATGTAAACACCGTGAAACCGAATTGGATAGGACCCAATGCAACGACGAGAACGCATAGGACAACAAAGAGATTGCCACTTCCGGCGTTGTTGCTGACGAAAGGTAACCTAAGGTTTTTAGCCTCCTCATGGTCCTCCCCAAAAGGCATAGCTAGTGTTGCACTTAAATTTCTTAGATTATTAGTTCCAATTCCTAAGGTTTCGTTAATAAACTCTAACTTGATTCAAAAAATTGTGGGAGATTGTAAGAAACTAAAGAGGAACGAGATCTGAGAAGTGTAATGGAACTAGGTTTTATCTTAAATGTCCGAGTCATTTGGATGTAAGAGAAACATGTGGCGACCAAAAGATTAACGATCCCATGAGGCCATCTGGCTACATGTTATTCATTTTTGGATCAAAATTCTGGCATGCGGTTGTGATTAATTGAACAGACAAACTGATCACTATAGCAAAATATTAAATTAGAACATTATTAAAGTCAGTTAAGTCAATTTTAATGTACGCAAAACAAAATAATTTTATGTAAAAAAAAACTTATAAAATTATGTTTAATTTTTTTTCTTAAATAAATATTTGTAGTGTGTGTCAAATTAGTGTGGACCAATAGAATTCACCTGGATACTAATAATGACATTAACGTAAGTAAAAGATTGTTTTAAAAAAGTTAAAAAAATTATAAAATTATTTTATTGTTTTAATAAATATTTGTATTATTATTGAGTGTTGGTTTAGAATCTGCTAAACAGATTTCAATATATGTAAAAGATTATTTAAAAAAAAGTTAAAATATAAAACTATTTTTAATTTTCTTAATAAATAAATATTTATGTTAATGTTATATTAATTTAGTCAAAGCTAATATAATTCATTAAATGTTAGGTTAATAGAGTTGGTCCAGCTGATTTTAATACAAGACGAAAAAAGTTATTTTTAAAAATTAATAAATATAAAACTATTTTTAGTTTTTAATAAATAAATATTTTATTATTGTCAAACTAGTATTAGTTTAATCGATACTAATACTAATAGAATTCAAATATTATTATACTAACACTAATAGATTTCTCCTTAATATTGGAGCTACTAGAGCGGCTTTATGAACTCTAAGGAGATGTTGAATATTTTTAACCTTTTTTAATAAGTATAATTATTTATGTTAATCGACATTAATTAAAATAAATATTAAAAATAAAAAATCAGTTAGTTGACACTAATTTTATTTATTATATTTATTTAAGTTAGCCTTTACTTAATTAAGACTAATTTATATAATCTTGTTACTTATAACTTCTTCTCACTTTTTAAATAAATATTCTTATATTTATACTTTTAATTTGTCTTCATCTTCTTTGTTTATGTTTATTTTTTTCATTCATACTCATCTTCTTCACTTACATCCATCTTCTTTACTTATACTCATCTTCAACCTCCAATTATATCTCCTTTATTCACATTGTTCTTCTCATCTCTTTCATTCATATTCATATACTTTATCCACATTCGTCTTTTTCATCAATCTCATCTCTCTCATCTAATACAGTTTTTCTATCTTTTATATTTTACTTTGTTAAAAATAAAGACATTTTATGAGATTTTTTTTTAATTACTATCACTAATGGCGACCAAACTAATGTAAATTAAATTAATATTAAAAATAAATTTTATTAGACGTTAATAAATTTTAAAATAAGAAAACAGTAGCATCAATTTCGTAAATGCTAAATTTCTTTAATTAAAACATCTAATTTAAAATTAGTTATAAATTAGTGTCGATTTAGTCAGAATTTTTAGGATTATTAAGACGTTCAACACAAATCTAACGTTATTAGTTAGTATTAGTTTTTACTTGTTAGTGTGGTTTTTTGCCAACACTAAATATTTATTATCTATTTTCTTAGAAAAATGCAAAAACTATTAATTATTATTAGAAGTTGGGTTACGCTTTGAATAAAATCTATAAATGTTCACTATAAATTTTGCTCCCATTGTTTAATAAAAGTTATGCAATATTGAATTCTATATGTATATTGAAACTTCAAATCAAATCCTTTTAATTAGATTTTTTAAAAGCAAACCAGTTTATTAGGGCAAGTAAATGCATGCAAGAAAAAAAGTCATTAATCAAAATATTAGTTTTAATTAGGCTTAATTATACTTTTAGTTGTTTGATTATCTTAATTATTTGAATTTGACACTTCAATTTTTTTTTTCAAATGTGGTGCAACAAACTTTTAATTTTATAATTATCTACTTAACATTTACTATTTAGAAGAAATGATGATAGAAAAATAATACTTATATCACTAACAATTTAGGATATTTTACGTCTGCTAATATAATTTATGTCGAACCAAATCTTTGACTTAGAAATTTCTATTTTAAGTTCGATCTGCATAATCTAACATAAACTTCTATTAGAAAGAAAGTAAAAAAAAAAAAAAAAAAAAAAAAAAAAAAAAAACAACTGTAAAATTTACGTCGTTGCATACTTCTATCAAAAATTTATCATACTCTCGAAAACTAATTAACAACTTTTTATATACTCTCGAAGATGTTGACTACATATATCACGTCTCATTCAACTTAGTTAGAAACTAAATTATTTTTACTTTTTTTTACTTTAAAATATAAGTCTTTTCAACTTTTTTATTGTGAAAACTTCGACAAACAAAATGTAATATTTTTCTATAAACATATATAGAATTATATGACAGTCAAACTTTGTAGCCTTACTTAATTTGGTCTTTACGTTTATTGGAGATTTAAACATTAAATATAATGGTTCAAGCGCAGAAAAATTTCTTAATGCAAAGTACTTATGAAATTCCAAATGATGTTTCATTATAATGTTATACGTACAGAAACAAATGTTTAGTTTTAAAGAGACAAGATAAAGAAAAAGTGAGAGTAGTTTTAGATATATAAGTGTACCTCTATCTAGAAATGAGAAAATTAAGAAACATATAAAAAATAAAATCCAGTATCATTTTTTTATATATTAGTTCTTGTTTCATTCTTGTTTATCTAATTAATCTTTAATTTAAAAAGACTTGTTAAAGGTTTAAGTTATACTTCAAATTGTCTCACTCTAACTCAATATTATATATTCTTTAAAAAAACATAATTTATGATTATGTATTAATGATAAATTTCTTAACTTAATGAATACTAATATCTATCAAATATAATTAATTAATAATGAAATTTTTTTAACTATTTTTATAAATATAACTTATTTTATTTATTGTAAAAAAGTACCTACAACCATTAATAAATAACATTTTTTTTACTATTTTTACATGTTCTTTTACGGGTTTGATTTTATAAATAGAACCCATTTTATTGATTTTATTATTAGTAAACAAAATTCTTGCAACCACTAATAATATAATTATTGATTTTACTTTATAGATACAATACATTTTGTTGATTTTATTAGTTATAAAATAAATACTTGTAACCATTAATAATAATATTCGTTCGTTCGTGTACCCATTTTATTCCTATAATAATTACGTTCTTGAAGGGCTTTTTTAATTATAATATTACAAAAGTTAATAAAAATATTTATTTTTATATCTTTTATAAATTTAGTATAAATTTTAATATATTCTATTTTAATAATATTACAATATCTATTTTTTTATTATTATCGTCAAGACGAATATGGGAATATGTTTCCACTTGTATTGTATTATATTGATATCAGTTATTTGAAAATATAGCTTAATATACATCTTTTTAATTCTATAGTTTAATTATATATAAATATTAAAACTAATATATTATGTGAATCAATTAGACTGGTTAAAAATTTATTCCCAATATTATTGGGTGTGGATTGAAATGGGGCTGAATTCACTCGGTCATACAGTCCCACTAAAATTAAATAAATATTCACTCTGGCGCTCACTCTACCCAAATTAAACCCCTCTAATTACTAATCTAACATTTTATAATTCCAAAACTCACGTTACAGTCCGGGAATTAAGATTTGTTTAGTGGCGTTGGGTTTGAATTTTGTGTATAAAAATATAAACATCAACTTTTTTTAAAATGAATTTACTTAACTCAATTGAGCTTTATCAAAATTTATCCAACCTGTTTGAATCCTACGATCCGCACCTGTATGTCCACATCATTGTTCCACAATACATAAAAAATATCCCAAAATGACCATACATAATTCTGGCGGCTGTTGCTGTTATTGTCGAATACAACTACAATAATTGTATTTCTTAATTTGATTTGTCGCACATGGAGACTCAGCCAAAACTAAGCAATAAGAATATTATTAGGTAACGATTCAAGTCATCGGGGTGAATAACAAAATTACTATTGATGACCCCATGTTTACCGTAGCTTGTACAGAAATAATTCGTGATAGAAATACACTATGACTAGAAGGTTTTTCCCTCATTCTTCTGCTACAATATTGTTTTAAAAAAAAATTATCAGTGGCTTGTACAGTAAAAGAACACTTGCACTGATTTTTCAACCCCTTCATTTGTTACAGAAAATTTGATACATGATAAATACAAAGACCTAAAAAACACATGATACTTGACTCCTCATTTTAAGTTTAAACAAGATAGACTATCTGTGTGCTCTCCCAAAACATATCTATCTGAAGGAAAACTGAATTTCTTCCAATGTTCTTCCCTTGGTCTCTGGGACAAATTTCGCTATAAAAGCAATAGTTAAGGCAGATACTACTGCGTAGATTGTAAATGTCCCTGTAGACAGTCAAGTCAGCATTATATTGACATTGACATAAGCATAAAAGACAGGCATTCTACACACACTCACCTCCACTGCTCCAATTTAAAAGTAAGTTAGCTGTCATCGTGACCACCCACGCAATCAGCCAATTTCCCATTGTGGCTATACTGCCAGCAAGTCCCTTTATATTGACAGGAAGTATCTGAAAAGCATTATTAAACAAGCGAGAAATTACCCCACATATTCAATAAACACAATTAACTCAAGACCTGCAATCATAATTCAATATCCAAAAGTGGCATGGTGGCTTCAGAACCAAAAAAAAACGAGGAAACCTATCAGAATTAACTAAATAGTAAATAATGTAACAATTACTAGATCCTTCCTCCTGATTATTTGTTTTGAATGTAGAAAGTATTTCATACCTCAGACATTATCAGCCAAGGGATGGGTCCAACGCCTAGAGAGAACCCAATCACCATAACCTACAACATTCGTGATCAATCAGACGAATGCTTTAAACTTAAATTGTAAATTGTACAAAGAAACTCCAACCAAATCCAAGAAACATACCACAAGTCCAACAACAGAAACTGTTCCCAAAATGCCGATTAGATGTGAATCCTCTGATACAACCCCCTGGCATCAATCAATAAAATAGTTAAAAGCATAGCTAATCTTATGAAATTGAATTAAGAAAGTACCATTACTATTACTAACCTCTAGATAGAATGCTGTTGAAACAATGACAAGGCTAACTGTCATTATAGATGAAGATACCTGTAAAAGTGATAAGAGATAAAATTTCATTTAACTTAAAAACCATATTTTAGTGTGGTAGATATTAGAAAACGGTTAGGACAGATTGAATTTTGCTGCGTACTTACTATTAAAAGCAGCCTCCGACCACTTTTGTCCACCAGCCACGTGGCAATTCCAGTTGCTATGACCTGGAAAAATACAGCAGATAATAAGAGCTGAATTCACAATCATTATATTTACATTAAACATGATATGCAACCTAGGCTTTGTTATGCAACCTGAACAGCACCAAGTCCAACTGTGGCAGCATTGCTTGACGAAATTCCTGTTAAAATACAGAAATTAGACACCATATCAGGAGCAATTCAAATCCGGGAGGCATTACAACTGTCATCTGAAAAACAGTTTTCGTTACAAGTGTGAACAGTCCAACCAACAAAAAAAGGGATATATACTAAAGTAGATCAGAATTAGCCATCTTTACTTTCCTTTCAGTCAAACACATCATTAGGACATCAAAATCAGCTGAGTAAGTGAAATGAACTAATGAAGTGGATTTTATGTCATTCAGTTACAATTTCCAACATATATCTAACATCTAAAACCTCGTTATACTTCATGTAAAAAAATTTTGAATATTTGAAGGTTTAAAATTCCCGTCACCCTACAGATTATTGAACACCAATCACCCTCCTCTCACCTTGGCACACATCCCCACCCTCAACCAATACAATTTTCATCCAAAATTAAATATAATTTAACAGTTTATAGGTAGATCTAAACCTGCGTTTGCAAAGATAGTAGTTGAATAGAACAAAACTCCATTGATGCCAGCTAATTGCTGAAGAACAAGTAATCCAATACCAACCTGCAGGAGCTCAATTAGCAAAGAATGCTTAACATTTTTTATGTCACAGTAAGTCGTGCTTGGGAAGAAAGGATTTAAAAAAGAACGTATACAGCATCATATTATACCATTAAGGGGAACCAATATCTTTTCCTCTTGAGATCTGCAAATCGGATTGCAGCTCTTTTTCCCGTTGAAGCCACAGATCTCTAGAAAAGCAAAATGGTTAGCAGTGCTTGTTTCAGAAACACATATTCCAAAGCTATAATCTTAGCTGCACCTGGCTAAATTTAGCTACACAAAAATGACCCAAAAAAATACCTTAATTTCATAAACTTCCACAGATATGTCAGTGTCAAATCCTCTTAACACTTGCAAAGAAGTCTCAAACTCATCTGTCATCCCCATCTTGGCCTATACTTCCCCACCAATCAGTGAAAATAAATAAAATGAAAGAAAGCAGAAAGATAATCAGCAAGAGTATAAAATGCCTTGTCATCCTTTTTCTGGAAGGAACAAGTATTTTAGCAAAGATTAAAACCACAGAAATTTGATCAGCATAATGCATAACTTATCCATACCAACCATCTGGGGGATTCTGGTATGAAAAATAATCCAGGTATTAATACTGTACAAGGCAAAACTCCTGCAGCAGAACATAAAATATTTTTTATTATTTTTAGGTTTCAGAAACCAAGTAAAGATATGATCTACACATTAACATTTAGAAAGAGCAAACCACAATCTATTAAACCTCTCGTAACTTCTTAAGAACATCAAGCAGCAGACACTTAAAAATTGTAGCCATGTGTGTGTCATACCCACGCTGACGCTGCACATGTGTGATACTTTGGGTTTGAATACTTAACTGCATGTTACATTTTGTTTATATTCATTTATAAAAATATTACACTGATATAAAATATCAATTAGAAAATTTATAGCATTTATTATGTCAACAATAACTCATGCTCACTCTTCAAATAAGATTCCCTCTTATGGTTTAAAATTTGTATTTTATGCTAATTTTATACGTTTAAAATTATTATCTCATATCTATGCTTTCTATCCCAATCAAATATTACTCCCCCATCCCATGGTGAACCATATTTTATTTTATAAATGTTGCTCGTCCCCTGCACACACACAAATTCCTTATATTCCCATTTTTCTGTAAAAACTTGATGAAACTAATTTGTAACCAAGGTACCTAAGAGTTCCATTCATCCATCCAAAAAATCCGAGCAAAGTAAATAACTAGAAATTTACCTAAAATTGCAAGCACTCTCCAGTTGACAAAAAGGCCCAACAGATAAGCCAACAGAATGCCAATTGTAACAGAGAGCTGAGCCATATAATTACAAAAATAGTGAGTATTAAACTTCAAATAAAACAAAAAAAAATAGATAAAACTATGAGAATCGTTATGCAACAATGGATATCAACCTGGTGCACTGATCCAAGGCCACCTCTCAGGTTCTGAGGAGCAATCTCAGCTATATACACAGGAACCTATTAAAAACAAAAGAACCAGAAGTCAGACCACTTTCACTCAGCATTCTAACCAATAAGCCAAACCAATAGAAATGATTAAGAAAGTTGATCCAATTTACCACATAAGAGATGATCCCAACGCCAAAACCTTCCAACAACCTCCCCATAAACAAAAACGAGGAATCCTAAAAAAGCAACAAAACATCACTGATTTACACAGCCATGGCCACTTGCTGATTAAAATTAAAAACACAGCCATAACCAAGCATCAAAACCAAACCACTCGTACTTACTTTGGCGAAAGAAATAGCAAGCCACCCTATTATATTGGGAATTGCAGCAATCATCAACGACTGCAATGCCAAGAATCACCAATCACTCCTCGCATTCATAGATTTTCTTTAAAATGTTGACCTCAAAACAAACACAACAAATAAATAAACCAATAAAATACCCCTTTGCGCCCTATGTATTCAGCTATCTGACCACTTGCTATAGCCCCCACCATCGCTCCCACGTTCGACAAAGATCCAAACAAAGAGAACTACAAAAAAAACTCAACATATTAAGCACCAAAACTTAACCACGGAAAATATAATCCAAAGAACACACATATATACATAGCAGCACCTCCGAAACTGAGAGCTTTAGATCGCGTACTATAGCCCCTTGCGTTGGAGAAGAATACCCACACTGCACCAAAAAAATTTAAAAATAATTAAAAAAAATAGTCCTTTTTCTATTCAACTCCTTTACCAATATGTATATATTCCATAAAAAACATGAGAAAAGATGGCCCTTTAAACTAACGAGAAATGTCTATTCCATGAAAAAGTGCAGCAATAAATCTGACGATTTTGATAAATTCAACTATGTGCATAACAAATTGTAAAAGTGGGATAAAATCCAGTATATATTCACACTTCTGGGTGTTTTTTTTCTTACTGTGAAGCCGAATTGGATAGGACCCAAGGCGATGATGAGGACACAGAAGAGGACGGAGACAGCGCCGTCGCGGATGACCTGAGTAGAGGATCCCATGATGCTGGACTGCCTGGAACCCATCTTGTACCAACTCCCCGTGTGGAGAAACGGTTTCTGAAGATCCCTCGCATCTCCACCCTCTTCCCTGAAACTCATCCTCAAAATCCAACCAACCACTTCCAACTAGTGGCACTCCAAAACTGAAACAAATTATAGTCGCGGGCAGAAGGTGTTTGCGAAAATGTCCCACGGGGGATTTCGGACGCTGCTTTGCTGTGCTGAGCTGTTACGAGTCTTGTCGCTTGTGGTGTCAGTGAGAGACTAGAAGCGTCACGTTTCGGTGCTTAATTAAATTTGTCAATTCGGGCCACCAAACAGGGAATTATGATGGGTTTACGAAGTGAAGTGTTGCGTTTGTTTGGTTCGGTGGTTTCGAAATATCTGGTGAGTGACGTGGCGATTTAACTGGTTTGGATTTTTGCAACTCCTTACAGAACTCAATTATTCACTATAATGTGTGCTCGAAATAGTAACAAATCTTAAAAGCCTAATCGTCGCGACAACTCTCATATGCTCTAAAACATGACTGGCAGCTGGAACGTTTAGTCCGTTTTGCACGAGGGGAATGCCAATAATTTGCTTTCTAAAATACAATTTTAGTCTTCTAAATTTAAAAATTATATATATTCTTTAATTTTAACTTTACCTTTTGTAATTTGAAAAATATTTTTTCAATCCATCAACTCTAAATGCAATTGAATATTTTATTTGTGTTTTTAGCAATTCTAAATTGTTTATATTGTACCTTGTTATCAATTTTACATTATTAACACGTCTATTTTCTTTCAAATTGCTTGTTGTAATAATGTTTAAGTATAAGACGTTTAGAGAGAGATTAAAACAAATTTTCTTTTAAATTACTGACTAAAGTTGTTTAATTTTAAATTTAAACAATTATAAATAAATTTAACTAAAATTTAAGGAATTAAAAACATATTCAAATCTGTTGCATAAACCAATTTTGAGAGATTATATGGAGATTTTATTCTTAGTCTGTTTTATATAAATTTTTAATTATAATAAGTGTTTTATGATATCTATCACAATTTATTTTATTTTTAAATAAAATTTAAGTGATGTTTATGTAATTAGAAACTAGTTTTTTATATAGATTTTTAAGAAAATGGTTTCTTAAGGAAATAGTTTTCTTTCAGGTTGTTTCAAACCGTTTAAATAATATATTTGACACCTTTATCAATTCATGTACAATCACATATATTATTATTTTATTTACAAAATTTATATATATTTATTATTTTCACCATTTAAATATAATAGTTTATTATTGAAAGGAGTTATTAGGTTGATGTGTAAGAAAATTTGAGTTGTTGACAATTTTTGGAAAGAAAAAATATTACTTCTTTTTCATATTTCATTTACTATTTTCCAAAAAATAGTAATGTTTTAAAATTTTAATTAATATTCTTTATTCACTACAAGAAATTAATATTTATCTCTTCTCTAATCAATCATATTTTTTTTATAAATTTATTACTTTTTTATTTTCTCTCTGTTGAATGTAGATGGACATTTTATATAGGTTATGTTTGACACGTCATTTCATTTATTTTATTACTTGGAAAACTAGTATGACCATATTAGCAATATATAATAAACAAATTTTGTTTAATAGTTCGTCACTCTTTTTTGAAGCCTGCTATAAGTGGCAATTTTTAAAATGTTGACATTTTATATTTATTTTTATTTTGTATTTAAAATATATATCAATTTTACTTTTTCACAGAGGATGTGATTTTGTTATTATTTTCTTCATTATTCATAAGGCATTTTTTTCAGTTTTTTAGTATGAGACTGAGTTTAATAAATTTTAAACTCTAATGCTTACCACTTTGATACAAATATAACTTGGATGAGTAACATTCCATGCAAAGTGATATCCACAAGAAATTCATTAACTATGCTTTAAATGAAACTATTCACATGCATTTAATGCTCTTATAAAAGAAACAAATGAAATCTTTCATAAAATATACTATATAAATAAGATATACTATATATATATATATATATATATATATATATATATATATATATATATATATATATATATATATATATAATGTGGTCCAAAGAATAGACGAAGACTAATATTTATTTATATAGAATAAAATGAATTAGAGGCAAATCATCCTAAATCTAACATGATCATCTTATATCTAACAATAAATATAATTAAAAAATTATTAATTATGAGAGTTTAAATTAATTTTGAATACCTTCAAAATATATTTTTTCCAAAAAGATAAAATTTATAAAAACATAACTAATTCTGTCATTTATATTTGTGACTTACTTAAACTGATAATTTCATTATATATCAATAATTGAATAAGTTAGTTGAACATCTTATCACAGCAATGGGTATTTATAATTTAATAAAGCAATTTAACATCTTTTTCACACCTATTAGTTAGTAGCTTTTAAGTTATCAAAGTATGAGTTGCAGGATACGTAAAGATGTTATGTTCTCAACAAGAATTTTAGTAAAACAAGAGTATGTGTGATTAATATCTACTTAACAATATTGACAGTGATCGTATTTACAAAGATGCTGGAGATGCGTTAGAATGCATGGTGTTGGCACCATTAGGTGATTTGGTTTGTTAACATCTGGGGTATTTAGTGAGCTAGGTTTCGGGTCAAATTTGGAGAAGTTGTTCTCGTACTAGACTAAGCATGTTGAATTAATTATTAATGGCTTTGTTATCATGTCCTTTTTAGGAGGTGGAAGCCTTATCCACTATGTACTGCTTAATCAAATGCTATGATTTAAACTATTTGCATGTTAGAAGTTTTATATACTATTATAAAATTTAATTCTTCATTTTTTTTATTGGAAATTCTCAGTTCTAATTCATTCATATGACATAAAATTTAAAAACTTAAATTTTAAATAATTTCCGAATTATAAAAATAAAAAATATTAAAAATGCATATTTTTGCCAAGAATCAAATAAAAATATTAACTAGAGTCTGAGTTTTATAAATTCTTATAGTTTATCTTTATTGTGAAGCTCTTATTCACTTTACTTTTTTTGGATTTCATTATTTCATATCAATTTTAAGACCGTCTTGCAATTTTTATTCTAGTGGAAGTATCTTATAAGACTAACACTCTAATTAATGTTTTATTCTAGTATTGGTAAAAATATATGTTCTAAGACATAGTTGTTTTTTATTCATCTGTCTTGAGGTCTTATTTAAAACCCTGTCTTAAATCTTATGTCGTGTGAGTATATTCCATTGGCAATGTCTTATGAGATCCATTAATTAAGGTTATGACTCCCTCTATAACTCATGTAATGGAGATGTTTTATTATAAAACTCATTTATTGGAATAAAAGTTGCAAATAGGTATTAAAAGTAATGATCCACAAAAAGTAAAGAGTAGCGATATGTTTATACTCATTAAATAATATATATATATATATTCATTGAACAACTTAAAATAATAATATTTTATTTAAATTTATTTTGCTGTTTAACTTAAAATTCTAATTTATATTATATTGTTAATGAGCTGTAAGGTGTATTTTTTTAGGATGTGAAAGCATTATTTTTAAAAGTCAATTAAAATATCATATAATGACTTTTGCACTGAAGATGTTTTACTTAGAATACGATTATTTCTATTTAAAATAATATAATAACTCACATTATTAAACAATTGTAATTTTGTCCATCTAACCTCTGTAGGTGATTAATACTCTTCAACTTTATCTCTTGACAATAGTTTTACTAGAACTTAATTTTTTTCATTATAACTTAACCTACTCCAACTCGTTACAAAATAATTAACACAACTTACAACACACTAGCTTGTAAAAAATGGGTTTAAAAAAAAACATGAATTTGGTTTTAGTCTGTCTTACATTAGGGGTTTACATGTCGGTCTGAATGAATAAATAAGAAAAATATTTTACATTTAAAATATTAAGAGACTAATCATAAATATTTAATATTTTGCATTTTTTACACTTATATTTTACAATAAAATCCATATGATTAACATTTATCAAATAAGCTAAATAAAACATATGATTAACATTTGTTAATTGATGTTTATTTAATGAATTAAGTGTGCTCGTCATCCCATGAATTGAAATTTCCAACTCCCATGCTTTTTTCTAGAGGGTCAACCCCTTAGTTCTAGTATGCCAATTAATGAGATGCGTTCCCATTATTGATTTGAGGAAGCATTGTGAGAAGTGGTAGCAAACCTCAGGTCTTCAGATGCAATCTCAACAATTCAAATACAAGTATCAGATCTCATTCTTACTCCTATTTCGTCTATAATAAAAAAATATTTATGTAGTTCATGGTTAGTATTGTGGTGGAGTGAAAATTCAATAACAAAAGCTCGCGTAAATGGTCATAGTCAAGTATAAATATTCTCCCCTTAGAATATAGTAATTCATTACTCAAGATGAAATGTGTTTGCATACAACTATCAACTTTACATTTGAAATTAATTCCTTGTCTTTTGTGGTTGTCTAGTACAACTAGCAAAGTGTACGAAAAAGCTGTGGAACCAACGAAGAGATGGATACAAAGATTGGCGAGATACTGCAATCCACTAAACATTTTTACGACTAGGTTTGTAAATTTGGTAGAACCTCACTTAAAAGATTAAAATTTTAGATTAGGATCACCTTCCTTCCGAATAATGATGCACACTAGGTTAAATCAAAGAATTGGATCAAGTAAGATCCAACTTCACTTTTAAAAAATTAAAGGCAGCTGCTTCGTACACCTCATTAATTAGTTCCTGCATCCCACTAATGAGAGGAAAGGATATAAATATCATTCTGGATTAATGTAAAAGGGGTTAGGATTTTGGACAGTCATTTGGTTTATTGGAGGTAGTGTGGTTGCTCATCGGAAGTAGAGCAGTGTCGTCGGCATTGGTGGTTGGTTCTCCTCTTATTGCACAAGTTGTGAAATTTGATTTGGGTTTAATTTGGATTTGCACTGGAAAAGCATTTGATGGGCAAAAATACTTGAGTTACGGAAAAGCAATTTCGGAACACAATTCTGGAAAAGCAATACTCGAGTTACAAAATACCTATTTTGGAATACAACACACATCCTCCCAAATTGGTTGTTAATTAAGTTACTTATACTATTAAATTCTAAATTGGTCACTAATTAAGTTAGATACCAATTTAGAATCTAATAGTATAAGTTATTAAAATCTTGGTAGCTAATATTAAATACCAATTATCTTGACTTAATTGGTCATTAAATTCAATCATTACTTTTATTTTGTAGTTATTTAGCAACTAAATTCTAATTTGGTGACTATTTTGGTCACAATTAGCAACCATTTCATTTAGTAGCGAAAAATTGGTCTTTGAATAACCTTTTTCTTGTAATGATTACATTCAATCCCAAAGATGAAGATTTAGCTACTCATGGTAGTCATTACAAACTAAGGAAAGGAAGATTGCCAGAGAAATAACTTTTTTCTTGTAATGATAACATTCTGATATTCTTAAGAGTTTAAGTTTTAGGGTTGTAACGTTGTTGATTAATAGAAACTCTAATACTGTGTTAGAAAATTCACAAACTTAATATTGGTAAAAATAAGTGTATAGACTTTTTCAATGTTGTTAAAATCATGAGTATAATTGCATACTCACACAATTAAACAAGTTTGGAGGACAAAATGAGATTATGTAAAGGGAAAATCGTGACTTGTGCGAACCGAAGGATTGTTGGGTTGTTTGGATCTTTCTTCTCATCTTCTAAAAGGCCATTTTCTCTTTAAAAAAATCTACCTTATGAGGTGCATGCTTTTGAAGGCCCGGGATAAGGCCTGAGACCTCCATGTGTTGTTGTGCTTATTTTTTTGCTAGGGTTGGTAAGCAAAATTAGAACTCATGAAACCAAACGATGAGATAGACCCACAACTACAAGACATGAAATATCACGACAATCGCTTGTCACCACTCGTCTTCGCTCGTCGCCTCTTATCTTCGCTTGTCGCCTCTTGTCTTTGCTCGTTACCACTCATCTTCACTAGTTGTTGCTCGTTGATCACTGGTATGTTTGTCACCATTTTTTGTTTTGCCTGTTTCTATTCCTCTTTGTTTTCTCCCTAGTGTGTTTGCTCGTTGTGGATTTTATTTAAATTTTGAAGGCAAAATGACATCAAGTGACGCTAGTAGAAAAGGAAGTGAAAGGATTGATCCTACACACGGAGTCATTGTGTTTATATTTATGGGCAAGCAAAAAATGTAAAAGATAAATATTGTGAGAAAGTATTAACAGGAGTGATTTATTCATTGAAGCTTCATCTAGTAGGAACTTTAAAGCATGTTGGAGCCTATATAACAATTCTTGAAGGTGTTAAAAAATTAATGTTGGATGTGGTTTATGTAGTACAACAAAATTTTATTAAAAAGCAATATCTAGAGAAAGTTTATGGGATAGTAGCATGGGTGATTCAAAAAATGCTAGAAAAAAAACTAAGACAGGAAGAGAGTGAGGAGTCATCAAATATTTTCAAGAAAAATGGCACTCAAACTACTATCAATGTCATTTTTAAGAAAAGTTAGAGGGAGGACGCATGTAAAGAAAATGGTTTATTTCTCTACAACATTCCATTTAATGTAGCAAAGAGTGAAGAGTTTAGAAGGATTCTTGAGTTGGTTGCCAAACATGGTGACAAATTTAAGTCACCATTATACTGTGAAATTAGGTGAAATATTTGAAACAATAGGTTGAAAAGGCCAATTTGATATTGGAAAAACATAAACTATTTTGGAAGAAAAATGGGTGCGTAATAATGGCAGATGGATGGATTGATAGGAAAACAAGGACTATACTTAATTTTCTAGTAAACAATCCAAAGGGTACAGTCATTTTGAAGTCTATTGACGCTTCTAACATATGCAAGACAACTGAACAAATTTTCAAGATGATTGATGATGTTGTTGAGGAGGTTGGGGAAGAGAATGTCATCCAAATTATAATCGATAATGCAACAAGTTATAATGCAAAAGAGACTAAAGTTATATTAGACACTTTGTGCAACTCGTTACATTAATTCAATGTTGGAAGATTTTGAGAAGAAAATACAAATCAATCATGACATAATAGCCAATGGTAAGAAAATCACAATTTACATCTATTTGAGAAACTGGTCTTATTTCCTTATTGCTCAAATATACTACAGGGATAGATTTGATAAGACTACCCAATACTTGTTTTGCCACTTCTTATTTGACTTTGAGTTGTTTGAATGAAAATAAAGGATCACTTACGATGTTAACATCTAATAAGTGGTAATTTGGTCAATTTGTAAAGACAAGAGATGGGGGAAATTTTAATATTGGGTAAGGGATTTTTGAAAAAAAATTTGAATTGCTTGAGGGATTCTCTTCCCTTAATTAAAGTGTTGCACATGGTGGATTCATATGGGAAACCAGCCACGGGATTTTATTTATGAAGAAATGGATATTTCTAAAAAAAATATATAAAGTCTTTTCAATGGAGTTAATAAAAGGTAATAATAATAATTAATTACCTTTTGCTTATACCTGATTTTCTAATTGTTTTTATAAATATGTTTCGAGAGTAATTTATTTATTTTTATCTTACTTAGTTGCGCTCTTCTTTGGGAAATCATTGATCAAAGATGGGACAACCAATTGCATAGGCCATTGTATGTTGTAGGCTATTACCTTAATCCCATATTGCATTATGATCATGAGTTTAAAATTGATTATGAGATGAAACGTTGAATATATGATTGTTTGGATAGGTAAGTGAGAGACATTGACAAGATCAGTAAGATTGATGCTCAAATTGATAGTTTCAAGAACAAGTATGGATTTTTTGGTAGTCTGATAACTCAACATGCACTTAAAACCAAAACTCCATGACAATGATGGAAATCATATGGTGATAAACATATGAAATTACAAATATTTATGTTATCGCAAGAGACCGGTTGGCTCTAGCAACAACAATATCTTCTAGAATTGCCTTGATTGCTTCTTATGTCGCTCCTTTCTTGTTGTGTCAAATGCTCCAAATTCCACCATCCCGGGAAGGGGTCCTGCAGGCACTCCAACGCTCAAGTCAGTTTAGGGTTAGAGTGTGCAGGGATATAAATCAGAGTTTAGAAGTATTTTGCTTAAGGTGACTGAGCCTGTATTTATAGACGTAGTAGTGGGCTTAATGAGTTTGGGCCCATTCTATTGTATTTTGTTACTCTGTTATGATTCTATAACAGAATTAGTTATGAGATATCCAGTTATTATTATAATCTGGTTGTGCCTTGGTCAACCGTATAGTACAATTTACAATTAAAGTATTAAGTTTTACTTATAGTTTATTCGATTATGAGTGTAATTAGAGTACTTTTGAGAAGATAAGAATTTAAATTTATGAAATTAATTTTATAATTAATTTTTTAGAGACTAATACAATGTGTTAATTAATTTTATAATTATTTAGGTCTAAACCAAGAAAATAAATCATTTACAAAAAAAAAAAAAACCATGAATGATGTGGTGTTTTTTATGGTTAATTCAAGATTGCAAAAAGAAGTTAGAAAAACAAAAGACTATAATATTGATCTTGCTTCTGATGATGAATGCACTATGGAAGAGAATCCAGCAAATTCAAGTTTAGATGTTTTATATGAAGACATACGAAGTTGGAAAAGATGAAAATGTTAGTAAAAGTGATATTGTTATACTTATGGATGATTTGGATTGGAAGAAATGATATTAGTGAATCATGTGGAGGAGGATGATGATTATCTATGTTTAATATAAATAATTTTTTTATAGTTTATTTATATTAAACATGAGTTTATTAGTTATTTTGTGTATAAATATTTTATGAATTATAATTGTATTTTTAATTGTTCATGAATTATTATTATGTATGAGTTGTTTTTATCATTTTTATTAATTTTAAAAGATGCTTTTAGTAATATAATTTTTTATATAATTTAATTATTACAGATAAATTTATGATCCTTGAATTACGATTTTTTATTCTCTTTTCAATTCTTTTACGATCCTCACATTTAACAATATCGGACATTTGTTTACTCATAAACTTTTAATTAAGTTTTAGATTCTTCATTGATATTGTATGAAGAGATTATTTTAAAAGAAATTTTAAAACTAGATCCTAGTCTGACTTGGTACGGTGACTTCACGAGTAAAGAAATTCTATAGTAATTCAAAGCTGAGACTAAGAAGGAAATTGTGAAATATCACGACGAAAGGTTGTAGTGTCTATTTGTTTTAAATTTTGAAGGGAAAAAAATTGTTTTAAGTTACATATAAAGTAGCTTTTTCTCTTAACAAAAATTTTCGGGAAGAGTCTTCTAATAGGATCTTACACTCGAAGGTTCTAGGACACAGTTACAGCACCAAAGTAAAGGTTAAGTCTCCATCAACTTTAAAAGAACACTTTAAAATCAGCAGGTAAATTCGTAAGTTACTTTTATTAAATGTATTTTGTTGGGAAAAATACACAGCATTTTTCTATGAAGTCAGATTTCTGAGAGTGAAATCACAGCGAAATAATTGGACACACCAATTTGATAACGGAGTTTGGCCAATACTGCCTACGTCTCCGGACTGCTGCAGATAATTTAATAGTAGAAAATTGTACACTGTGTTTATAAAACACTCACAATCTCACACTACCCACAACCCAATTACACCCGAGAATCCTAATT